>Ga0105044_10004105_pt1 | contig 19991 bp, 15 predicted proteins | sample MAT01_FD_78092 | JGI IMG/M metagenome (GOLD analysis project Ga0105044, IMG submission 78092) | Freshwater microbial communities from Lake Fryxell liftoff mats and glacier meltwater in Antarctica - MAT-01 | ecosystem: Environmental > Aquatic > Freshwater > Ice > Liftoff microbial mat | place...
GTAGGAAATGGAATAGCATTTTGAGTCACACGGTCATAAGTAGAACGCATAAATGCTTTTATGTCTTGTTTTTCATCTTCTGTATTTCCTAATGAATCTCCTCCTCTACCCACGTTAGCAAAACTTTGATCTAGAAAATACTTCATTTGATACATAGGATCTAATTCATTTTCAGGGTGATAAACTTTAGCATTGCTTAAATGTTCAAAGCCTAAATTTCCGAAAGTTATGGTTGGGGCGAAGAAATTTGCTCCGTATTGTGCACCATAATTGGGGTGATTGCTGTAATTCAATAATGGAATTCCGTTACCAATACCATTTCCTACAAACCAAACTTTGGAAGCTGGAAAACCTCCATGCCTTCTTAAATACTCAAAAATTGTTGGATTGATGGGCTTCTGTTTCAAGCCTTGGGTAGTAACTTGGCTTCCTTGCAACAAGTTATTCAAACCACCAAAATGTCCTGCAGACTGCGCTTGCACTTCACGAAAAACTGTTCCTTGCGTTTCTAATGTTTGACTCAATATCTGAGGAATGGGCGTACCACCTGTTGCTCCGTTGCCTTGGTCTGTTCCGAATACAATCTTGTTTGTAGGACTTTGCCCATTAAACATATTGTACATGATGTTTCCAGCCCATGGAAAACCTTGAGAGTCATCTAAATACCGTTGTAGAATACTTTCTTGCTGTCTTACACCTCCAGCGAATAATACATAAACGACGTGTCCAGCCAATTGCCGACCTGTAGCTGCAAATAACCGTCCTGATGGTAAAATATAGGGAACGGCAAAAGCTCCTGCTCCTGCAATTCCTGCAATTCCTGCATTTCTTATAAACTTTCTGCGGTTCATCTTAATAGTATAAGTATTCGTTTGATAAAGCAAATGCGAAATAAATCATTTCGGCACTCAATTGAGGATTGGCTTCAATAAAATTGCGAAACCAGGTTTTTTCAGCTTCTGAAGGTTTACGCACAAAAAATCGTTCGTAAGTAAATTCTGTAAACACGTCTGGATTGGAGCGCATAGAACTGTCGGAAGGTAAGACAACATTAGGATCGTTCATGAAATTTGAAATCAATACCTCACGTCCCAATTCTTTATCGCCAATAGATTCGAGACAATCATTAATTTCTACCAATTTATTTCCCGAAAGTGCCCGTTGAAAAAGGTTTGTATACAAGATAGAAACATATTGTTCTTGGGTTTTATTTTTGGTCTTTGCCCCTATTGAAGGATATAATTGTACTTGATTTACTTCATACTGATCTTTGGAAGCATCTTTTTTACAAGCGCCTAACAAAAAGAGCAGTAAACCCAAATAAACCAAACTTCTCGAATTCTTCATATTGCTTAAAAATTAGCGTACTCGTTAGAAATTAGTATTTTTTTCTGCAATGCTTTTAAATCTTTATTGACAGAAAATAAAAGCAATTCGGCGCTCATTTCTTGTGATGATGGGTCACGCGCAAGCAGTGTTTTGTAGGTCCAGATGATAATTCCTTGCGAACACTCGTTTGTGTTAGTAATAATCTGCACAAACTCATCTTTGGTTTGGCCAGACTGTCCGAAAATTTCGCCCGGCACATTGTCTTCTACCATGTTAAATCCAGTTTGAAATTCGGCCTGCGTTGGAAACCTAAAAAGCAAATCATCAAAACAAGCATTTACAAAATTAAAGGTGTTCATGTTGATGATGTCGTAAATATCATTGTTGCACATGTACCCGCACATTTGCGTAATGCTTAGGGTACCATTTTGATAATTTGTGCGAGAATTTAAAACTGCTATTAGTTTGTTATACGCCTGCATATTTTCCTCATAACCAGCAATATCACCTGATAATGAATCACTAAAAGCATCACTTTTAACAATATTGGCTTGTCCTATTAATTCACTTTCTGCAATTCCTTCAATGAATCGGATTTTCCCTAATTCGTAAATTCTTTTGTGATAAGCCAGCGTGTAAGACGTATCTCCATCTCTAAAAATGGCATCGGTCATTAACTTATTTACCAAAGCTTCTCTTGCAGCAACAGAAACATTTGCAGCTTGGAGAGCTCCGGTTTCTGCATCCATTTCTATATCTAGGGGTTCCCGACCTAATAAATCAATAAATAGCCGATTTACGTAATTCCTCACTTTAACCGAAGGAATTTTAGAATAATAAGGTGCGTCGTTGTCGGGAATTACTTCAACTCCATCTTTCTTGCAACTCGCAATGACACATAATAAGATGAATCCTAAGAAGGAAATTTTAAACTTCAACACATCTTTAATTTTTCGAAAGCCAAAATACAACTGAAAGGCTAACAAAAAAGTTCAAAATTGTTTCGCTACTTACATCTATTCGTGTTCTATTTTAAAATAAAACCCAGAAGCCAAAAATGATGGTAACACGTTGGCAATTTTCTGGTCTATTTTGGCTATTGTTTTTAAAGGAATAAAAGGCAAATACGTCTCAATTATTGGGGCTAAGAAATACGCATTTTTAATTTCGGTAATCTTCAATTTATAAACTTTCAATTCTCTTCTTAGTCTGCCAATGGTAAAAAAGTTAACGTGCGGTGTTTCGTAATTTTGAGAATACGGTTCTTTTTTACCCAACAACGCTTTTACTTTCAAAATAAAATTATTCAATCCTATTTTACGCATAAAGTACAATGGCTGCATGGCAATTTCAAAAGGGCCAAAACCATTTGGAATGGTAATGAGCAACTTCATATTTTTATCAGAATTCTTAGCCAAATACTCCAAAATCTCGTGGTAAGGACCTATGTGTTCGAGCACTTCAGTGAGAATAATGTATTCTTTTCCTTTTAAAGGCGAATCTTGCAAATATTCGAATTTAAAACGCACATTGGGAAGAGTATTGGCAGCAATCGCGATATCTAATGTTGGTTGATGCAAGTCGATGCCTAAAATATCTGCTCCATGAATGGTTCCTAAGGGAATGGTAATATTTCCGGTTCCTGCTCCAACATCCAAAACGGTTGCACTGGTTCCGTTTTTATGTCCTGTTTCAATAGTATCGTACAACCATTCTAATCTACTTAAATGACAAGGATATTCTATGTATTGTGTGTATTTTAATGCTTCCGCTTTCATTATATTTTAATTCCTGCTTTTTTGAATATGCGTTTGATGTTATTCTTTAGGGTTTCTTTCACATCCGTTTTTACTTTTTTCATCAAACCCTCTTCTGGTCTTGCTTTAAAAACCGTATCGTGATAACCTTTGGCATCATCTCTTAAATCTGTATAGTAATACCCGTAAAAAGATTTGCGATGAATACCTTCAGGAACTATGATTTTACCGTATCCATGATATGAAATTTCGTTCGTTTCGAAAATCACACACCTGTTAAATGAAGGCAAATAGAACTTTTCTAATTTACTCACATCTTTATTCCACATTTCTAAAAGTCCACCAAATTCCTCTTTCCAATCTTTATTCATAAAAATTAAAAGGTTAACCCTTCGGTGAATATTTCTATCGTAATGAATATTAAAATCAATGTGAATGTCTAAGAAACTTCCATTAGAACCTTGGTGTACGCCCATTCCCAGACCATCTTCAACAGAATACAAATCAGCAATTCCTGTAATTCCGCTTAAGGCTTTATAGAATTCTGGTGTATTGAGTGCCGCTTTTAACTGAGTAAATGCTGGATGAAAATTTTCGAATCCTGCACCTTCGGATTTATTTTCATTTAAGCCTTGATAATTTCTGCTCATTTTATCGAGTCCCGGAAAATTTCCTTCTATGGTAGCAGCAAATTCTGCACTTAGAAAATTATCAATCTTAATATGCTTGTAAGGTTTTGCTATCTCAAACTGGTTATTGAGTTCTTTAATATTACTGGCTTCGAAAAATGAGGCTGGAATAATTTGCATGTGATGGAGGATAAAATTAAACGATATTTATTTGACGGGAAAAGCCTTGTTCTAACGTTATAAATGTTTCTGTGCGCTGGATTCCATGAATAGGTTGAATTTTCTCATTCAACACTTCTCTTAAGTGATTGGTATCTCGACACAAAACTTTAGCAAAAATACTGTAGATTCCTGTGGTGTAGTGTAATTCTACGATTTCTGGAATGGCTTGCATTTGCTGTCTTACATCGTTGTAAGCGGAACCTTTGTCTAAGAAAATTCCAATAAACGCGCAAATGTCGTAACCAATAATTGTTGGATTTACGATTAGCTGAGAACCAGTTACAACGCCTAAATCCATTAGTTTCTTCATTCTTACATGTATGGTTCCTGCCGAAACATCTAACTGTTTGGCAATTTCTGTGTAGGGAACTACGGCATCGTTCATTAATACGGTAAGTATTTTACGATCTAATACGTCTATATCTGCACCTTTGCTCATTTAACAATCTAATCAATTAATGAATAATAGCTGCTATTTTTTCAATCAGCGGGGGCAAATATAGAAATTTATTAGTAGTTGTTTAATAAAAATGCCATCACATTAACTTTTTGACAATTCCTTTGCACGGGCTTCTGCATTAAAAATGGCTTTTTGCAAATTTGTTCCGACTTCTTCTTTTTCAAAAACTTTAAAAGCTGCTTCTGTAGTTCCTCCTTTTGAGGCTACCGCAACTATCAATTCGTCTAAACTTTTATCTGCTTGATTTATTAAATGAAAAGAACCGAGCATGGTTTGTTTCACTAACATTTCAGCCACACCTTCATCTAAACCCATGGCTTTGCCTGCCTCAATCATATTTTGTACGATGTAGAAAAAATAGGCTGGACCACTTCCACTTAAAGCGGTAACTGCATCCAATTGACTTTCGTCCTCTAAGTAAACTGTTCTACCTGTTGTGCTTAACAAATGTTCTGCTTTGCGCAATTGTTCGGGCAAAACATTTACGTGTGCGGTAATTGCCGTAACTCCCATTCCCAAACCTGCAGGAGAATTTGGCATTGCTCTCACTACCAATTTATGGTCGAGCTGTTTAGAAATATAATTTATGGTAAGTCCTGCCATAATAGACAAGACAGTGATTCTAGGATGCAACAATTGTTTAATTTGCGTGGAAAGTTCGTCAAAATCTTGCGGTTTTACAGCAAGTAGTAACAAGTCGCTTTCTGAAATTTTAGGATTTTCGGGAGTTACAACTTCACCTAACTGCATTTTTTTTAGCTCTTCCATCCTAGCCTTGCTTTTTTCTACTAAAAGCAATTCCGATGGCTTTACAATATTGTATTTAATCAACGCCTTAGCGTAAATTAATCCCATGTTGCCACATCCTATTAAAGTAACTCTCATAACATTCAAAAAATAAATAAGAGCAAATTAATGGCAATATTTTATAAAATAACTATAAATAATATGTGGTGAGGGGATTTAACACTAAAAAAAGCCTGCAACATTATATAATGTTACAGGCTGTGATTGGTTGTTGGTGTTTGAAATTTTATATAATAAAAAGGATTTTTAACTAAAGGAGACCTTTAATGAATGAAAACATTTAAAATAAGTATTATTACCAAAATTGTTAAAGTAGTGAGCGCATAATATTTTATTTTGGTTCTTGTTGCTTTTAATTCAGTTGCAATTTCAATGGTCTTTTCTTCTGTTTCGGTTAATTCTATAAGATTTAGAATTGCATTCATAAATTGGTAGTTAAAATTAACCTGATCTAAATAAATGGGGTTACTTGATTTTAATTTATTACCAAATTCGGGAAAATTACTTGCCGATTTTTCGAAGATACAAATGGATTTAATAGTTGGGAACAATGATTTATATTTAAATAAAAGTTGCGCCGATATTTCATTCCATTGCTCAAATACAAAAACTATTATTTTGGTTGTTGCCGGATTTATGGAAGAAGAATTTTCGGGTTCTACTTGTAAGGGAAGGTATTCATCTTCTGAAACTTGTAGAATTAGTTTAGACACATTTTGAAATATAGAAGAATCTGTGGTTATTATTGAAACAATAGATTTCATAAAGTTTATTTATTATCTAATTGAATGTTGTTGAGGGTTTCCTTTGCATTCTTATATGCTTCATTTAATGTTTTCACATATCTAAAAAAATGGGCATTTAGATAAATAATACTCACAATACATAAAAGCAGAAAAACAATGAATTTCGAAAAAAATAATTGAAAACCTATGGAAGCCATTATTATCCAAACATGACTGGTAAGTAATAGCTCCGTGGTTCTTTGAGCAGAAAAATTAGTTTTTAAAATAAGATGATGAATGTGATTTGTATCTGCCCTGAAAGGAGAATTTCCTTTAATTATTCGTTCTGCAAAAAGTCTAAATTCATCAAACAATGGTAAGAGCATACACGAGAGTAGAATCAAATCGATTTGGAAGAAATTACCCAATGCATAAATTTTTGAAGCACCTTGAATTAAGTCTAAGCCGCAATAAACAGTTATGTAACCAATTAATAAAGAACCTGCATCTCCCAAAAAAATACTTGCTTTAGGAAAATTATGAGGAATAAATCCTGCCAAACTTGCCAATATTAAAATACTAATTCCCAAAACTAAAGAATTATGTGTGTGAATCGCTAATACTGCAAAAAAGAAAAAGTTAATCAGTCCCATTCCACTTGCAAGCCCGTTCACACCATCAATTAAATTCATTGCATTTATAACTCCTACAATAAATAAAAATGAAATTACTGGAATTATAAATTCGTAACCACCTAATAAACTCAATAATTCATCGGGAATTGGAACTACAAGTCCATTAATTACCATAATGTAGGCAACGAGACCTTGAACCGTAAATTTAAAGCTCGCAGAAAGCTCAACTAAATCGTCAATAATGCCGGTTATAATGATAAGTAAAGCTCCTGTTATAAAAAGTTGAAAACCTTTTGTATGTTCAAAAAGATTAAATGCAAAGATCCCTAATAAGAAAAATAAAGAAATTATTATTCCACCTAAGCGAGGTATAGGCGTGGTATGTATTTTACGTGCAGTAGGAATATCATACAACTTAAACTTCATGGCAAACCTCACCATTAAAGGCATGGTTTTGTAAACCAATAAAAAGACAAGTATAGAGAGTAGAAATAGTGTCATAGCTTAGATTTCTGTGAAAAAATGTAAAGGATATAAAGAAATAGTTCCCATTTTAGGCTGCAGTTTGTTTAGAAGGTTCCCAAGTAATTGCAGTTTCTGCTTGTGCAGGAATAGTTTGAAGTTCTGGTTGAAACAAGGCATTAAATTTATTTGCAATACGACTCCAATTATAGCGGCGCATAGCGATACTTAGCATTTGAGCTCTATTGTTTTGAATATCTGCAGTATTTGTAAGTTGTATTAAACTTGCCAAGGTTTCTGCATCTGAAAAATAAAAAGCAGCATTCTCAGTTGTAGCTCTGTTAAAACTAACATCAAAGGCAAAAACAGGCAAATTCAAATGCATGGCTTCTATTAAAGATGGATTTGTTCCGCCAGCACTGTGTCCGTGCATGTATAAGTAGGCATTAGAACGTATAACATCAAGTGCTCTTTGCTGGTATATTGGATTTAAGAGTTGAATGTTTTCATATTTACTGTAGTTGCTTTTGAGTTGCTTTCCATATTCACTCGCATTCCAGTTTCCTACAATTATTAGTGGTAGACGTAATTGAGTAAATGCATCGAGTATTACATGTATGTTATTTTCAGGCTCAATTCTGCACACAGTAAAAGCGTATTGTTCTTTTAAAAATGGATATGCCACAAATTCTACGGGCGATGGCAAAACGCGTTGAACATGGTCTGCACCGTATTCAATAAGTTCTGCATTCACGCCATACTCAGCTTCAATATATTCTTGAATAGCTAAATTGTCTGCAATTATATGATGTGAGAATTTTACCGCCATCCGTTCAAAGAATTTCAACATCAACCGAGTTGGTTTCGACCATTTGTTACGTTTCCATTCCAAACCATCTACACTTGTTATAATTTGTTTCTGAGGAAATAATCTAACTAACGGTAAAAACATTGCTCCAGAAACTCCTAACACAATTAAAGTGTCAGCATAAATTAAAGCATGCAGAATACAATACAAATCATAGGGAATGCTGCATATTCCATTAGCATTTAAAGGAACGTGGTGTAAAATTACATCTTCATATTTACCGGTACGTTCTTCTTTTTTATAAATTTTATTGCTACAATAAACATGTACTTCATGTTCTACAGAAAAACGTGTAGCTAAATGATGCGCCATGGTTTCAAAACCACCGTAACGTGCCGGAATACCTGCTGAACCTATTATTGCTATTTTCATTCTTACCTCTTTTTAAGAAAGAGAAATTGGTAGATTTCTTTCCATATATTTTGAGGTATAATACTTATTTCAACCTATTTTTGTTTCGGCACAAAACGCTGTAATGCTTAACCTTATTGATTTATTATGAAATGTGATGTGATTTCTAACTTTAATACTTTCTCAAAGTTTATAGAGTCACCCTTAAAAGCATTGGTAACCTTAGTCAAAAGAAAGAATAGACTTAATTTTGGTTGTTGAATGTGAAGAAAAATTGATGTAAGATTTAACTTTAATAAATTAATGTTAAAATAGTTGTGAATTGAAATAACAAAAAAAGCGGCCTTTTTAGGGACCGCTTTCTAACATTATATTTAGATTACCTTTAAGCAGCTTTTAGCTGAGATAACTTCAACTTATCGAATTTACTTTTTGCAAATTCTAAAGAAATGCTTACTGCTTTTATTTCCTTATCAGAAGGAATATCAAACATTAAATCTGTCATAATTGCTTCACAAATTGATCTTAAACCTCTAGCACCTAATTTAAATTCTAATGCTTTTTCAACAATAAAATCGATAGCTTCAGACTCAAACTTCAACGTTACATTATCCATTAAAAACAACTTTTGATATTGTTTGATTAATGAATTTTTAGGTTCACTTAAAATGCGTTTTAGGGCATCAGCATCTAATGGATCTAAATGACTCAATACTGGTAAACGACCAATCAATTCTGGAATAAGTCCAAAACTCTTTAAATCAACAGGAGAAATATATTTTAAATAATTATCCTTATCAATTGCATCAAGTTCTTTTGCGGCGGTGTACCCCATTGTTTGACTTTGCATTCTTCTGGCAATTTTCTTGTCTATGCCATCGAATGCGCCTCCACAAATAAATAAGATGTTGCGTGTATCAATAGAAACCATTTTTTGCTCTGGGTGTTTTCTACCACCTTGTGGAGGAACATTCACTGTTGCTCCTTCTAATAATTTCAATAAACCTTGCTGAACACCTTCCCCAGAAACGTCTCTTGTGATGGATGGATTATCACTTTTTCTTGCAATTTTATCCACTTCATCAATAAATACAATTCCACGTTGGGCGGCTTCAACATTATAATCGGCGGCTTGCAGTAATCTTGCTAAAATGCTTTCTACATCTTCTCCTACGTAACCTGCTTCGGTTAGCACAGTTGCATCAGCAATGCAAAAAGGAACATTGAGTATCTTAGAAATAGTTTTGGCCAATAATGTTTTACCCGTTCCTGTTTCTCCTACCAAAATAATGTTCGATTTTTCTATTTCAGTATCATCCTCTTTTTTGAAAGTTTTTTGAGACAATCTTTTGTAATGATTGTAAACAGCAACGCAAAGCACCTTTTTTGCTTCATCTTGACCAATTACATATTCATCGAGATGAATCTTTATTTCAAGTGGTTTCAACAAATTAAGTTCTTGCTTTGTTGCTCCTGTGCCTCGTTCTGCTAGTTCTTCACTTACAATTTGATTTGCTTGTGTTACACACATATCGCATATAAAAGCATCCAAACCAGCAATTAAAATTGCTGTTTCCTTTTTACTTCTACCACAAAAAGAACACTTTTCTTTAATTCGCTCCATGAGTTGTTATTTTTTTCTTGTGAGAATTTCGTCAATCATGCCATATTCTTTTGCTTCTTCAGATGTCATCCAATAGTCACGGTCGCTATCTTTTTCAACTCTATCATAAGGTTGACCGCTGTGTGAAGCAATAATATCGTAAAGTTCTTTCTTCAATTTTTGAATTTCACGTGCAGTAATTTCTATGTCTGATGCTTGTCCTTGAGCTCCACCCATTGGTTGGTGAATCATAACTCTAGCATGTTTCAAAGCAGTTCGTTTTTTAGGTGCGCCGGCACATAATAATACGGCTCCCATGGAAGCTGCCATTCCTGTGCAAATCGTTGCAACATCCGGAGCAATGATTTGCATAGTATCATAAATTCCTAAACCCGCGTAAACAGAACCTCCTGGAGTATTCATGTAAATTTGAATGTCTTTTTTTGCATCCACACTTTCTAAGAAAAGTAATTGTGCTTGTACAATATTTGCAACATAATCGTTAATTCCTACTCCAAGAAAAATAATGCGATCCATCATTAATCTAGAGAAAACATCCATTTGAGCAACATTTAATTGACGTTCTTCTATAATTGTAGGTGAGATATAATCTGCCGTTACAGAAGTGTAGTTGTGCAATGTTGCTGAGCTAATGCCACGATGTTTTACAGCGTATTTTTTAAATTCTTCGTTATTGAACATAATTATTAAGGGTTGGTGTAAATAAACGTTTTTTTTTGATGCGATTTTCATCAATTATGCCAATAAAAAACACTGACAATTTGACTAGAGCGACATTCATTTCGGTGTAAAGATGATTGCAATGAACACTAATTTTGTAATAAGGTTGAGAAAGATTTCAACCTCTCTTGGTTAATACCGAAACAAATGTTATATATTTGCACCCGCAAAAAAAACATTAACGAAAAACAATGGAAAACAACGTAGCTGTGGATACATACATCCCATACAAAGTAAAAGACATTTCACTCGCTGAATGGGGAAGAAAAGAAATTCGCTTAGCAGAGGCTGAAATGCCAGGATTAATGGCATTACGTGAAGAATTTGGAGCTAGCAAACCTTTAAAAGGAGCGCGCGTTGCAGGTTGTTTACACATGACAATTCAAACTGCTGTATTAATTGAAACATTAGTAGTTTTAGGAGCCGATGTTACTTGGTCTTCTTGTAACATTTTCAGTACCCAAGATCATGCAGCAGCAGCAATTGCAGCAGCAGGTGTTCCTGTTTACGCTTGGAAAGGTATGACTGCTGAAGAATTCGATTGGTGCATCGAACAAACTTTATTCTTTGGCGCAGAACGTCAACCTTTGAATATGATTTTGGATGATGGTGGAGATTTAACAAATCTAGTATTTGATAAATACCCAGAATTAGCTGAAGGAATTCGTGGACTTTCTGAAGAAACAACAACTGGTGTACATCGCTTATATGAGCGTATGAAAAAAGGTACTTTATTAGTTCCTGCGATTAACATTAACGATTCTGTTACAAAATCCAAATTCGACAATAAATACGGTTGTCGTGAATCTTTAGTTGACGCCATTCGTCGCGCTACTGATGTAATGATGGCAGGAAAAGTGGCAGTTGTTGCTGGTTATGGTGATGTTGGAAAAGGTTCTGCAGATTCATTAAAGAATGCTGGTGTTCGCGTTATTGTTACTGAAATCGATCCTATTTGTGCTTTACAAGCAGCAATGGAAGGCTTTGAAGTGAAAAAAATGGAAACTGCTATTAAAGAAGCAGACATCATTGTTACTGCAACTGGTAACATGAATATTGTTGCCGAACGTCATTTCCGTTTATTAAAAGACAAAGCTATCGTTTGTAATATCGGACATTTTGATACTGAAATTGATATGGCTTGGTTGAATGGAGCTTATGGTCATACAAAAGATACCATCAAACCTCAAGTTGACCTATATAATATAGATGGTAAAGAAATCATTGTTTTGGCGGAAGGTCGCTTGGTAAATCTAGGCTGTGGTACAGGACATCCTTCATTTGTTATGTCAGCTTCTTTCACCAATCAAGTTCTTGCTCAATTAGAATTGTGGACAAATACAGCAGCTTACGAAAAACAAGTGTATACCTTACCGAAGTTTTTAGATGAAAAAGTTGCGCGTTTGCATTTAGCTAAAATTGGTGTTGAATTAGATGTATTAAATACTGACCAAGCGGAATACATTGGTGTTGAACCAAAGGGTCCATTCAAACCAGAATACTACAGATATTAATAGTCTATTAAAAATAGCAATCGAAAGCCTTGTAATTAAGTTTACAAGGCTTTTTTAATTGTACACATGCAAGGTAAACTGATTGCTTAATTGGGCTCTGTATTGCAACAAGCCACGCGTTGATGGTCCATTAATGGTACTTCCATCTATTAATGAGAATTTTGAAGTGCAACAAGCACAATTTAAGAATACATTTGTTGTAGTATCTATTGAAACTTGTCCGCAAGCTTGTTCTGTTTGCCATGTACAATGTCTATCGAATGCAACATATTCATCAAATGTTCTGTGGTAAATTACAATTCCTCTCGAACCTGCTGCTAAATATGCCCAGCCACCAACAGAATTTAAACCAATATTAGAAGGTAAATTTAAAAGTACATATTGGTCTACATTTACATAAGGAATGCCTAATAGTTGATTTTGATTTTCCTTTTTACAACTTGCAACAACAAGTAAAATAAAGGTTAAAATTAATGTGTTTCTAATTTGCATCACAGAATAACGAATACATAAATATATTTGTTGTTGCAGAAGTTTGAAGTTGCTTCTTTTAACATTTATACAATTATACAAAGATGAATAAAAAAATAATTCGATTCTTACTAATGTTGATGTTAGTTTTTACTATTGAGAATATGCAAGCCCAAGTAAAACCTAACTCGAGAAAAGATCAAAAAAAAGAGTTAAAAAAGAAAAAAGAAATCCAGATAAAGAAGCAAAGGAAAGCAGAAAAGGAATTGAAAAACAGACATTTATCGATTCAAGATAAGGCTACAAAAAAACGGATGAAAAAAGCAAAGAAGAATTCGGATAGGCTAAATCGCAAAAAGAGAAGATAATACTTTCAACTTCATTTTGGGAAACTAGAATAATTTAAAGCGACAAAACCAATATTATGTTTTTGTTATATTTTGAAGAAGAACTCATCTTTGTTGTGAAGAAAAAATGGATGATTATCGCCAAATTATTGCTGATTTTGAAGTAACCACTTTACTGATTTATAGGATTCTTTAATACATTTTCTAATTGAAAATAATTGATGAATAGAGGGTTACCTAAATTTTAACAATTTTTAATGAAGATGACTATCTATTTATATCTTAGCCGACTTGAAAAATGACCTTTACATATAATTAAACTTAGAAGCATGGGAAGAAATTTTTACCTTTCATTCATCGCAATTATCTCACTTTCCGCAAGTGCCCTCGCTCAATCTGGAGCAGGTACTTTAAAAGGAGTAATAAAAGATTCCAAAACAGGAGAACTAATTCCATTTGCCAATGTGGTAGTGGAATCAGGAGGGAACCAGGTTGGTAGCGGACAATCAAATATCAACGGAGAATACATTGTAAAGCCCTTAGATCCAGGTTCATACGACGTTAAAACAAGTTATGTTGGTTACAAGCCAATTAAAACAACTGGTGTTATTGTATCTGCTGGTAAAATAACAACTGTTGATGTGAAATTAGAATCTTCAATAGTTGAAATTAAAACCTTCGAAGTAGTGGAATATGACGTTCCTCTTATAGATGACTACCAAGGAAAAACCGTAACCAAAGAAGAAATTTATGCTCTACCTACGCGTAACATTCAATCTGTTGCGGCTACTACTGCAGGTGTTACTCAAGTAGACGAAGGCGATGCTGTTAACATGCGTGGTTCTAGAGACGATGCTACTTTCTATTTTATAGATGGTATTAAAGTGAGAGGTTCTACTAATATTCCACAACAAGGTATTGAGCAAATTCAAATTATAACTGGTGGAGTACCTGCAATGTATGGAGATTTAACTGGCGGTGTTATTAGCATTACAACAAGAGGTCCTTCGCAAACTTATAATGGTGGTTTAGAATTAGTAAGATCTGTAGATGGTTTCGGCTATAGCTTGCTAGGATTCAACCTTACGGGTCCAATTGCTACCAAAAAATTAGCTGATGGCACTAAAAAACCATTCATAGGATTTTTTCTAGCAACAGAATTAAACAGGGAGGCAGACAGAGACCCTTCTGCAATAGGAAATATTTCTGTTAATAAAGAGAGATTAGACGAAATATCAGCGAATCCATTAAGGGTTGGACCTCTTGGTATTGGATCAGTTCAAAATGCTCGTTATATAAGGGCTACAGATTTTGACACTACTAGGAAAAAACAAAACTTCGAGTCAAATAGAGTTAGTATTTCAGGTAAAATCGATTTTAAATTAAATGACGCTTCTACGTTCACTATTGGCGGTACTTGGGATTATTTTAACAGAATGGAATACTCATTGAATAGAAACATGTTTAATACCGATAATAACATCAGAAGAATAGATGATACATATCGTGTTTACGCGAAATTCACGCAAAGAATAGGTAGCAACAATGCTGATGAAAAATCTGCTTCAAACATTAAAAATGTATTTTATAATATACAAGCTGACTTTTCAAGAACCAACATAAAAAGAGAGAGTGATTTACACCAAGGCAGACTTTTTGACTATGGTTATGTAGGTAAATTTAAAACTTACAAAGCTCCTTTCTATACATTCGGAGTGGATTCTTTAAATGGCATTCCCTACTTCGGAGTTAAATTAGGTGGCTTTAGAGATACTCTATTTACGTTCGAAAGAGCTGAAATCAATCCGCTTTTAGCAAATTACACTTCAGATCATTATGGGTTGGCGAATGGAGTAAGGGAAGGGTATTTCACTGATCTTGTAGACGTTATTCAAGGTGGAGGATTATTAAATGGTGGAACAGCTCCTTCAATTTATGCCCTTTATGAAGCACCTGGTAATGTTGCAGATTTCACACAAAAAGTACAAAATGACCAAATCCGTTTAGTTGGTAACCTTTCTCTTGATATTAAAGGCCATGAAATTGGAATTGGCTTTGAGTATGAGCAAAGAACAGATAGAGGTTACACTGCACAAAATTTATCTGGTTTATGGACACAAATGCGCTTATTAGCTAACCGACACATTGAAGAATTAGATTTGTTAAATCCAATGCCGCAATTAAATCCTAATGGCTCATTCAGCGATACCATTATGTACAATAGACTATACAATGGTAGCTCAGAATCTTTTTTTAGTAGAAACCTAAGAAAACAATTAGGCCTTGCGGCAACAGGAACTGACTGGATTGATGTTGATAATTTATCGCCTGAGACATTTAATTTAAATATGTTTTCTGTTGATGAATTATTTAATGGAGGTAGCGGTAATACATTCGTTAGCTACAATGGTTATGATTATTTAGGTAATAAAATTAAAGGAAGAAAGTCACTAGATAATTTCCTAAACGCAAAAGATGAAAATGGAAATTTCAAACGAGAAATTGGAGCTTACACTCCTATATATATGTCTGCTTATATCCAAGATAAATTTGCCTTTAGAGATTTAATCTTTAACGTTGGGCTTCGTGTAGACCGTTTTGATGCAAATCAAAGTGTATTGGCAGATCCTTTTAGCTTGCAAGAAACGAGAAAAGCAAGAGAATTTAATTACTCTGGAAATAATGCTAGACCTGAAAATATAGGTGATGATTATGTAGTTTACGTAAAAGACAAGAAAAATACAAGTCTTTCCGATGCATCTAACATAGCAGGTTACAGAAACGGTAACAGATGGTACAATGCATCAGGACAAGAAGTGGCTGATCCAAATGTTATTGCCCAAGCAAATTCTGAAGGCCGTGCTACTCCAGCATTATTAGATCCAAACAATACGGATCCTTTTTCAGCTGGAGCTTTTAGAGATTACAAACCCCAAGTTAATTTAATGCCTAGAATAGCTTTCCAGTTCCCAATATCTGATGTTTCTCAATTCTTTGCTCACTATGATGTCTTAACGCAAAGACCAACAGAAAGAAATAGATTAGATCCCTTAGATTACTTTTTCTTAGCAAATAGCATTGGTAACATTGTAAATAATCCAGATTTAAAACCACAAAGAACTATTGACTATGAAGTTGGTTTTAAACAAGCTTTAAATCAGAGTTCTGCTTTAACAATAAGTGCTTTTTACCGTGAAATGAGAAATTTAATTCAAGTTATTCCTGTAAATTTTGCATGGCCAGTTACTTACACAACAATGGGTAATATTGACTTTGGAACAGTAAAAGGTTTGTCTTTAGCTTATGATTTAAGAAGAACTGGTAATATACGTCTAACAGCAAATTACACCTTACAATTTGCAGATGGTACTGGTTCAAGTTCTACAGGAGCATTCAATTTGTTGCAGTCTGGGCAACCTAACTTAAGAACAACTATACCTTTGAGTTTTGATACACGTCACCAAATTCAAACAACATTCGATTACCGTTATGGAGAAGGAAAATACTATAACGGTCCTAGAATTAAAGGAAAAAACATTCTTCAAAATACAGGATTAAACTTGGTGATGATTGCAAATTCAGGTACTCCATACTCTGCGTCATCAGTATTTACGCAAGATGGCTCATTCGGAAACGCTGGAAGACCGCAGTTAAAGGGTTCATTAAACGGGTCTCGCTTACCTTTTCAGTTTAGACTAAACGCGCGATTAGATAGAAGCATTACTTTAAAATATGGTAAGAAGAAAGAAGGCGACGAAAGAAAAACTGCTGACCTGCAAGTATATGTTTTAGTACAAAACTTATTGAATAACCTAAATATTGTAAACGTTTACCGTGCAACAGGAAATCCTAATGATGATGGTTATTTAACAGCATTAACTTCTTTACAAAATATTCAACAACAATTGGATCCTGTTTCTTTTGCTCAGTTGTATGCAGCAAAAATTAACAATCCAGATAATTTTGCCCGTCCGAGAATCATTCGTATTGGTGCTATTTTAAACTTTTAATATAATCGAACTTTAATTCCGACTTAACTATGAAAACTCGAATTATAGCAATTTCACTCTTAGTCATCAGTATGTCTGTTGATGCGAGAGAAATTATAGGCAAAAATGGAGGCAAGATTGCTTCCAATCCTAACGGTAGCAACGCAAAAGTTGCAGCATCTTGCAAACCAGGTGCAGGAAGAACAGATTTGGACATAAATAACGTAAGAACTACAATATTTACTTCAGGTGATATGTGGTGGGATTTAAATAGCAATCCCCGGTATGAAATTCCTAAGATAGCAACTGGTAGTACTGAAACAAGGAGGCATTCTTCTTTTGCAGGTTCACTCTGGATTGGTGGTGTAGATGATGGAGGCAGTTTGAAAGTTGCGGCTATGACTTATCGCCAAAGTGGTAACGATTTTTGGCCAGGCCCATTAAAAATTGCAGATGCTTCTGTAACTGCTGACGTTTGTTTGGCTTACGATCAGCATTGGAAAATTACAAGAAGAGAAGTTGAAGATTTTGTACTCGGAGGTCTTGCTCCTTCAGAAGTTATTCAAACTTGGCCAGGTAATGGAATTGTAAACGGTGGAGATGAATTCGCTGGATTTGCAACTCAAGTAGCTCCCTATGTAGATGTTGATGATGATGGAATTTACAATCCAGAAAATGGAGATTATCCAGGTTATGATGTTACGGGAGACTTAGGTTGTAATGCGAAATTATTCGGAGATCAAACTATTTGGTGGGTTTTCAATGACAAAGGAAATGTTCACTCTGAATTTGGTGGGTTCCCGTTGGGTGTAGAGATTAGAGCGCAAGCGTTTGCCTTTGCAACTAATAACTCATTAAACAACATGACGTTCTACAATTATGAAATCATTAACCGTTCTGATATTGCAGTAAATGAAACTTATGTTGGTGTTTGGACAGATTCGGATATTGGAAATTACATTGACGATTATGTTGGTTGTGACGTTGGGCGAGGTTTAGGTATCGCTTTTAATGGTGATGCAGACGATGAAACAGCTAATGGTTATGGATTAAATCCACCTGCTTTTGGAATTGACTTCTTTGAAGGTCCTTTCATGGATGCTGATTCTACAGATAATACTTCAGACCCTTGTTTAGAACCTAAAGCATACAATGGATTAGGTTTTGGAGATACAATTATTGACAATGAGCGTATCGGAATGTCTAAATTTGTTTATTACAATAACACAAGTGACTTAAGAGGAAATCCTGATAATTATTTACACATTTACAATTATTTAAGAGGGCGTTGGAAAGATGGAACACCAATGGTTTACGGAGGTGATGGCTACGGTTCAGGACAAGCCACTAATTTCATGTTTCCTGGAGCAACTGACCCTCTCGGTATTGGTCAAATTGCAAATGGAAACACAACTTGTTTACCCCAAGCACCATGGAGCGAAGAAACAGTAGGTAATGAGCCAGGCGATAGAAGATTTGTGCAATCTGCTGGACCAATAACGCTTGAAGCCGGCGCTGTTAATACGGTAACAATTGGCGCTGTTTGGGCTAGAGCTAGCTCTGGTGGTCAATTGGCTTCTGTTGAATTGGTAAAAATGGCTGATGATGATGCACAAGCATTATTCGATAATTGTTTTGGTATTATCAATGGTCCTGATGCTCCAGTTGTAAAAATTGTTGAACTTGATAAAGAGTTGATTCTTAATTTCGAATCTACTTTAAATGATAAAGTTACTCAATACTCAGAAATAACAACTATACCTGGTTTGGGTGATGTTGCTTATAATTTCCAAGGTTACTTACTTTATCAATTAAAGTCACAAAATGTTAGTGTGGGAGATTTAAAAGACCCTAACCTTGCAAGATTAGTGTTTCAATGTGATATTAATGATACAATTTCTCAATTGATTAATAAAACGTTTGATTTAAACTTAAATGCAGATATTCCAGTTGAGGAAGTAAATGGAGCGAACAAAGGAATCCGTAATTCTTTAAATATTACTACTGATGCATTTGCAACAGGGAATAATAAGTTAGTAAATCACAAACAATATTATTATTTAGCCTTATCTTACTCTGTTTCGCAAGGCACACCTTCGGACTTTGCTAGTCCATTTTTAGCTGGAAGGAGAACTTATGGAGCTTCTTCAATTCAGGTTTACACTGGCATTCCTCATATAAATTCACCAGAACAAAATGGCATGAGTGTACAATCAGATTATGGAGATAAACCGATAATGACTAGAATTGAGGGTTTTGGTAATGGTGGAAATAACGTGGATTTATCAGATGAAACAGTTTCCAAAATTTTAGCTCCTCCTTATTGGGCAAAAGAAATAGTGTATCAAAAAAACAGAGCTCCTATTAATGTTAAAGTTATTGATCCATTAAAAATTCCATTAGGCGACTTCGAATTTAAATTTGAGGGTTTAGCAGATACAAGCAAATGGCAATTAAGATTCGGTGATGTAGTTTATCGTTCTAATTTCGGAATAGGAAACGCTACAGAAGAGGTTATTAGCGACTTTGGCTTTTCTGTAACAGTTGGCCAAGTTACTGGCCCAGGGGATTCTCCTACTTCAGGAAATGGTTTCATTACAGCAAGTTCTGCTTTCCAAGATAATACTAAAAGATGGTTAACATTTTTAGCAGATGCTGAAGGTTCTGAAGAGCCACGGAATTGGATTAGAGCAGGAGTTGCAGAATTTCCAAACACAGTATTGCCTTCAGGAACTTGGAATGATTATCCAGGTCTTGATGACGGTAGCTCTTTTGAAAAAGTATTGGGTGGAACTTGGGCTCCATATCCTTTGGTGTCGCGTTTTGCAGATGGACCTAGTTACACTACTTCTGCAAATATTCAAACACTCACAAATCTGAAAAAAATCCCAGGCATTGACGTAGTATTTACACCTGATACATCAAAATGGTCTCGTTGTCCAGTTTTTGAAACCACAGACGACAATGATTTTAGTGTTGGAGGTGCGAATAAATTGAATTTGCGTGCTTCTGTATCGGTTGGTAAAAATGGTCAACCCGATGGTGATGGTTTAGGAATGGGCTGGTTCCCTGGTTATGCCA
>Ga0105044_10004108_pt1 | contig 19987 bp, 17 predicted proteins | sample MAT01_FD_78092 | JGI IMG/M metagenome (GOLD analysis project Ga0105044, IMG submission 78092) | Freshwater microbial communities from Lake Fryxell liftoff mats and glacier meltwater in Antarctica - MAT-01 | ecosystem: Environmental > Aquatic > Freshwater > Ice > Liftoff microbial mat | place...
CAACATTCAGCAAGTCCGACGGCTCGTAGCGTCGGATGGGGGAACACTGCAGTTGGGAGGCACGATGATCCGAGATAGCCACGGCACGCCCGCGACTGAACAGGTCACCCACGTCACCCTGCAACCCGGCGCCGCACGCTGCCCCGGCCCCAGCACCCGCGACCTGATCATGGGCGACTCCACCCCCACACCGGCGCAGTTGCTGGTGCAGTCGTACCACTTCGAAGGTGACGACGATGTTGCGTACAGCGAGTTCACATCGGCCAGCTACGCCGCCGCGGAGCACGACCACGTGTGGTCGCGCACGTGGCAGTGGGCCTGTCGCGAGGAACACGTTCCCGAACCTGGCGATTACTACGTGTACGACATCGGCGACCGCTCGGCGCTCATCGTGCGCGGGCCCGACGGTTCGGTTCGTGCGTTTCACAACGCGTGCCTGCACCGTGGCACACAGCTCAAACCGCCGGCATCGGTGGGGTACAGCGCGAAGCTGCGTTGCCCGTTCCACGGCTGGACGTGGTCGCTCGACGGCAACCTGACCGACCTGCCGTGCGAGTGGGACTTCCCCCATGTCGACGCCGAGCAGTATCAACTGCCACAGATTCGCACCGGCCACTGGGGTGGGTTCATCTTCGTCAACTTCGACGACGAAGCACCCACGCTGGAGGAGTACATGGGTGTCATCCCTGAACACTTCGCACAGTGGGACCTTGGCGATCGCTACGTGGAAGTGCATGTCCGTAAGCGACTGCCGGCGAACTGGAAGGCATCGGCGGACGCCTTCCTGGAGGCGTACCACATCCTCGAAACGCACTCTCAATCGATCTACACGGCAGGCGATGCCAACGCCCAGTACGACGTATTCGGCCCGCATGTCAGCCGCTTCATCCACACGATCGGCACCACCAGCCCACACGTACCGGCCGACGAGCGTCCCGATGAGGCCGGCATCCTCAACATGTTGATGTCACGCAAGAACCCGGGGCAGGAAGTACCGCCGATTCCTGACGGCCAACGCGCTCGCGACGTCTACGCCCGCTACATGCAGACAGTGCTCGGCGAGCAGTACGACAACGACTTCTCACACCTCTCGGTGAGCGAGACCATCGACTCCATCGAGTATTTCTTGTTCCCCAACGCCTTCTTCTTCCCCGGTCTGCAGATTCCGCTGTGCTATCGGTTCCGCCCCGATGGGCCCGACCCGGACCGCTGCACGTTCGACGTCCTGTATCTGCGACCCAAGCCTCGATCCGGGAAGGTGCCACCGCCCGCCGAGCCGGTCGACCTCGACGTGGGCGACAGCTACACGACCGTGCCCGGCCTGCCAAAGTCACTCGGCGCGGTACTCGACCAGGACACCACCAACCTTGCCGCGCAGACTCGCGGCTTCAAGGCCAGTAAGAAGAGCGGGCAGACACTGGGCAACTACCAGGAGGTGCGGGCACGACACTTCCAAGCGACTGTCCGCAGCTACATCACCGAGCGCACCAGCCGACAGGAAAGGGCAACATGAGCACACAGCCGATCAACGACCTCGTGCATTCGTACGCCGATGCGGTCGTGCACCGCAATGCGGCGCAATGGTCATCCACTTGGGCAGATGAAGCGGTCTGGGAGCTCGGCAAAGGCCGGCGCGTGGAGGGTCGCGACAGCATTCTCGCCTTCTGGAACTCGGCAATGGACGGCTTCGCCGCCGTGGTCCAGAACGTCGTCAACGGCACCGCCACGCTCGACCTCGCCGCCGGCACGGGCACTGGCCGCTGGTACATCATCGAGCACTGGCAACGCGCCGACGACTCGCGCGGCATTTTGCTCGCGTACTACGACGACACGTACGTGTGCGTCGACGACAGGTGGGTGTTCGCGAGCCGAGGCCTGGTAGTCCAGTACAGCGGCCCGCCGGACCTGTCAGCCCCGTTCCAGAACGCGCGAGCCTGATCCGCCATGGCAGTCCTGACGACAGCATTCGCCACCTCGCGCAACGATGAGCTTGCACTTGCCGACGACACCGGCACCCGCACGTGGGCCGAGGTCGACGAGCGCGTCAACCGTCTGATCCATAGCCTGCGAGCAGCTGGCATCGAAGCCGGCGACACGATCGCGATTCTCAGCGGCAACTGCAACGAGTGGTTCGAGGTCGCGTTCGCATGTTCGAACGCCGGCATCACCTATGTGCCGCTCAACTGGCACCTGGTGGCGGCCGAGATCGCCTACACCATCGAGGATTCAGGGTCGAAGGCCATCATCTGCGGTCACCATTTCCTCGCCGAGGCCACCAAGGCGTTGGCAGACCCACGCTCGCAGGGCGTCGGGCTGGCGCTGGTCATCGGCGCCGGCGCAAACGAACGCTTCCAGAGCTACGAGCAGTTTCTTCTTGCCGGGTCACCAGACGAGCCGGAGGCGCAGAGCTTTGGTGGGCCGATGTTCTACACCAGCGGCACCACTGGGAATCCGAAGGGTGTTCGTGGCGCATTGGCCAGCATGCCGCAGGGGGCGGACCCGGCGATCTGGCAGCTGATCGGCGCCGGGTTCGCCAACCTGGTGGAAGGGACCGGACGGACAGTCCTGTGTGGGCCGGTGTATCACTCCGCGCAATGGGCCTACTCGTTTCTCCCGATGATCGTGGGTTCGGCAACGATCATGCAGCACAAGTACGACAGCGCCGGCGTGCTGGCGCTGATCGAAAAGTACGCGGCCACCAACGTGCACCTCGTGCCCACGCAGATGAAGCGCATGATCGAACTACCGGACCACGTCAAGCAGGCGTTCGACGGCTCGTCGCTGCAGCTGGTGCTGCATGGGGCAGCACCGTGCCCGCCGCGTGTGAAGCAGGCAATGATCGACTGGTGGGGCCCGAAAATCACCGAGTACTACGGCTCGACGGAGGGCTCGGTGATCACCATGATCGACTCCGAGCAGTGGATGGCGAAGGGCGGCAGCGTCGGGCTACCGCTGCCGAACATGGAGATCATCGTCATCGGTGACGATGGTGTTCGTCGTGGCCCCAACGAGTCAGGGACGCTCTACTTTCGCAACGCAATGGGCAGCGATTTCGAGTACCACAACGCGCCGGAGAAGACCGCCGAGTCACACCTCGAACCGGGCGTGTTCACCACCGGCGATGTCGGCTACCTCGATGACGAGGGCTACCTGTGGCTCAGCGATCGCAAGATCGACATGATCATCTCCGGCGGCGTCAACATCTACCCGGCAGAGATCGAAGGGGTTCTTGGCGGCCACGATTCGGTTGCCGATGTGGCTGTGATCGGTGTGCCCAACGATGACTTCGGAGAAGAGGTGAAAGCGGTAGTGGTCGTGGCGGAAGGCGTCGCGGCCAACGACGAGCTGCGCGCAACGCTGGCTGCCTACTGCCGCGAGCTGCTCGCCGGCTTCAAGGTCCCCAGGTCGTACGACTTCGTCGACGAACTGCCCCGCACCGGTACCGGCAAGATCCAGAAGGCCAAGATCCGGGCACCGTTCTGGGAAGGCCACGACCGCCAGATCTAGTGCGGCAGCGAAGTGACGAACGTTGAATTCAATGGTCCCTACGTACCGACCGTTGAATTCAACATTGCTCTGCCGAGACTGGACCCCTGAGCAGATCGGCGAGTTCGCACACAACGACCCTGCGGGCCTCGATCTGACGATCGATCGCTCCTGAGTGCAGTGGATCGGGTAGACACTGTGTGTCAGAAGGGAACTCGTATGGCAATCACAACCGGTTTCAATCACGTGGCGACGCTCTCCACCGACATGGACCTCACGGTGAGGTTCTACGAAGAGGCGTTCGGAGCGACCGTCGCTTTCGAAGTCGCACAGCGCGACGATCACCCGTGGATGAAGATCGTCGATCTCGGCGGTGGGGCGGCGCTGAACATCTTCGAAGTGCCAGCCGAGGAGATCATCGGCGAGCGGCGTCGCCAGGGTGGGCGCGGTGCCATCGATCACTTCGCGCTGTCGGTCGCATCGCTCGCTGATCTCGAGGTCGTCAAGACTCGTCTGGCCGCAGCGGGCGCGCAGGAGGTCGGCGACATCCAACGGCTCGGCAGTGAGCACTCGCTGTTCTTCCGCGATCCCGACGGGATGGAACTCGAAGTCTGTTGCCGCGCCGAGAACTGAAGACGTCGCGCCGCCCTCGGATCCGGTCGGACGCCCTTCAGGTTGTCGTGTTCGCCCAGTGGATGGCGTTGGAGACAATGCGTCGGAAACTGGGGTCGGCGTACGTGCCCGGCCCGTCACCGAATTGCACGTACGCAAGTGGTGACGCTCCGACCGTCTTGGTCCACGCGACCAGGTTGCTGCCCGTGGGATGGTGCCAGTCGGTTCGGTCGTTGCGGCTGCCGCGAATGGCTCGGTCGGCTGAGTAGAAGTTGCTGTCGACGAACTCGTAGGTACTGCGCATCAGAGGCTGCACGTCGTCGAGTACCGGGAACAGATAGACCTCGTCGGTGATCGAGAAGGTGGGCGCGAGGCCCGCACAGATGGGATGGCTTGGATCGATCACCTCGATCGTGTGCGTCACGTCGTGTCGGTAGCCCGAGTCCGGGTAGTCGACACCTGCAAGCGTGGCCGGCTGATAGTGAAAGCGACCGCCGATGATCTGTGCGTACTCCTCCCAGGCCGGCCACCCGGCGATGGCGTGATGGAGGAACACCATGCCTTTGCCGTCAGCAAGCAGCGCCCGAAAGGCATCGATGTACGCGGCCGGCGGGCTCACAAACTCCACAGGCGGCTCGCCTCTGGTGAAGTTGATACCCGGCATGTCGTACATCACGAAGACATCGAACTCTCGAGCCCGTTCCGGCTCGACCAGCGCAAGTGCGGCAGGGTGCTCGACGTGCGTCCATGTGATGCCCTCGATGGAATCGAACACTGCGAAGAACGCAGGCGCGTCGAATGGGTGACCCTTGGTCACCACCGCAACGCGGATGTGTTCGGCACTCATGTGGGATCACCGGTCTTCCTGAGGTACGCCGAACATTAGTGAACGGCGCGTAATAAACACATGTCATCGACATGCCATGATCTGCGGATGCCCGCCGACGCAACCGACGCCGTACTTCTCGTCGACGAGCCTCTACCCCATGTGCGTCGCCTCACGATGAACCGACCAGCCAAACGCAATGCGCTCAACGATGCGTTGCGTGGTGCGCTCTTCGACGAGCTGCGCACGGCCGACCGCGATCGCAGCATCTCGGTGATCGTGATTCGCGGCGCCGGCCCATGTTTCTCGGCCGGTTACGACCTCGGCTCGCCGAACAACGACGTCGAGCGGGCAATCGCTCATGCCGATGGTTGGTGGAGCCGTCACGTGGTGAACAACTGGTTCGAAATGTGGGACATGTCGACGCCCATCATCGGCCAGGTGCACGGCTGGTGTCTGGCCGGTGGCACCGAACTGGCCGCCGCCTGCGACCTGGTCTACGTCGCCGATGATGCGCAGATCGGTTACCCACCGGTGCGGCTGATGTCGCCACCCGACATGCAGTGGCAGACCTGGCTGATGGGGTTGCGGCGCGGCATGGAGGCGCTGCTCACGGGCGACGCGATGAGCGGCACCGAAGCGGTGGCCGCGGGTATGGCCAACCGAGCACATCCTGTCGAAGACCTGGACGCGGCCGTGCTTGCCGTCGCCGAGCGAATCGCCAAGATCCCGGTGGAACTGCTGGCGCTCAACAAGCGCTCGGCGCACCGCGCGATGGAGGCAATGGGCATTCGCGCCGGCATCCGCGCGACAGCCGACATCCAGGCGCTCGGCTTCCACCAGCCACCCTCCATCGAGTACCTCAAGTCGTTCGCCGAAGTGGGCGTGGCCCAGGCGCTGAGCGCACGCGACAGCGCATTCAACGATTACCGCGAACGTTAAGTCTCATCACACATCACATCACACGCATCCGCCGAAGGGATCTGCGCCGATCATGGACACGACACACAACACCAACGAGTGGATGGGCGATTCGTCGCTCGGTGAACGCTTCCCCGCTTGGACCCGCGGGAACGCAGCCGACGTTTTCCCCGCCCCGTTCAGCCCGCTCGGTAAGGACCTGGTGCTCCAACAATCGATGTCGATGGGCTTGCGTAACGCATACATCTCGCTCGGTGCATTGAGCTACGACGAGTTCGAGAATTGCGACTCGCCCGACCTGTTCAAGATGTTCGGCGGCTACGTCTACAACCCGCTCACCCTCACACGCATTCTTGGCGCACGTATGCCCGGTGCCTCCCCCGAGATGATCGACAAGGCGTTCTTCGATGACCGCGACGACGTACCGCCCTACGAGGAGCAGCCATGGCACCAGTCAGCGGTGCACGAGGCACGACTCGGCGAGTCGATGGGCTGGGCGATGTCGGCCACCTCGTTGCCCGAGTTGGATGCCGACCGTGCGCTCGCGCGCACACAACGCGAGCAGCGCCCGGATCTGCAGTCACTCACCGACGCAGCCCTACTTGCGCGGGCGCGCTCGATGGTTCCGCTGATCCAGCAGACGTTCGAGAACGCAATGCGGGTTTCGTCGCTCGCATCGCTTGGCCCGGGCGCACTCGACGCCATCTGTGAAGGCCTCGGCGACAAGAGTCTGTCGATCAGGTTGCTGGCGGGTATCGAGGTCGACTCTGCTGCACCGTCGCACGCTATGTGGGCGCTCGGTCGGTTGGCCGCCGCATCGCCCGTCGTTGCATCCGCGTTCGATGGCGGCCCCGATGAAGTCCTCGATCGGCTGCGCGCCTCCGACACCGCGCAAGCGCACGAGTTCCTCGAGCAGTTCGACCAGTTCCTCTTCGACTTCGGCGCCCGGGCCCAGAACGAGTACGACGTGCTCGCAGTCTCGTGGGAGGTCAAGCCACGAATCGCGCTCGCCGCCATTGATCTCATGCGCCGCTCCGACGGCGCGCAGGCGCCCATCAATCGCAACACGGCGTCAGTAGCCGAGCGCGACCGTGTTGCAGCCGACGTTCGAGAGAAGATCGCTGCTGATCCAGAGACCGCAGGCCTGTTCGAGGCAGCAATCGGTTCGGCCCAGCTGTTCCTCAGCGGCCGCGAGCGCGCAAAGACCAACGTGGTCATCCTCATCAACGAGATGCGCGTCGCATTGCGCGAGTTCGGTCGCCGTCTGGTGGAACGAGGTGTCATCGATCAGGTCGAGCAGGTGTTCATGGTCACCGATGCCGAGCTCGACCAGCTGCGCCACCATCCCGAGACGATGACCGCTGCCATCAACTCTCGGTGGCAGCAGTTCCAGACGTTGTTCGACCTCGAACCGGTGTTCATCGTCAACGGCTCGGTTCCTGCGCTGTCGGACATGACTCGCCGCGGCGCGAAGTCGGTGGTGGCCGCCCAGGTCGGCGCAGTACTCACCGGCGCAGCCGGCTCGGGCGGTGTGGCCACCGGGCGAGCACGAGTGATTCTCGACGCTGCCGACCCCGAGGGGCTGGAACCGGGCGACATCCTTGTCGCACCGCAGACGGATCCGTCGTGGGTCCCGCTCTTCGTTGCTGCGGCAGGTGTCGTCGTCAACGTCGGCGCGATGGGCAGTCACGCCATGATCGTGTCGCGAGAACTCGGCGTTCCGTGCGTTGCGTCCGTCGCCGACGCCACCGAAGTGATTCCCGACGGTGCCACCATCACCATCGACGGCAACGCCGGCACCGTCACCATCGTCGCCCTGCCCGGCTGACTAGCCGTTGAGCGCCCGATCAAGGGCTGCCAACTCATCTCGCTTCCACCGCTGTGACGCCTCGGCATGGGGAACCAGCGCATCGGACCCGTGCACGCACTTGCCGTAGACGTGCAACTCGGTGGAAACACCAGCAGCCAGCAGCCGCTGCGCGTACTCGATGTCCTCGTCGAGGAACATGTCGAGCTCGCCGACAGTGACGATGGCCGGCGGAAGACCCGTGAGGTCGGTGGCGCGAGCCGCCGCGGCGTACTGCGGGACTTCAGCAGAACCCGCAGCGTCGCCGAGGTAGGCACCCCATCCAACAAGGTTCGCAGAACGGTTCCAGACCCGCATGTCGGTGACCTCGTGGCTGGAACCAGTGGAGTTGCGGTCGTCGATCATCGGGTAGCGCAGCAACTGGAAACATGGATGCAGCTGCCCGCGATCGCGAGCCAACAGGGCAAGACCAGCTGCCAAGCCGCCACCGGCGCTGCCGCCGCCGATTGCGATGCGATCAGCGGCCAGCCCTAACGCCTCTGCTGAACCAATGAGCCATTCGAGCCCGGCGTAGCAATCGTCCAACGGCACGGGATAGGGAGACGCCGGGGCCAGCCGGTATTCCACAGACGCAACAACGATGTTCAGCTGCTCCACGATCTCCACACACCGAGCATCGTCCATCGCGACATTGCCAAGCACCAGACCACCCCCGTGCATCCAGTAGAGGCATGGGCTGGACGCACGCGCCGAGCGCGGCCGATACAGGCGAACCAGCAACCGGTGACCGTCGGTGGTCAGCACGTGATGATCGTCGATCACAACCCCGGCAGGTATCTCGGCAGGCGCGCTACCCAGCATGCTCATCACCATTGCGACGGCAGCCTCCAGGTCTGACAGGTCCATGAAATCATTCGGCAAAACTGCCAGCACTTCCCGGTGCGTGTCGTCCGTACGAGCTGCGATATCCACGTTCAGGCTCCCTGTGTTTCGGTGGTGGCCGGCGCCACGATGGCACCGTCATCGGGTGGTGCGACAACAGTCGGCGCCGAATCGCGAGGGTCGGAGCGGCGGCGAGCAACCTTCACGGCGCCCTGCCGGCTGGCCAACGCCACCGCAAAGATCAGCGTGAGACCTTCGAACATCGGCTGCATCCAGTCGATCTCGCGCGGGTACCGAAGCCCGATCCCCTTGATACCAAAGGCGAGCACGTACACCGCGATGATGGTTCCCCAGACGTTGGGGCGGCCCTTCAGCTGGCTGGCGCCGAAGAACGCCGCACCGACCGCTGTGAACAGCAGCGGCGGGCCGACCGTGTTGCTGTACGTGGCGAACTTCCACGAGTAGATCAGCCCGGCGAAGCCGGCGATTGCCGCCGACGCGACCAGCGAGCCCCACGCGATGCGATCGACCTTGACGCCGGACAGCCGCGCCGCCTCGGGATTGCCGCCAGTGGCAAACATATGCCGACCCACGGGCGTGTGTTCGAGCACGTACCAGATCAACGTGGCGGCCAACAGCCCGTACAGGAAGTAGAACGGCAGCGAGATCTCGCTGTCGGTGCCGGGCCAGTGGAACGTGAAGATGGCGTTCTTTCCGAAGTTGATGTAGCTGCTGTCGAGGGCCTTGGTGATCTGGCCGCCCTCGTAGATCCTTCGAATCAGCGCGGCGATGACCTGGCTCATGCCGAGCGTGGCGATGAAGCTGTTGACGCGCAACTTCACCACGATGAACCCATTGATGAAACCCATCAGGATGCAGGCCGCCATCCCCACCAGCGCCCCTACATAGTCCGGCAGGTCGGTCTCCAGCGCCATCTTGTTGACGACGACAAGGCACAGTGCCATGTTCGCCCCGATCGACAGGTCGAAGGTGCCGGTGACGAGCGGAACAAGGAAGGCCAGCGCCAGCATGCTCACGATCACCTTCTCGGTGAGCACGAACTCGATGCTGCCGTTCCACGTGAGGTAGTTGCTCTCCGTCAGCCCGAAGAAGATGAAGAACACCGCGATGAGGTACAGCCCGCTGAACCGATCGAAGCCCAGCCTTCTCACCCACGAGGTCGTGGGCGTGCTTTCGTTCGATGTCGCGTTGCCGTCCGCTGCTGATGTCATCGAGATACTTCCTTCGTGGTCCGGAGCTGTGCTCTTTCAACATTCTCTGCGGTCATTTCGGCGCCACTGAATTCTTCGGTGATGGAACCACCGGACATGATGATGATGCGATGGGCCACCCTGACCATCTCGTCGGTGTCGGTCGATACGACCAGGACGGCCGCGCCCTGTTGGGCTGCCTGATCGATCAGTTTCAAGATCTGCTCCTTAGCAGCGACATCGATGCCACACGTCGGTTCGTCGAGCACGAGCACCTTTGGCTGTAGCCGCAAGCTGCGCCCGAACAGGACCTTCTGCTGGTTGCCACCGCTGAGCGCGACAATCGGGGAATGCGGGCTGGACGTCTTGATCGTCAGCTGGTCGATCAGCTCCGCGCATTCGCTGATCTCTTCCTTGTGACGCAGCCTGCCGCGCCGCCAGTTGCGGCTCACATTGGCCAGCGTCATGTTGTGCGCGACCGAGGCCAACGGAACAATTCCCTGTGTTGCTCGGTCGGCCGGCACGAACGCCATGCCCGCCCGTATCGAATCGCGCGGGGCGTAGTTCCGAACCAGTCGGCCGTCGACGGCGACCTCGCCGGCGTCGCTCGGCGTCTGCCCGGTGATGAGTGGAGCAAGCAGTTCACGGCCAGAACCGGTGATGCCGGCCACCCCCACAATTTCACCCGGCAGCACGACAAGATCGAGGTTGGTGATGGGCCCACCTGCCAGCCCGACGACCCGCAGGCCGCCAGTGGCGCCGACCTTGGCTTGCGAGGTGTGCCGAGTGCGCTCCAGCCGATGGCCGATCATCATCTCGATCAAGCCGTCGTGATCGAGATCCGCAGTCGGAGTGGTGGAGACGCGCCTGCCGTCGCGCATGACAGTGACAGCGTCGGCGATTGCAAAGACCTCGTCGATGTGGTGCGACACATAGAGAATCGCCACGCCGCGGTCCTTCATCAGCCTGATCGCCGTGAACAGTCGCTCGACGTCGACGCCGGGCAGCGAAGCCGTTGGCTCGTCCAGCACGAGGAGGTGCGCGTTCTCCTCCCACCCATGCATAGAGCGAGCAACAGCAACAGCTGTCTTCTGTGAAGGTGCAAGCATCCCCACTGGAATGTTGACATCGATGTCGTGAAAGCCCAGCGCTTCCAGTCCGTCGTGCGCGCGCGCCGTGTCCGCCTTCCAATCGATACGGCCGCCACGCCGCGTCGTGTAGCCGACCCCCATCGAGATGTTCTCGACCGCGTTCAAGCCGTCGACAAGACCGAGATCTTGGTGAACGAATCGGATGCCTGCCTCCTTGGCGGCGGGGCCGTCGCCGAGGCGGAGTGGGCGCCCGTTCAGCAGAGCGGAAGAGCCGCCATCAGGCTGGTGGTAGCCAGCCAGGATTTTGATGAAGGTGGATTTTCCGGACCCGTTCTGGCCGACGACGGCGTGAGTACGCCCTGCGCCCAGGACGACGTCGAAGCCATCCAGGGCCACTTGGCCAGGGAACGTTTTCGAGAGGTCAGCGACCTCCAACAACTTCGACATGACAACGCCCCCATGCGCTACTGTTCCCCCGATTGGCAAAATACTAATCAGTCAATTACTTGTCGGCCAATTGGCGACTTGACATTCTGTCTTGACATTCTGTCGTGACATCCTGAGGGGGAACCATATGAGAAGTTCACAACGATTCTTCGTGATGCCGTTGGCATTGGGGCTGATACTGGCGGCGTGCGGCAGCGACGATTCAACCAGCGACACCACGGCGGCTGCCAGCGACACCACTGTGGCAGCGGTCGACACCACGGCAGCTGCCGGCGAGACACCGCAGGCCGCCGGCATTGCTCGGGCACAGGTAGTCGTCGATGCCAACAAGTCGGCACCGGAAAAGATCGGCCCGACCATTCCGCTTGATTCGGTTCCTGAGGCCAAGACCGTTGCCTGGCTCGAGTGCTCGTTGCCCTCATGCGCGGCAATCGGCGTCGGCTTCAAGGACGCAACCGATGCCCTCGGTTGGAAGCTCGAAGTGGTCACCTACTCGACCGATGCAGCCGCAGCGTTCCAGCAGGCGATCGACCTCGGCGTCGACTACGTCGCCAGCACCGGTACTTCAGAGGCCGTACTGCAAGACCAGATCGATGCCGCGAAAGCCGCTGGCATCGGTTACTTCAGCTGCTTCGACACCTCGGAGCCGAAGCAGGATGCCAACAACATCTGGACTCAGTGTGGCGATGCCACAGCGGTGTTCGCGTCTGGCGACCGGCTTGCCAACCAGATCATCGTCGACTCGGGTGGCACTGCCAACGTGTTGATGGTCAACATCCCCGATTTCGCCGTGCTCGTCAGTGAGCGCGAGGGTTCCCAGGCTGCGTACGACGCCAACTGCCCCGACTGCAAGTTCACCGAACTTGCATTGACGCTCGACCAGCTGCTCGCCGGCGAAGTCGCCGGTGCAGTGGTGTCAGCCGTGCAGGCCGACCCGTCCATCGACTACATCCACTTTGCGTTCGACGGCTTGACCACCGGCGTTTCGTCGACACTCGCCGACGCCGACCTCCTCGAAGGTCGCAATTTGGTGGGCGTCGACTTCAGCGGTGCAGTACTCCAGGAAATCGTCGACGGGACAATGAAGTTCTGGACTGCGAACCCGAAGGCGTACTCGGCATGGCTGATGGTCGACGCGATGGCTCGCCAGTCGATTGGCCAGGACAACACCGAGGAGCGGGCCAACGCACTGCTCCCGTCGTTCACCGTCTCCTCGCCGGAGCAGGCCGGGCCGCTGGTCGCTTCCGATGGTTGGCCGGGGCCCGACACGATGGCCGATCAGTTCAAGACGCTCTGGGGCGTCTGAACCCAGAAGTAGCAAGTTTCTGAATGAGACGGCCCCGGGGCATGCCCTGGGGCCGTTTCGCGTGCGCTACCGGCACACTGGCGCGATGAGTATCCGTGTAGGTCGTCGCCCGGGTCGCCCCAGCGGTGGGCGCCACGTGGTCGACCGAGAAGTTGTGCTCGATGCAGCCGAGCGAGTGATCCGCCGCGACGGCTCGGGTGTGTCGCTGGAAGCAATCGCCCTCGAAGCCGGCGTCACGAAGCCAATCGTCTACGCACGCGTCGGCGGCAGGACCGACGTCGCCAACGCACTGGCCGAGCGCTTGGCCGACCGCCTGGTCGCGGCGGCCGGTGTCGCGGTCGGAGCGCGGCCCTTTGGCCAGGCAATGCTCGCGTCGCTCATTCAGTCGAACCTGGTCACTGTCGAGGCACATCGTGAGCTGTTCCTCTACGTCACCGGCGGGACATCCGACGAGTCACCACTGCGCACGCTCTACCTCGCCGAGCGGTCCACCCACCCCATGGCCGAGGAGTTGGCACGGCTGCGAACCAGGCACGGGCTCGATCCAGCAGTCGCCCTGCCATGGGCCTACGCCGTCATCGGAATGCTGCAACTGGTCTCGTTGTGGTGGCTCACGGAAGCGGACCGCCCGGCCGAACAACTTGCCGACCACCTTGCCGAACTGCTCTGGTCCGGATTTTCCGCAACATAATTTACCGCCAGTAGCTTTTCGTCAGCGGATCGTGTTACTTTCCAGAAATGGCCGAGGATTACGAAGACCTGACGCAGTGTGCTCTGTCCGACGAGCTGGAACGCGAGCTGGTGCAGACGCAGCGGGAGTGTGTCTTCATGTGGACGAACACAGCCGGCGAGGCCTTCGGCGTCGTGATGTCGTACCTGCCCAAGGATGGCCGGTTCTGGCTCACTGCCGCCGAACGACGCGCCCGCATTTCGGCCATCAGGCGCTTCCCGCGAGCGTCGCTGTGCATCAACAGCAGCGGCTCCAGCATGGGCGGCGGCAAGACCGTCACCTACAAGGGCACCTGCGTCGTGCACGACGATCGCGCGACGAAGGACTGGTTCTACCCCGAGTTCTCGAATTCGCTCCGGCCCGACAACGCGGTTGCGGCCACGGCCTTCCAGACCTTCCTCGACTCACCACATCGCGTGGTCATCGAGTTCATCCCGGACTACACGTTGAGTTTCGACGCGAACCTGATGTGGGCTCGGTCACCCGAAGCAGTCAAGTAACTCCCACGTCCGTAACCATCACCCACCACTTCCTCGAACCGCCCTACGCAGGAGCACCATCATGACCACCACCGAGATTCCGACCAAATGGCACCTTCGCGACAACTGGGCACCGGTGCTCGACGAGCTCACCGAGATGAACCTTCGCGTCGAGGGCACCATCCCGCCCGAGTTGCTGGGCACGTACCTGCGCACCGGCCCCAACCCGGCGTCGGGCTATGCGGACCACTGGTTCTTCGGCGACGGGATGGTCCACGGGATCCGCATCGCTGACGGTAAGGCCGAGTGGTATCGCAACCGCTTCGTGCAGACCCCCAACATCTCGGACCCACAGGCCGATCCGATGGCCGGGATGGGCGACCTCAGTCGCGGTACCGGCAACACCCACGTGATGCCCCACAACGGTGAAATTCTGTGCCTCGAGGAAGGCCACTGGCCGTGGCGCATCGATCGTGAGCTCAACACGCTGGGCGTGCAGAACTACGACGGAGCGCTCACCTGTTCGATGACGGCTCACCCCAAGGTGTGCCCCATCACCGGCGAGCTGCTGGCATTCAGCTACCTCAACATGGGTACGCCGTACCTTCACTACATCCGCGTCGGCGCCGACGGCACGTTGCAGCAGTTGGAAGGGATCGAGATCCCGAACATGGTGATGATGCACGACTTCCAAGTCACGCAGAACTACGTCATCTTCATGGATCTCCCGGTCTGCTTCGATCTTGGTGCGCTCGCCAGCGGCCTGCCGTTCAAGTTCAATCGCGACGCCGGCGCCCGGCTGGGCGTGATGCCCCGCAACGGCACGAATGCCGACGTTCGCTGGTTCGAGATCGAGCCGTGCTTCGTCTTCCACGGTGTCAACTCACACGAGAGCGGCGACACCATCGTCATGCATGTGTCGCGTCAGCCCGAGGCGTTCGGCAAGAGCAACGACGACTACGCGGAAGTCGGGCGCCTGTGGAGCTGGACGATCGACCTGGCCAAGGGAACGGTCACCGAGCAGATGATCGACGACCGCCCCGGCGACTTCGGGCGCGTGGACGATCGGATGATCGGCCTCGACGCCCGGTACGGCTACGTGATGGCAATGGGTGGCGAAGGCAACAGCGAGGAGCCGGTGTACGGCTCGGCGTTCTGGAAGTACGATCTGCGCGATGGCACCTGCAAGGAGCACCAACTGGGTGCTGGCGTGCGCGGTGCCGAGCCAGTCTTTGCGCCAGCCGCCCCGGAAGCCGGCGAGGACGAGGGCTGGGTCATCAGCCTTGCGCACGACACCAACTCGGGCGAATCGCGCCTCCTCATCATCGACGCACAGAACTTCTCGGCGCCGCCGGTGGCCACCATTCATCTGCCACGTCGGGTGCCGTACGGCGCACACGGCAGCTGGGTACCCGACCGCATCCTGCGCTGAACCCGCAACCTGCACACCACCTCAAAGGGATAACCAGAAAGAAGACTGATCATGTCGACGACCGAAGACCTGCCTCTGTTCCTCCGCGGTAACTGGGCACCCCTCGCAGAAGAACGCACTGTCACCGATCTACGCGTCACCGGCACGATTCCGGCGGAGCTGGACGGGCGTTATGTCCGCAACGGGGCCAATCCCTTCACTGGCTACGCGGACCACCCGTTCCTCGGTGACGGCATGATCCACGGCATTCGCCTGCGTGATGGGAACGCCGAGTGGTACCGCAATCGCTACGTCGCGACACCGTTCATCGCCAATCCCAGCCAGGAGGCCATCGACCTCGACTCCAGCCTGACCGACATGGCCGCCTCGAAGGCCAACACCAACATCATCGGGCATGCCGGCCGGATACTGGCGCTCGAGGAGGGGCACTTCCCCTATGTCCTCGATGGTGGGCTGGAGACCGTCGGGCCGCTCGACTTCGGCGGCAAGTTGAAGGGTTCCTTCACAGCCCACCCGAAGGTCTGCCCGGTGACGGGCGAGTTACTGGCATTCGGTTACTCGCTGTTCGCGCCCTACTTGTCGTACCTCCGCGTGTCGGCCGCCGGCGAACTCGTGCAGGCGGAGAACATCACGGTCGGTGGGCCGACGATGATGCACGACTTCAACGTCACTCGCAACTACATCATCTTCATGGATCTTCCGGCCGTCTTCGACCTCGACATGGCGATTCGCGGCGAGATGCCCATCCACTGGAGCGACTCGTACCCGTCGCGTCTGGGTGTCATGCCCCGCAACGGAACCGACGCCGACGTCACCTGGTACGACATCGATCCGTGCTACGTGTTTCACCCGATGAACGCGTACGAGGAGGGCAACACCATCGTCATCGATGTGGCGCGCCTCGACCACATCTGGCGCGACAGCCCGATGGACTTTCCCGCACCGTCGCTGTACCGCTGGACGATCGACACGTCCACCGGGAAGGTTCACGAAGCGCAGATCGACGATCTGCCCGCCGAGTTCCCTCGGGTCGCCGACTCCGTCGTGGGGCTCAAGCATCGCTACGGCTACATGATGGCCAACGCCACCGAGACAGCATTCGAAGAGCCACTCTCGGCCGCCGGCGCCATTCTCAAGTACGACCGCGAGACAGGCACGCGGTCGCAGATCGACGTGGGCATGGGCAGGCTGCCCGGCGAAACGGTGTTCGTTCCGTCGGCGAACGGCACCGCCGAGGACGACGGCTATCTGATGACGTACGTCTACGACGCCAACAACAACGAGAGCGACTACATGATCTTCGATGCTGCCTCGATGAGCGCCGAACCCGTGGCAACGGTGCACCTTCCGCGGATTCCTTTCGGGTTCCACGGCAACTGGGTTGCCGCGTCCGTCGCCGACTGACGACCACAAACTTACTGAGGGTAGATTTCTTCGCCTACCCGTGTTACGGTCGAAAGCGAGTGCGGTGCTTGGGGAAGCAGCACTCATTTTGGGGTAGTTCGCACACCGAATCGAAGGACCTCGGCACGGCCCGATGTCTCGGAAATGGGGAACCATGCACACACCAACGACCCGTTCGTCGCGTCGCAGCGGCTCACGCCCGTGGCTCGTCGCCACTCTCGTGACGATCTCGCTCGTGGCCGCTGCCTGCAGCGACGACTCGGCGACGACAACGTCGTCGGGCGCCGACACCACGGTGGCCGCAGACACCACGGTGGCCGCAGACACCACGGTGGCCGCCGACACGACGCTGCCGGCTGACACAGTTGCACCCGACACCTCCACGGCGGATACGACCCCGCTCGATCCATCCTCCGCCTTCCCCAGCCTTGCGCCGCCCACCGGTGAAGAAATGGTGATCGGGCTGGTGAACAGTGAGGGAACGCCAGGCCTCGACTTTCCTGAGATGCGAATCGACATCCAGGCATCCGTCGACTACCTGAACCAACACGGTGGCATGGGCGGGCGACCGATCAAGCTGGAGACGTGCGCCACAAAGGCGTCGCCGGAATCGTCACAAGCCTGTGCCCAGGAGATGGCGGGCAAGAACGTCGAGCTGGTACTCATCGGCCTCGACCTCTTTCCCGACTACGCCACGTACACGGCAGCGAACATCCCGGTGATCGGCGTACTGCCGATCCTGTCCGGTGACTACACCGCCAATGCCTTGTTCCTGACAGGTGGCAACGCCACCACCACCGGTGCCATGGCGGCCGTCGCCAAGAATCACTTCGGCGCCAAGACCGTGGCAATCGTCAGCAGCGACAACCCTGGGGCCAACGGCACGGAGGCCTCGCTCACCGCTGCCCTCGACCTCGCAGGTATCGCCCATACCACCGTCAAGGGTGGCGACAACGAGACCGACGCCGGCTACCAGGGCCTGATGCGGGAAGCGACCAAGGACAACCCGGACCTGTTGTTCTCGCTCTACTCGGATGACGGCTGCGTCGGCACCATTCGCGGTCGGGCCGCGATGGGCATCACCATTCCAGTGATGACCACTGCCATCTGCGCAGGAAAGTCCGTCCTCGACGAAGTCGGCGACGACGCAGTCGGATGGTCGTTCGTAGGAGTGTCGACCCAGCAGGACACGCCCGAACTGGCGATCTTGCAAGAGATCCTGGCTCCGGCACTCGGCGTCGCTCCCGAAGAGGTCGACTCGACTGCGCTGGGCCTCGGTGCCCTTGGCCTGATCATGATCATGTCGCTGGCGAAGTACTCCAACATGATGGCGACGGAGGGCGATGCAGTCACCGGGTCGTCGCTGTTCTCATACCTCGGGTCGGCAACCGGCCTCACACAGTGGCCCGGCGGCGCGGAGATCGAATGCGGAGCCGCCCCCAAGTACCCGACGATCTGCGCGTTCACCTTCCCGGTCGCCGAGTACACCGCAGGCGGCAAGGTCCTCACCATCGAGGGCCTGGAAGCCGTCTCGGCAAAGGAATTCCTCCCCTAGTCCTTCGAAGCTGAAGTCACCCGCCGGTGTCACCGCGGCCGCCTTCCTCTGGCCGCGGTGAACACCGCGTGAGAACAGCATCACCGGCATCGTTACGCTGCACGGATGGACGATTCTGTTCCAGACCTCGCGGCGATCGACCTGCACCACCATGACGTGATGCATCGGCTGCGGGCTGAGGGGCCGTTGGTGTGGGTCGCAGCGCTGGAGGGGTGGGTCGTGCTGTCGCGCGACGCGGCGGTCGCGGTGATGCGCGACGCCGCCGGGTTCACGGTCGACGACCCGCGATTCAGCACTGCTCAGGTGGTCGGCCCGAGCATGCTCTCGCTGGACGGCGCAGAGCATCGTCGTCATCGCGACCCATTCGCCACTGCCTTCCTGCCGGCGGCGGTGACACCGCGCGACGGCGCCGCGATCGACGCCACCGCTCGCCGATTGGTCGCCGAACTGCGGCCCGCCGGACGGGCCGAGTTGCGTCGGCAACTCGCAGGGCCGCTGGCCGTTGCGGTTGCCGCAGGAGCACTCGGATTGAGCGACGTGCCAGTGGTCGATCTGTTGGGTTGGTACGACCTGATCGTGGACGCGGTGGACGGTGTGTCGCGAGGCGAGTCCGTCAGCACGAAAGGTGTCGCAGCGTTCGAGTCGCTCGCGAGCGCTTTGCGATCAGCCGCTGCGAACCCCTCATCACTGCTTGCCGCAGTCGCCGCCGTGCTGACCGATGACGAGTTGGTCGCCAACGCGGCCGTCTTCCTCTTCGGCGGCATCGAGACCAGCGAGGGGATGACCAGCAACCTGCTGCACCACCTGCTGGCCGACCCCGAACAGTGGGCCGCAGTGAGCGCGGACCGTTCGCTGGTGGACGCCGCCGTGGAGGAGTCGCTACGGCTGGAGCCGGCGGCCGCACGGGTTGATCGGTATGCAACGGCCGACGTGGAGCTGGAAGGTGCCTCGATCCGCGAGCGCGACCTGGTCATCGTGTCGCTGGCTGCGGCCAACCGCGATCCGCAGCACTTCCCCGACCCAGACCGCTTCGACATTCGCCGCGCCAATGGTCGCGGCCACGTGACGTTCGCGCAGGGTCCGCACGCCTGCATCGGTGCGCAGCTCGCTCGGCTCGAAACCCGCGCCGCGTTGCACGCGGTCCTGGACCTGCTACCCGACATCGCGCTGGCGGGTCCGGTCGAGACCACGGGCGTCATCTTCCGCAAACCAGTGGCCCTCAACGCCACCTGGCGGCTTGGATGGGGCGATGCACTCCCCAGATCCGCACCTCAATGACGGCGTCGTCACGCTGCGACCGTGGGATGTCAACGACATTGAGTGCCTGGCGATGGCCAGCGCGGACCCGGCCATCGTGGAGATCACCTCGGTGCCGGCGGTCTACTCCCACCACGAAGCACGCGCGTACGTAGAGCGGCAGTGGTCGCGCCAGAATCGAGGACGACCTGCGACATCAGCCGCACCGCATCGGAGCCAACCCATGACCCCAATCGGCTTCATCATGTAGCACGTAGCCCAACTCATAGCCATGAATACACGCTCCCGATCGGTAGAACTGGGTGGTGCCAAGGAGACGGCCGGTTGCGATCTCCTCGATGGCGGGCGCACCTGAATCTGGCAGCCAGAAACCAGTTGCCTCGTGGACGGTATGCAGACGTACGAGATCTGTCAGTGGTTCGGTAATCGAGAGCGTCAACAGAAACTCGGCGGCGCGCGGCAGGTCAGCGGCCGCAATCGGGACGAAGCCGTACCAATGAGCCGACAACAGTTGGCGCAGTCATGCCGTCACCATCCCACA
>Ga0105044_10004110_pt1 | contig 19985 bp, 14 predicted proteins | sample MAT01_FD_78092 | JGI IMG/M metagenome (GOLD analysis project Ga0105044, IMG submission 78092) | Freshwater microbial communities from Lake Fryxell liftoff mats and glacier meltwater in Antarctica - MAT-01 | ecosystem: Environmental > Aquatic > Freshwater > Ice > Liftoff microbial mat | place...
GTTCCCTCCGCGTTGGCGCGGAAGGTGTCAGCGGGACGATTCCATGAGCCGCCGACGTCGGCGTCGCCTGCCAGGTGGTAAACGACGTCGGGAGCGACTGATCCAACGAGCGCGCGAAGCCCCTCGGGATCGAGCAGATCAGGGCCGCCATCGGCTCGGTCCGTGCCCACGACCTCGTCGCCAGATGACTCGAGATGCTGGCGGAGATGACGTCCCACGAAGCCGCTGGCTCCCGTGATCAGCGCCAGCACGTCGATCTCGTTCGCTGGGAGGCGCCGGTCGGCTGTATCGACATCCGGCGAGTGTAGGCAGGCGAGCGCCGACGCCCGATCACCCCCGGGTTCCAGGGGATCCAGGAACGACGCGACTACGATTCGAGGGTCCCACGACGCCCGCCGCATGACTGACCCGACCTCCGAGAACGACCCCGACCAACCCACCGAAGCCCCGGAACCCGCCGCTGGCGAGGTCCAGCTCGGACAGGGTGTCCCTGCGGTGGTCGCGGTGGTCGCCACACGAGACCCCGGGCCGTGGCTCGAGACCTGCCTCGAGAGCCTGGCCGGCCAGGGCTACCCGGGTTTGTCGATCCTGGTGGTCGACGCCGGATCCACCGAGGAACTGGCCGACCGTGTCGGTGCTGTCGCTCCAGGCGCGTTCATCCGACGAGTTCCTGAGGCGACGACGTTCGCCCGCGCGGCCAACGAGACCCTCGGGACGGTCGAGGGAGCGGTGTTCCTGTTGTTCTGTCACGACGATGTGGCGCTCGGCCCGGACGCCGTGCGGGCCATGGTCAACGATGCCTTTCGGACCAACGCCGGGATCGTCGGGGCCAAGCTGGTCGATTGGGATCAGGCGGATCGGCTGAGAAGTGTCGGGGCCCGAGTCGACCGCTTCGGGGCGACCGCGGAAATCGCAGAACCCGGGGAGCTCGACCAGTCCCAACATGACGGGGTGGCCGATGTGGCCAGTGTCTCGAGTGCCACCATGCTGGTGAGAGCCGATCTGTTCGCAGACCTCGGGGGATTCTCGACCATTGTGGATCCGGTCGGTATCGAGCTCGATCTCTGTTGGCGTGCCAACGTGGCGGGCGCGCGGACGGTGGTCGCTGGTCAGGCGATCGTGCGGCACCGCGAGTTGTCGGCGTTCGCCGACCCGTCACGCGGGGTTCGTCGTACTGCCCTGCGGAGTCAGACGGCGACTCTGTTGACGTGTGAGTCCGGCGGTCGACTGGCTCTGATCCTGCCCTTGGCGGCGATGTTGTCCATCGTGGACCTGGTGGCGAACCTCGTCGCGCTGCGTTTGCGTCGGGCGGGCGAGATCCTGGACGCCTGGGGCTGGAACCTGGTCCACCTGCCGAGAACATTCGCCGCCCGACGGCGGGCCCAGGCGCTCAGCCGAGGGGATCGACTCGATCGGGACAGCATCCAGATGCGCGGGAGTGCTCGATTCAACTCCTACCTCCGGGGTCTGCGTTCTGCGGGTGGTCAGCAACTTCCCGCCGCGCTGGCGGCGGCCCGTGGGCTTCCGGCGGACTGGTCGATTGGTTCGGGCCCGATAGCGCCCGTGGTGGCGGTGCTGGTCCTCCTCATCGTCCTGATCGGGAGCAGGGGGCTGATCACGGGCGGAGTCGTCACCGTGCGGGAGATGGTTCCGCTGGGCGATGCCGCAGCGCTGGGACGAGGCTGGTGGGACACGTGGCGACCCGCGGGCCTCGGGCACGCCAGTGCGTCGCCGTTGCTCCATCCGGCACTTTCGGTGCTCTCTGCGCTCACGCTGGGCTCGGATGGATTCGTGCTCTTGCTCCTGGTGCTCGTTCCACTCCTGGTCGGACCGCTCGGTGTGTGGCGCCAGTTGCGGCGCGGACTCACCGGCCGGGCGGCCGGCGTGGCGACGCTGGTCTACGCAGCAGCCGCAGCCCCACACGACGCCATCGCCGAAGGCCGCCTCGGGGCTCTCACCGTGTATGCCGTGCTGCCGTGGTCGCTCGGCCGGATGCTGGCCGCGTCCGAGGTGGAGCCGTTCGGACCCCGGGTCCGCCGGTCGTCGATTCGCCACGGCGTGCAGCTCGGGCTGCTGATCGCCGGAGGTGCAGCGATCTCACCCGGAGTGGCGCCCGTCGTGCTGGTGTCCGGGTTGCTGGTGGCCGTGGGCCTGTTGGTCAGTGGTCCGGCGGCGGCGGCGCGTCGAGTTGCCGTCGCAACCTTCGTGGGGATGGGCGTCGCGTCAGTGGCCCTGATTCCGTCCCTGCTGGTCCTGCTCCGAGCATCGGATCGTTGGGCCGAGCTGCTCGGTTTCGTGGAGCGGGGCCAGGAGATCAAGTGGTCCGATCTCCTGGCCGCCTCGACTGGCATCACCGCTGGCGGTTGGGCGCTTCTCGGAACCTTTGTGGCGGCGCTGCTTCCCCTGGTCATCGGTCGTGGGTGGCGTGCCCGCTGGGCCGTTGTGGCCTGGATCTCGATCGCCGGATGGTGGGCGTTGGCGGCCTGGGCCCAATGGGCGGTGGGGACGTTGGTTCCTCCCGCCGCGATGTTGGCCGTTCCTGCCGTATTGGGGGCGACCTGGGCAGTCGGAGTCGGAGTCGACTCGTTCACCATCGACGTTGCCCCCGGACGCTTCGGTTGGCGGCAACTCGTGTCGATCGCTGCCGCAGTTGGTGCGGTACTGGCGGCCGCCCCTGTTTTGGTCGCTGCCGCCGACGGTCGATGGCAGCAGCCTGTCGGTGACCCTTCGGCGGCGCTGAGCACGCTGGACTCGGCTGGTCTCCCGACCTTCCGGACCCTCTGGATCGGCGTGTCCGACGATCTGCCCATGAGCCCGTTGGCGACCACGGGCGGAGTGGCCATCGGTCTCACCGACGGGTCGATGCCGACGGTGGACGATCGAGTCCCAGTGGAACTTGGTCGAGGTGAGCGGGCCCTGGTCCGAACCTGGGAGCGCATCCTCGACGATCGGACCCGTCGGGGCGCAGCAGAGCTGGCCGAGTTCTCGATCAGCAACATCGTGGTGATCGAGAGTCCGCCCGGACGGCGCGATTCGGTGGATGTGGCCCGAGTTCGCGAGGTTCTGCTCGATCAGCTCGACCTGCGCGAAGTGGCGGTGTCGCCGGGTCTTGCGGTGTTCACCTCCGAGCTGGCCGAGCCGATCCGCGGTCAGGCCGGTGCCCGGGCCGGCCCGCGGGAGCCGGTCCTGTCGCAGGGTCGTGCCCCGACGACCTTTTCCGGGCGGCTTCGGCCCACTGATCTGGTGGTCGGGTTCCAGGGCCGAGCGTGGGAGCTCCGGGTCGACGGGCAAGTGGTCGCACCCTCGGGCACGGGCTGGGCTCAGACGTATAGTCCAACCGGTGGTGGGGCCGCCCGATTCACCCAAGTGGGCTCGGTGGCCGACCACTTCGTCCTGCTGCTGCAACTCCTGGCATGGGTGATGTTCGTGGTGGTCGCCTCCGGCCGGACGCCGGTGCCTCCGAGGTCGGGTGGCAACGTGGAATCGCCTGCCGACGACGACGACGCCGTGGCGAGCGCGCCGTGATCCGCCGTGTGGTCGCTGGAGCGGTGGTCGCCGTGGTCATCGGGTTGGTCGTCGGCCTTGGTGCACCCCCGGGCTCGGACGACGACGTGGAACCAGCCACGCCTGTTCCCGTGGCGAGCGCCCCAACAGGCGGGGCGGGAATGTCGACCTGGTTCTGTGCCGCCGGCGCGCCGGACGGTGGTTCGCACACGGTGAGCATCGCCAATCCCTCACCTCGCGACACCAGTGCGCAGGTCACCAGTCGACCACCCGGTGACGCAGCTGAGGTCGTGGTTCAGGTACCACTTCCCGCGCTGGCGGTCACGGTGGTCGACGAGTCCACCTTTGCTGGTGCGCAACCGGGTTCAGTGCTCATCGAAGGTCCGACGGGCATCGCCGTGAGCCATCGGATGGTGCTCGATGGGTCGTCCGATGATGCGGCCTGCGCCAACAGGACTTCAGCGACCTGGTACTTCCCGGCGAACGACAGCCAACGCGGCGGCTCAGCCCTGGTCTGGCTGTTCAACCCCCTGCGAACCGACGTCAGCCTGGACATCACCGTCTCCACCGACTCGAGCGTGCGGGTTCCCGGCGCCTTGTCCGGTCTGGTCGTGCCGGCAGGCTCCACGCGGGTGGTCGAGTTGGGTGAGGAAGCCCAGCGTCGGGATCAGTTCTCCGCCAGCGTTGTGGCCCGGAGTGGGCGTCTGGTGGCGGAGTTGGTTCAGGTCTCCGATGGGACCTCGGGGCCCAAGGGTCTCCGGATCCAGCCCGGGATCGATGCGCCGTCGTCTCAGGTCCTGTTCGCTGACTCCGAGGGCCTCGACGGGGTCAACGACAGTGTCGTGCTGTTCAACCCGTCGGGGGATCCGCTCGAGGTCGACGTCGCCGTTCGACCCGATGCGGGCGACCCACCCACCTATCCGGAGCCGCTCCACCTCACGGTTCCTGCGCGGCGCTACCTCGTGGTCGACCTCGCCGCTGAATCGCGGATCCCGCCGGCTGGTGCGCGGAGCGTCACCGTGGAGACCGACGACCCGGACGGCGTGGTCGTCGTTCGTCTGGTGGCGGTGGGCGCGTCGAACGGATGGGGTCTCCAGGGCGGCCTGGGCAACTCGACAGGCTCGGTGGCGTCATCGAGCCGCTGGATCGTGCCGCGTGTCGATGCCGCCGGGCCCGGACGCTCCATCGTGCGCCTCTCCAACGCTTCGGCCGATTCGATTGCGGTCGTCACGATCCGGCCTCTGGCCTCCGGCGTCGATGCCACTGCATCGATCGAGGTTGAGGTGCCCCGGGGTCGGACAATCACCGCAGACGTTGGCGCACTGGCCCAGCCCGACGTAGCGACCGCATTGTTGATCACGTCGACTTCTCCCGTGACAGTCGATCGCCGGGCGTTCTCGTCGACCCTGGCCGACTTCTGGATCGGCGCCGCCGTGCCGACCCGGGACCTGCTCGGTCCGCTGGGATCCCTCCCTGACGCCACGCTCGAGCGGTGATGGAGAAACTCGTAGTGGTCGGGCTGGCGGTGCTGTTCGCGGTGCTGTTCGCCATGTTGTTGCAACGACGGAGACCAGCTCCGCCCTCCAATCCGGGGGCCTACAACGCTCCGGCCCAGCTCGATCGCTCGGACTTCGATCGTCCGGAAGCCCCGTGGTTGGTCGTGTCGTTCACCTCGGAGACCTGTCACTCGTGCGCCGATGTCGCAGCGAAGTGTCAGCTGCTCGAGTCTGCTGTGGTGGCCGTCCAGGACATCGAGGTGGGAACGCGACCCGACCTCCATGGGCGCTACGCCATCGAGGCGGTCCCGATCGTGGCGATCGCCGATTCGGCGGGCGTGGTGCGACGCTCGTTCGTGGGTCCGGTGAGCAGCACCCATCTCTGGGGCGCTGTGGCCGAACTCCGAGAACCCGGCTCGGTCCCCGACGGATGTGGGGCAGCGACCGACGGCGACGCGGAGGACTGAAACTGCGACGCCAGATGGCGTTGCGGTGGGGGTGGGGCCGATCGTCCGGCGGGCGTGGGCGAGCTCAGCCCGGTGTGTGATGCGGCAGTTGGACCTCGGGAGCATCCTGGCGGCCGAGAGCCACCAGACGATGAACCTCGGCGCCGGAGATCGTCTCGTGTTCGAGCAATCCTCGAGCAACCAGGTCGAGTGAGTGCCGGTACTCGGTCAAGACATCGTGGCAGCGGGCCTCGCAGAGACGGAGGATCTTCTCGACCTCCTCGTCGATGACCCGTGCCGTGTCGTCGGAGTAGTCACGGGTGCTCATCAGGTCGTCGCCGAGGAACACCTGCCCCTGGGATCCCCAGGCCATGGGCCCGATCCTCTCACTCATTCCCCACTCGCGGACCATCTTCTTGGCACGCTCGGTGCTGACGACCAGGTCGTTGTTGGCGCCCGTCGACACGACGCCGAAGACGAGACTCTCGGCAATCCGGCCACCCATGGCCACGACGATCGAGTCCTCGAGATAGTCCTGGTCATAGGAGTGGCGGTCCTCGGCCGGGAGCTGCTGAGTGACCCCCAGCGCCATTCCGATGGGGAGGATGGTCACCTTGTGGAGCGGGTCGGCGTGGGGCAGGACGGCGGCGCAGACGGCATGCCCGGCCTCGTGGTAGGCGGTGAGCTCCTTCTCTCGATCGGACAGGACCATGGATTCGCGTCGCTGTCCCATGAGGACCCGGTCCCGCGCGTACTCGAAGTCGTCGTTGCTCACGGACTGCTGGGAGTTGCGCACGGCATGCAACGCCGCCTCGTTGACGAGGTTCGAGAGATCAGCGCCCGACATCCCCGGTGTGCCGCGGGCGACGATGTCCAGATCAAGCTCCGGGGACATCCGCTTGTGGCGGACGTGGACCTCGAGGATCTGGCGACGGTCCGCGAGTTCGGGCAGCGGCACGACGACCTGGCGGTCGAAGCGACCGGGTCGAAGCAGTGCGGGGTCGAGGATGTCCGGCCGGTTGGTGGCCGCCATCATGACGATTCCCTCGGTCGCCTCGAAACCGTCCATTTCGGAGAGCATCTGGTTCAGCGTCTGTTCACGTTCGTCGTGCCCACCGCCGAGGCCGGCGCCACGCTTGCGGCCGATCGAGTCGATCTCATCGATGAAGATGATCGCCTTGCCCAACTTTCGGGCGGATTCGAAGAGATCCCGGACCCGGCTGGCGCCCACACCGACGAACATCTCCATGAAGTCCGAGCCGGACACCGAGAGGAAGGGAACGCCAGCCTCGCCGGCGACGGCGCGGGCGATCAGGGTCTTGCCGGTTCCAGGAGGGCCGACCAGCAGGACGCCCTTCGGGATCCTGGCGCCGATCTCTGCGAAGCGGTCGGGTTCCTTCAGGAAATCCACCACTTCTCGGATCTCCTGCTTGACGCCGCCGTAACCGGCGACGTCGGCGAAGGTGGTCGCCGGCTTCTCGCTCGAGTACGTCTTGGCGCGGGATCGTCCGATCGACATGATTCCCGACATCTGTCCCTGGGCCCGACGTTGCATCCAGACGAAGAACCCGATGATCAGTCCGATGGGCAACAGGAGTTGCAGGAGCGGGCCGATCACCGACTGCTCTGCGTCCTTGAAGTCCAGCTCGGCACCCGACGCACGGATCTTCTCCACGTCGTTCGCGGGCAGCTCGACCGGCCCATTGGTGGCAAAGGCCTCGTTGTTGTTGTACCGGCCGGTCAGCGTTGCTTCGAGATTGGTCTTGACGACGCTCTTGACCTCTCGCTTCTCGACCGACTGGATGAACTCGGTGTAGGTCACCGTGGTCTCCGGGGACCTGTCGAGCATGACCGACGACAGCAGGAGTCCCACCAGCACGGCGAACAGCACCCACAATGACCATCGGGGGAGTCCCTGGTCGAGGCGTCCGGTTGGACGCGGGTTGGGTGTCGGAGGTGGCTCGGTTGCCATCTGGACAGACTAGGAGCCTGCGCCGACAATTCCCCATCGCATCCGCCAGATCCATGGGGTCGGCCCGGGTTCTCGCTAGGGTCTGGGGGTGCGGACCTGCGCTCGACCAGCCTGCTCGCGACCGGCGTCCGCCACGCTGTCCTACGCCTATGCGGAGCGAATCGTGTGGGTCGCGGAACTGGCCCAGGAGTCGCATCCGATGGTCCATGACCTGTGCGAGCACCACGCCGGGACTGTGAGTGTGCCTCGGGGCTGGGAACTGCGTGACGAGCGCCATCCCCTCGCTCCGGCCGCGCCTATCGGGTCGCCCGCCCAGTCGGCCGAGTTCGGAACTGAGTCCACGTTCGCCGCTCGTGCCAGCGTGGCCTGAGGACGTGATCGCCCCCGAGACCCCAGTTACCGCGCGCCGCTGGGGGCTGTTCGACATCCTGGCCGCCATGGCGTTGGCGTTCGCGGGCTCGTTCGTCATGGCGTTGCTCGTCAGTCCGTCGAAACCGATCACGCTTCCCCAGACAGTCCTGCTCAGCCTGCCCATGTGGGCCGCCTACATCGGTGTGCCATTGGTCGTGACGGCCCGGAAGGGGTCGGGTCCTCGAGCGGAACTTGGGTGGTCGATCCAGCCGCTCGACGTTCCGATCGGTCTCGCCTTCGGGGTTGCCGGTCAGCTCGCGCTCCCGATCCTCTACCGATTGGTGGTCAACGCAGAGACGCTGGACCGTCTGGACGATCCGGCCAGGGAGCTGGCGGACTCCGCCGCCACCACCGCGGCAAAGCTCCTACTGGTCATCGCTGTGGTCCTGGTGGCTCCCATCGCAGAAGAGTTGTTCTTCCGCGGCCTGATCCAACGGGCGATCGGCCGGCGGTTGCCCATGGTGGCGGCGGTGGTCGTGACCGCCGCCATCTTCGCCCTGATGCACTTCCAGAACCTGCAGCTCGCGGGTCTGGTCATTGCCGGACTGATCTTCGGTGGTCTGGCCGCCTGGCGCGGGCGGCTCGGCCCGGCCATTGTCGCCCACATGGCCTTCAACGGCATAGCGGTCTGGCAGCTGCACCTGTTCTGAGGTCGTCTCATTCTGAGGCATCCGATTCCGGGGTGAGGGCAGCGGCCGTCTGGGCCGGATGGCCCAGTCGGTCCGGTCCGATCGGCCCCCATGGTCTGGGTCGAACGGATCAATTGGGCCGGCGCAGCCAATCTGTTGCGCGGTCGGACTCATCTCCGGCCGAGATCCGACGATGGGCACGGGTTGCCGATCCAGGACTGCGATGCCATGACTTCTGTTCCCGATACTTCTCAGCCCCTCCCAGCCCCGACAGCGGACCGTCCTGGTCTGCGCCCGACCGGAGGTGTGGGTTGCCCCGGCTGCGGCGACGAGTTGGTCGAGATCGAGCTGCAGATCGACGGCGAGCCGCTGGTCATGCTGAGCTGCTCGGCCTGTGATCGTCGGAGCTGGCACCGTCGGGGCGAGTCCGTGGCGCTCGGTGGTGTGCTGGCGGACATCTCTGCGGTGCCAACCCGCTACCGGCGGGATCTCAGCAGTCGGTGATGGCTGGCGGCGATGTCTCCGGTCACCGGATCACCTGTATGGTTTCGGGAGGGACTCCGCACCCGCTGCACGCCGATGGAAACGCACGACGAACCGTCCGACGCCGGGAGCCTCCTCGAGGTGATTGCACCGACCGCACCTCCGGCGGAGCCCGTGGCCGACCCGGACGGGTCGCCCGAGCTGGCCGGCGCTACAGAACTGCCCGACGTCGTCTCGTCGTGGCCGGGCGATCCTGGCCCCGGAACGCCGGAATCCGACGCTGGTGATCCGCTGGACATCGAGCCCCGAGACTGGCTGCGCCTGGGCTTCTCCATTGCCGTTGTGGCCTGCTGCTGCGCATACATCTTCTGGGTGGTGCACCCCGAACTGATCTTCCGGAACACCACGCCTACGGGCGGCGACATGGGATCCCATGTTTGGGGTCCCGCCTACCTACGCGACCACCTGCTCCCCAACTTCCGGGTCGGCGGGTGGACACCTGATTGGTACAACGGGTTCCCCGTCTACACCTTCTACATGGTCGTGCCGTCGCTGGCGATTGTGATGTTGGACGTCGGGTTCCTGCCCTTCTGGCTGGCCCCCGTGGCCATCTCGGCGGCGCTCGGGTTGGCGTACGTCACCCAACGGCGGATCAGCTCACAGCTCGGTCGGGTGGTCGGCTGGTGGTCGATCGGCTTGGCGACCGTGCTGATGATCGACGTCCCGTACAACGTGGCCTTCAAGCTCATTGCGGTCTCCGGCCTGGTGATGTTCCCCTTCGGTGCATGGTGGCTCGGACGAGGTCTCGGTCTGCGTTTCGGTGGGCCGGAACTCATGGCGATCGTGTCCGTTCCGTTCTTGATGGATCGGACCCTCTTTCACATCTACGGCGGGAACATCGCGTCGACCATGGCGGGCGAGTTCGCGTTCTCGATCTCCATCACGTTCGGGTTGTTCTTCCTGGGGAGTTTGGCTCGGCTGGTGAAGGGTGAGGGCGGTTCCATGGCGGCGACGGCCGCGCTGGGAGCGATGTGCGCCCTGTGCCATGCCATCCCGATGTTCTATGTGGCTGGAAGCGCCATCGTGCTGATCGTCGTCTACGGCTCGTGGCGGGGTGTGGCCAAGACGGCCGCGGCCGGGGTCGTCGCCGGCATGTTGGCGTCGTTCTGGTATCTCCCGTTCTACGGTTTCTCCACCTATCTGAACGACATGGGCTGGGAGAAGCTCGGCCCGTTGAAGACCGCGGAGTCCTTGAACGTGGGGCTCTTCGATTCCACGGAATTCTGGCGCTACCTGTTGCCGTTCGCACCGCACATCTCCACCGCTGGGGCCACGACACCGGATCCGGACATGTTGCACGGCAAGGCCTTCTTTGTCCTGGCTGCCATGGGAATCCTGCTCTCGCTGGCATCCAGGCTCAGAGCAGGTTGGGCGCTGACCGCCATCATGGTCGGCGCCGGCGCGGCCTTCCGGTACATGCCGCAGATGCGGTTCTGGAATGCCCGCGTGCTCCCGCTCTACTACCTGTGCATCTATTTCCTGGCGGCGATCGGGGTGTACCTGCTGGTCGTGACCGTCTGGAGGGCACTGTCGCGTCTCTTCGAGAACCGGGGCTGGGGCACCGCCGTGGTGTCGCTCCTCTGGATCTGGTTCGTCTTCGAGTTCGGCACCGGCAAGGTCTGGCCCTACCTGGCCATGGCCAGCGACGCCGCTCGCGTGGTGATCGGTCTGGCGGTGGCAATCGGCACCGTGGCGGTGGCGCTCGGCGCCGGTCGGGCTGTGCCGTTGTGGACTCGACTGGGCGTCGCCGGATCATTGAGCATCACTGCAGTGGTCGTGCTGGTGACCACGAATGACATGGCCTCCGGTGATCGTCTCTTCACCATGGTCGGCGCTGTGGGGATGGTGGCCATGGTGCTGGCCGCAGCGCACGGCGCACACGCGCTGCCCGGTCCGAAGCCGGTCTGGGTGAGTTCACCGCGAGGCGGCTCGTCACTGGAGACGTCGGACGTCGGCCCTTCGCCGGCCGTTCCGGCCCTTCCTCCGCCACCGCCGGAGCTTCCGCCGGGACCGGTGTCGCCGGCAGCCGAGGGTCCGGTGTCCCGCCATGTGGTCCGATCGGGCACCGGGTCCATGGTCACGGTGGTGGGGGCCATGCTCATCGTGGCTTTCGTCGCCATGAGCATGACCCTGCGGAACCTGCCGGGCGGAACCATCGAGACGGCGACGGACGGAACGACGAGCTACCGCTGGGCGGGATTCGAGTCCCGGTACTTCGGCGTGGCCCGTCTGTGGGCCGACTACAACTTCCGCGGACTGGAGGACAAGGTCTCCGGCACCACGAACTGGAGCGACGAGTACTTCGGCATCGTCGACGAGGTCGAACGTGTCGGGAAGCAGAACGGCTGCGGCCGGGTCATGTGGGAGTACGACGGCGACCGGATGAACAACTACGGGACGCCCATGGCGTTCATGATGTTCCCGTACTTCACCGATGGCTGCATGGGGAGTCAGGAAGGCCTCTACTTCGAGGCCAGTTCGACCACCCCCTTCCACTTCCTCATGCAGAGCGAGCTCAGTGCGCAGTGCTCGTGTGCACAACGGTTCGACATCATGGGATTCGAGACCTCGCCCTACACCGGTTTCAATCTCGACCGGGGAATTGGTCACATGCAGCTGATGGGGATCCGGTACTACATGGCCGACTCCGAGATGGCGGTGACGGCTGCTTCGGCCGACGATCGGCTGACCGAGGTCGGTCGGTATCAGCCGCCCCCTGATCCGGGAGCGGGTGCGGCTGCGCCCAGGACGCCCTATGTGATCTACGAGGTGGCGGATGCCCCGCTCGTGCGACCGCTGACCGTCATGCCCGAGGTGTGGGAGAACGTTCCCGACGACGCTCTGGACTATATCGGTCCCACCGCGCAGTGGTTCCTCGATCCGGACCGGTGGGACATCGTTCCGGCCACGGATGGGCCGGACAACTGGCCGCGGAACTCCGAGGTCACGGCGCCCGCTCGTGATCGCCTGACCGATGCCGAGCGAACCACTGCCTCGCAGACCTTCCCACCTGACCAACTGGAGGACTTGGCCGCAGCCAAGTCCAAGGTCCCGACGCTGACCGTTCCGCTCCCGGATCCCGTGGCCCGAGAACCTCTCCCGAAGGTCAAGGTGAGCAACGTGGCGACCACTCGGGACGGGTTGACCTTCGACGTGGACAAGGTCGGCGTGCCCGTCATGGTGAACATCTCCTACTTCCCGAACTGGACGGCCGAAGGTGCCGACGGTCCGTGGCGCGCCGGGGCGAACCAGATGATCGTGGTTCCCACGTCGAAGACCGTGACGCTGTCCTTTGGCCGTTCGTTCCTGGAGCTCGGGAGCACCGGGCTCACGCTGGCAGGGATCGTCGGCGCCGGCGCACTGGTCGTCGTGGATGACCGCCGTCGACGTCGCCGGGCCGAGCCGATGCCCTCCGAGACGACTGATCAACCACTGCCGACGTGAGATGGTTGCGCCGGTTCGTCGCCGTCGGAACGGTGGCAACGGTCATCGATGTCGTCGGCTTCGTCCTGCTGGCCTGGACAACGATGTTGTCGTTCTGGGCCGCCGATCTGGTGGCGATCGGCGTGGCGACCGTGTTCAGTTTCGTGGGCCACCGGATCTCCGGCCGGGCGCCTCAGCATCGGTGGTACCGCAACGTGGGGAGCTACGCGGCTGGCGCGGTAGTGGCGACAGCGACGGACGTCGGGATCGTTCTGGCGCTGACTGCCGGGTGGACCTCGCGGGACCTCTGGCCGATCGTCGGGGCCAAGGCGGTCGCGCTCCTGGCTGCCGGACTGGTGCGGGCCGTGGTCTTTCGTCAGGCCATGTTCGACGCGGTTCGTGTTGATCAACAGGCGCCGGCCTGCCGGCCGCCGGTCCAGGGAGACGTTCGGCTGTCCCTCGTGGTTCCGGCCTATCGGGAGGAGGAGGGCATCGCCCAGACCGTGAGCGCGATCGAGGCGGCGCTCGGTCATCTCCGCCACGATGGCGGCTTCGAGTTGGTGGTGATCGACGACGGATCGGGCGATGCCACGGCGGAACGAGCGGAGGCGGCTGGGGCTGACGTCGTGCTCAGACAGCAGCCGAACCAGGGAAAGGGCGCGGCCGTTCGAGCCGGGGTGCTGGCAGCGCGCGGGCGCTGTGTGGCCTTCACCGACGCGGATCTCAGCTATTCACCCGATCAGGTCCTACTGCTGCTGGACCAGGTGGAGGCCGGTTGGGATGTGGTCGTCGGTTCCCGACGTCACACCGAGACCACCACGCTGGTGCGGGCCGGCCGGCTCCGTGAGGTCGGAGGCCGGGTCATCAACCTGCTCACCTCGGTGGTGTTGCTCGGCCAGTACCGAGACACCCAGTGCGGACTGAAGGCCATGCGCCGCGATGTGGCAGAGGTGATCTTCGGACGGTCGGTCATCAACGGGTTCGCCTTCGACATCGAGGTCTTCCACCTGGTGGAACGGTTCCGCCTGACCCTGGTCGAGGTCCCGGTCGAGGTGGTCAACAGTCAGCGCAGCACGGTGCGGGTCGCCCGAGACGCCTTTCGACTCATTCGGGACATGTTCAAGATCAGGGGGGTCGGTCGAACGGGGGGCTACGACGAGCCGGTGGACCTGCCGTCATCCGAGGTGATCGGTGCCCGCCTCTACGATGACCGCCCATGAGCGACCGCTACTCGGCAATCTTCAAGGCCTACGACGTGCGTGGAACGGTTCCCGACCAGTTCGACGCAGAGATGGCCGGCCGGATCGGAGCAGCCTTCGGACGCTTTGTCGCCGACGAGGACCCCACGGTGAGTCGGGTCCTGATGGCCCGGGACATGCGTTCCTCGGGAGTCGAGATGAGCGCGGCGTTCGGCCGTGGGGTGACCTCGCAGGGGTTGGACGTCGTGGACCTCGGGTTGGGGAGCACCGACCTGTTGTACTTCGCCGCTGGCTCCCTCGATGCTCCGGGCGCCATGTTCACGGCGTCGCACAATCCGGCTGGCTACAACGGCATCAAGTTCTGCCGATCAGGGGCTCGTCCGGTCGGTGAGGAGTCGGGCCTCATGGCGATACGCGACCTGGCTTCATCGGGTGTTCAGCCGGCCGGCAGCACGGGGTCGGTCTCGAGTCGCGATGTGCTGGAGGACTTCGCCCGCCACGTCCGGAGCTTCGTCGATGTCGGAGCGCTCCGGCCGCTGAAGGTGGTGGCGGACACGGCGAACGGCATGGGTGGCCTGGTCGTCCCGGCGGCGTTCGCCGGACTGCCGTTCGATCTCGAGTTGATGTACGCGGAGCTGGACGGCACCTTTCCGAATCACCCGGCCGACCCGATCCAACCCGAGAACCAACTCGACCTGATGGCGCGGGTGGTCGAGGCGGGCGCCGACGTGGGGCTGGCCTTCGATGGTGACGCCGACCGCGTGTTCCTGGTGGACGAACACGGTGTGGGTGTGTCCGGATCGACCACCACGGCAATCCTGGCCGATGCGCTCGTCCGCCGGAACGGCGGCGGATCGGTGGTCTACAACCTGATCTGCTCCAAGGCGGTTCCCGAGGTGATCCGAGAGGCCGGTGGCGAGCCGATCCGCAGCCGGGTCGGCCATTCGTTCATCAAGACGGTGATGGCCGAGTCGGGTGCCATATTCGGCGGCGAGCACTCGGCTCACTACTACTTCGCCGACAACTACCGAGCGGATTCTGGGTTGATTGCCGCCGTGCTCGTTCTGGAACAGATGTGCATCCGGCGGCTGCGGTTGTCGGAGCTCCGGATCCCGTACGAGCGGTACTCGGCGTCGGGCGAGATCAACACGGTGGTCGATGATCCGGCGGTCGTGATCGATCGTGTGGCGTCGGCCTACGTTGGCTCGGACTCTGATCGGCTGGATGGACTCACGGTTGATCTGGGGGACTGGTGGTTCAACCTCCGTCCGTCCAATACCGAGCCGCTCCTTCGACTGAACCTCGAGGCGGCCACGCCGGCCGAGGTGGCGAAGCGGGTCGCCGAGGTGCGTTCGCACTTCGATTGATCGCTGCATCGGGTCTGCATGTCAGACTGCGCGCATGCCCATTTCGGACACCTCACTGCTCGAGTTCCTGGCCTGCCCCGAGGACAAGGGTCCACTCTGGTATTTCGCCGACGAGGACTCGCTGTACAACCCGCGACTCAAGCGCAGATACCGGGTCCTGGACGGAATTCCCGAGCTCTTGATCGATTCTGGCGAATCGGTCTCCTCCAAGGAACATGATCGGATGATGGCCAAGGCCGCGAGCGACGGCGTGGAGCCCAACTTCGTCGACGAGGACTGAGGGTGCTCGACTCGCTGGACATGTTCGGCGCGGCCCGAGGGCTGGCCGATCAGGTCGAGCGGGCAGCGACGAGCGCGCTGGCCGTCTCCGGGCTTCCGGACCGGGCCGGCATCTCGAACGTCGTGGTCCTCGGCATGGGCGGTTCCGGTATCGGTGGGGACATCCTGGGTGCCGTGGCCGGTCCCAGCTGTCCGGTACCGATCGTGGTGGCCAAGGGCTACGACGCACCGGCGTTCGTGGGTCCGGATTCTCTGGTCGTGGCGTCCTCGTTTTCCGGCAACACCGAGGAGACGATCGCGGCCGCCGTCCAGGCCCACCATGCCGGGGCTCGATTGCTCGTGCTCGCTCATGGCGGCGAGCTGGAGCGGTTGGCCGCCGATTGGGACGTTCCGCATCTTCCGGTCCAGGACGGACTTCCCATGCCGAGGGCCGGCATCGGGGCGGTGTCCATTCCGCTGCTCATCGTGCTGGAGCGACTCGGTCTGGCATCCGGGCTCGAAGCGCAGGTCCAGGCGACCGTCGATCAGCTTCGCCGTCGAATCGAGGAGTTGTCGGCCCACGGGTCGGCGGCGGCGACGCTTGCCCGGCGCATCGGGCGCACCATGCCCATCGTCTACGGGAGCGCCGGGATCGGCGAGATTGCCGCGCTCCGGTGGAAGGGCCAGTTCAACGAGAATCCCAAGATCCCGTCGTTCACCAACCGGGTCCCGGAACTGACTCACAACGAGATCTGCGGTTGGGGGCAGCACGGCGACGTGACCCGGCAGGTGTTCTCACTGATCCAGCTTCGCCACGATCACGAGCATCCACGCAATGCCGCTCGGCTGGGCATCGTGGCTGAGATCTGCGACGAGATCGTGGCCGACGTACATGAGGTGCGCGCCGAGGGCCAGGGCCCGTTGGCCCAACTCTTCGACCTGATCGTCTACGGCGACTTCGTGACACTCGAGTTGGCCGTCCAGTCCGAGGTGGATCCGGGTCCGATCCCGATCCTGGACGGCATCAAGGCCTCCATGCGCCAGGTCTGATCGAGCAGTCGTGGGACGCCCGTGGCGCCTTCGATCCGACCTCGGTCGGTGAAATCGGGTGGTTGGGCCGGGCATTCGCTACCATGAGAGGGCTGCGAGCTGATCTGATCGGCGTCTGATGACCCCAGCCTGCTGCCCATCCGACATCCAGTTCTTCGACGCGGGAGCGCACCCATGACCCTTTCCTCCGACCAGTACAAGGTCGCCGACCTCTCGCTTGCCGTCTTCGGCCGCAAGGAGATCCGGCTCGCCGAGCACGAGATGCCCGGCCTCATGTCGACCAGGGCCGAGTTCGCGGACAGCCAACCGCTCAAGGGCGCCAAGATCATGGGTTCCCTGCACATGACCGTGCAGACCGCCGTGCTCATCGAGACGTTGACATCGCTGGGCGCCGATGTGCGTTGGGTGAGCTGCAACATCTTCTCCACCCAGGACCATGCCGCCGCAGCCGCCGTGGTCGGCGTGAATGGTACCGCCGAGGCGCCCGACGGTGTCCCGGTCTACGCCTGGAAGGGCGAGACGCTCGAGGAGTACTGGTGGTGCACCGACCAGGCGCTCCGCTGGCCCGACGGCAGTGGCCCGAACATGATCCTCGACGACGGTGGCGATGCCACGATGCTGGTCCACAAGGGCACGGAGTGGGAGGCGACGGGAGTCGTTCCCGACCCGACCGACGACGATTCCGATGAGTGGAAGGTCGTGCTCGACCTGCTGAAGAAGAGTGTGGTGAACGAGCCCAACCGTTGGACCGAGGTGGGCAAGGGCATCATCGGCGTGACCGAGGAGACGACCACCGGTGTCCACCGGCTCTACCAGATGATGGAGGCCGGCCAGCTCCTGTTCCCCGCCATCAACGTCAACGACTCGGTCACCAAGTCCAAGTTCGACAACCTCTACGGGTGCCGCCACAGCCTCATCGACGGCATCAACCGGGCAACCGACGTGATGATCGCCGGCAAGACCGCAGTGGTCTGCGGGTACGGCGACGTCGGCAAGGGATGTGCCGCGTCGCTCCGCGGCCAGGGAGCTCGTGTCATCGTGACCGAGATCGATCCGATCTGTGCGTTGCAGGCTGCCATGGAGGGCTACCAGGTGCTCCGCCTCGAGGACGTCCTGAGCGACGCCGACATCTTCATCACGACGACCGGCAACAAGGGCATCATCTCGGCCGAGCACATGGGCCGGATGAAGCACCAGGCCATCGTCGGCAACATCGGCCACTTCGACAACGAGATCGACATGGCCGGGATCACCCGGATGAGCGACGTGCAGCGCATCAACATCAAGCCGGGCACCGACGAGTACGTGTTCCCCGACGGTCACTCGGTGATCATGCTGGCCGAGGGTCGACTGCTGAACCTCGGATGCGCAACCGGCCACCCGAGCTTCGTGATGTCCAACAGCTTCACCAACCAGACCATCGCCCAGATCGAGTTGTTCACCAAGGCTGCTGACTACCCGCTGGGCGTCTACGTGCTGCCGAAGGTGCTCGACGAAAAGGTGGCTCGTCTGCACCTCGATGCTCTGGGCGTGCGGTTGACCGAGCTCACGGCGGACCAGGCCGACTATCTCGGCGTGCCGGTCAACGGTCCGTACAAACCAGAGCACTACCGCTACTGATGCGATGGGTCATCCTGGGCCGCCTGGCGCTGGCCTCGGTCGTTCTCGGTCTGGTCGGCGCTGGTTGTGGCAACGACCAGATCGATTCGTCGTTGGTGTCGGGCGAGAGCGCCGACCTCGTCGTGATCGTGGCGGCGGGAGCTCCGAAGGACCAGGTGGACGGGGTCAGGCTGGCGCTCGAGGTCGGCCGGTCCGAGGGGTCGATCGACCGGTTCGAGTACGCCGACGTCGATGATGCCCGCCAGATCGCCGGAATCGTGGCCGAGGACCAGGGTGGGCAGGTCGCCGACGTCATTCCGACGTTGTTCACCGTGTGGACCAGGCCCGGCGCCGACCTGAACGCAGTGGCCGCCACCCTTCGGTCCACCCAAGGGGTGCTGGACGTCACGGGCGAGGGCATCGTGCCGGCCGATATCGTGACCACGACGTCGGCCCCGGCCGGGGTGTCGCCGGGCACCTGAACGTCATCGCTGCGATCGTCGATGCCATCGCGGACAGCGGGAGGGGGACAACGTGGAGAGTTATGAGGATCGGGTGGCAGTGGTCACCGGTGCCGGCTCGGGGATCGGTTTGGCCATCGCCACCGAACTGGCAGCACGCGGAGCCAGGCTGGTGCTGGGTGACATCGAAAGCGACGCGTTGACCGCGGCCGTGGCCGGACTCGAGTCCACAGGCGCCGAGATCGTCGGGGTGCGGGGTGACGTGTCGATCGCCGCCGATGTCGAGCGGCTGGCCCGAACGGCCATGGAGCGGTTCGGTGCGCTGCATGTGGCGGTCAACAACGCCGGCGTGGCAGGCGGCGGCCCCATGTGGGAGATCGAACCGGCGACCTGGGAGTGGGTGCTCGGTGTCGATCTGTGGGGAGTCATCCACGGAGTGCGTGCCTTCGTGCCACGGATCATCGAGTCCGGGGCTGGTGGCGTCGTCATCAACACCGCATCCATGGCCGGACTGACGTCCACGCCGTTCATGGGTCCCTACAACGTGGCCAAACACGGGGTGGTCACGCTGTCCGAGACGCTGCACCACGAGTTGTCCCTCCTCCATCCCGATATCGGGGTGACCGTGCTGTGCCCCGGTTGGGTCCGGACCAGGATCCACCAGTCGGAGCGGAACAGCCCTGCTGCGGTCGCCGAACGCCAGGACGACGTCGATGCGGTACTCGCCGGCACCCCGCTCGACGGCATGGCGGGCATGGTCGACGAATTGGTGGCCAACGGGCTCGACCCCGCTGAGGTGGCTCGGATGACCTTGGATGCAGCGTTGGCCGGTCAGGTCTATGTGCTGACCCACGGGGACTGGACGAACATGGTCACTCGCCGAACCGAGCTGATGGTGAGCGGCCGGAACCCGGAGATGTCCTTCCCCGGTAACGACTGAGTCGCCGACGCTGGGAGTGGCTGCGGCCGAGAAGCGGACGCGGCCGGGAGCGGTTCGGTGAACGCCGGGATCAACCGGGTCGTGTTCCTATCTTCTGCCCGTGCGGCTCGATCTGTGGGAACTGGCCTTCCCGTCGGTGTGCGCCGGTTGCGACCGTCGGGGACCCGCACCGTGCCCAGGCTGTGTCGCTGGACTGCGGCCGGTCGGACTGGTGCCCAGTCCGCCAGGCGTCGATGCTGCGCTGGCGCTGGTCGAGCTCGATCAGCTGTCCGGCCGGTTCGTCAAGGCCATGAAGTACGCCAACCACCGTGATGCGCTTCTGCCATTCGCCGCGGCCATGGCCGGTTCGGTTGCGTGGCGACCCGACGCAGTGACCTGGGTGCCGACCACCCGGGGCCGCAAGCGCCGGCGCGGCTATGACCAGGCCGAGCTGCTGGCCCTCGCCGTTGCTCGGGAGCTGGGGTCGCCGGCCCGCGGTCTTCTCCGCCGAGTCGACAGCGGCAGCCAGACCCGTCGATCCCGCCACGAACGTCTCCACGGGGTGCATCTGGCGGCCGCCGGGCCGTCGCCCCGGCGTGTCCTGGTGGTCGACGACGTGATGACGACCGGTTCATCGCTGTCCTCGGCCGCGATCGCCTTGCGCGCCGCCGGAGCCTCGGAGGTCGGCGCCGTCGTGATCGCCGTCAA
>Ga0105044_10004112_pt1 | contig 19983 bp, 16 predicted proteins | sample MAT01_FD_78092 | JGI IMG/M metagenome (GOLD analysis project Ga0105044, IMG submission 78092) | Freshwater microbial communities from Lake Fryxell liftoff mats and glacier meltwater in Antarctica - MAT-01 | ecosystem: Environmental > Aquatic > Freshwater > Ice > Liftoff microbial mat | place...
GGCCCTGATCATCTCATCCGTTTTATCCGTTTTTGGATCACGTTCCTGGACCGTGTATCCAGAACTGTCGGGCAGCCATTCCGCCTGAAACATCCGGGGGCGAAACTCGCCGCGTTCGTAGATCCCTTTCAGCCGGGACTCGGTTTCTTCCTGCCACGATGAATCGCGGAGGCCCCGAGCCTGAGCTGCGCAAACTCCCACCGCCAGTGAAAGCACCACCGGCAGGGATGCGCAAGCTATGTTCAGAGGTTGAGTCATTGTGTTTTCAGTTTTCCGTTACCGGCAATTGGAAGTGGCGATTACGACATGGCTGATACGACATCCACGACGCATGGGCCGAGTACCTCAAATCGCGGAGTGATTCCCAGCCCCGGTGCCGTCGATGCTTTCATGAAGCCATTCTCACGCTGTGGTGCGCCAGTGGCCGTGCTGACTGTAACGTAGCTATTAAAATCCGTACTGGTGAAACGAAACTCCTCGGGCGTGCTGTGAGCCAGATGAGCGATGGCCGCCGTGGTAATGTCGCCGCCCCAGCTGTCTTCGAGCGTCATCGCAATTCCCATCGAGCCGCACAGGTCGCGAGCTTGCTTCGTCTTCGTCAGCCCTCCGAGTTTGCTGATCTTCAGATTGACGACGTCCATCGCCAGATCGGCTTTGGCACGCAACAGCATGTCGAGCGAGTCGATATTCTCATCGAGCACAAACGGATGGCTCGTGTTGCGTCGCACCGCGAGACACTCCTCGTAAGTCAGGCACGGCTGCTCGATGTAAACGTCAACGTCGCTGACCGCGCGGACCACGCGCATCGCCTCGTGCTGCGTCCAGCCGGTGTTGGCGTCAGCGACCAGCCGGTCCGTCGGTCGCAGCATCGCTCGCACCGCGCGAATCCGTTCGATGTCGGTATCCGGATCGCCGCCGACTTTCAGTTGGAACCTTGTGTAGCCCTGCTCGCAGTAGCCGTGAACATTCTTCGCCATCTCATCGGGAGCCTGTTGTGAGATCGCCCGGTACAGCCGCACGCTCTCGCCAAAGCGGCCTCCCAGCAACGTGCAGACCGGCAGTTGCGTCGCCTTGCCGAGAATGTCCCAGCAGGCGATATCGATTCCCGATTTCACATACGGATGCCCCTTGAGCGCCGCGTCCATTCGATGATTCAGCTTCGTCAGCTCGCGCGGATCAAGGCCAATCAGATGCGGACCCAGTTCGCGAAGTCCGGCTCGTACCCCTTCGGCATACGCCGGCAGATAGAAGGGACCCAGCGGACAGACCTCGCCGTAGCCGACGAGTCCGCAATCTGTCTCGACGCCAACGATCGTGCAATCGAACACCGACACCGACTTCCCGCCGGACCATCTATACGACCCTTCGACCAACGGCAGATCAACTCGATGCGCAAAGATGCGTGCGATTTTCATGGGATGGGTATCTGGTTTGCCTGTGATGGACATAAATACCAAGTTTAGCGTCAGCGCCCACCATACTCTTGGCCCAAAATCACATCGAACCGCGAATCCGCGCACAAAGTCTTCGGAATCTGCTCCACATCCACGTCTTACGCGTTGTTGGCCCTTCAGCATCAGTGTTGGCTGGGTCGGCTGCGGTCGGTGGCTTTGGATTGTTCAAAATGTTCGCGTACGGATGCTTCAACAGCCGCGACTTGCCGAGCGGTCCCTCCGGCGGCGCCAGTAGAAGCGACAACGCGGCGCGACGGAGGGTCATACTCATGGATTCAACCTCGACTCAAACCCGATGCGTTGACCAGGGATGAGTCGGTCGGACTCGATGGTCAGCGCGGGCGCGGTGCCGCCCGATGCGATCGTGAAATCGCGACGCTCGCCAGGCAGCAGACCTGCGAGCGATTCGTCGGCGAGGACTCCGTTCACGGCGGGATAGGCATCGTAGTAAATGGGCGCGACGCCGATGTTGGCGATGGTCACGCGGGCGGCGGATTCGCTGGCCTCAAAGCGCTCCACCTTGAACCGGTATCCGCACGCCGCGCTGTGCCGCGCGAGTTCCTCCTCCTTCATCCAGCGCGGCCATTGATCGGCGATCATGAAACTGATGTGGAACGCGCTGGCCTGAGCCTGCCATTGCCTGCCGATCATGCGCGCGAAGTCCGCGGAATCCATCAGTTGCTCGCCGCCCGCTGGCGCGCGCTGCCATCGGTCGCGACCGAAAAAATCGCCGCCGGTGCGGTTGTAGCCGGGTTTCCAGGCAAGATGGAACGTATCGTCGAAGATTCCGAATGGCAGCGGCAGCAAGTCGGGCATGGCTTGGAAGGGCGTGCGTTCCGCAACGTGCGCGTCCTTCGAGATAAGCCATCGGGTCACTTTGAATTCCCTTGCCATGTGCCGCATGAACTCCGCCTGAAATGACATGTCGGGAAAGTTCACGCCGACGTTTTCGCCCGGATCATAGATGTGATATTCCGCCCAAAGTCCGAAGCCGACTTCGAGAAATGCGAGGCGCGGATCGTTGTCATACTTCCGGGCGAACTCGCTCAAAAACTCGAGGATGAAGCGCCGCCACTCCGCATTCGTCCAGTCCGGGAAGCCAGTCGCCTTGCCCTCGCTCTTCTCGGAGATATCCCGATATCCGGGCGAGGCCTTGATCCACGCGGGCACCCCACTCGGGCGGCCCGGATAGGTGTCGTGCAGGCGGAGGATGAGCTGATGCCCACGTGTCGCCGCGTCGCTCATCAATCGTTCGACCATGCTCCAATCGTAGATGCCACGCGCCGTGGCGACTTCATCGTAACGCAGGTAGGCAAACTCCATCGAGATCGCCGACGACCTTCGATGCTCCGACGTGCTCCAGAAGACGAGCCCTGTCATCGGCAGCGTCCCTTTGATTTCGGCGCGAAGCGGAACCGGATGAAATTCCTCAGTTCCATACGCAACGCTCAACGCCATCAACAGCAGGGACAAGGCGGTGAGACAGAGTGTGATTGTCTTCATTAGATCGTCCTTTTTTGAGCAACATCACTTGGCGACGGAGAGCCGCAACATCGCTTCGCCCATCGCCTCGCCGATGAGATAGTAGGTTTCCGCGTTCGAGTTCCAGTGATAGCCCTGTCCGCTGGGGGACTGCTCCGTCGGACGCCAGAACGCTTTCGTGCCGACAAACGCGACGTTGCCTTTGAACTCTGCGTGCTCCGCCACGGCGGCCTGCGCTTTCATCAGCGAGAGGGCGCGCGGATGCTTCTCGTCGGGGCCGCTCATCCCTGTTTCGGCGATGACGAACGGCAGCGCGGGCACGCCGAGGTCTTTGCGGATGTCGCGGATGAAGTGCGCCATGTTACTTTCGTATTCCGCGTTGAACTGGTCGTTGATGCGGTCGTTCCAGCCCTGATGCCAGCCGAAGCCAGCCAGCACATATTTGCCGTCGCTGCCCGGCACGAGGGTCTTGATGTCGGCGAGCGCAGCCTTCGTGAGCGCAAGTGTCTCGTGGTAGTATTTGCCGAGCGCGCCCGGGTCTTGCGCGAGGGCGGCGTCACCTTTCTCGCCGAGCGAATACGGCAGCCTGCCAGCGCTGGGCGGACGGAAATCCACGGCGAGGCTCTTGCCGCCCCAGGCGCATTTGATGAGCAGTACAGGTTCGGCGAGCGCGTCACCCATGACCCAGCCGAAACCCAACTCCGGCCCAATCGTCTCGCCCGCACGCGCGCCGAAGCCTACGGTGAGCGGGCCTTTGCGATCGAGGAAAGTCATCCACACATCATCGCGTGTGCGCCACTTACCGGCGGCATCCACGAGTGGCGCGAAGCGTTGTACCGTCGCCGCGTCCTTCACGAGAAACTCCAGCGAGCCCTGGCCGTCGTTGCGTTTCGGGTCGGCCATAATCTGGCCCAAGCCCTCCATGTTCGACTGGCCAGCGAGAATGAAGACGCGCACTGGTAGTGCCGAATCAGCCGACTCGCCCCACAGCGTCTTCAACAGTCCGAACATCTGCGGATCGTGTGTCGCCAGTTGTTCGCGGGTGAAAGGGAAGAAGTCGTTCGTGGAATAGAATGCTTCGCTGCATTCGGCAAAGTACTCCATCGGATTGGTGATCGCGTAGGCGCGAACATTCGCTGAGCGGCCGTCGCCGAAGCGTTGCTCGACACGCCCATAGAGATCCTTTGTTTTCGCGTTCTCAAACGCAGCTTTGACGGCCTCGTTGCCGTACCCTTTGGGAAGGACTCGGTCGTGATATGCATGAGCCAGTTCGTGCAGCGCGAAGTTCGGCATCCGCCTGGTTTCGCGCTCGAAGATGCGGACGTTGGTGAATTCGACCGCCTTCGCCATCGCCGGGTCGCGATGATTGTCGCGCAACCAATCGGCACCGGGATGATACTCCGCGCGCGGTGGCACGCCGGGATACTCGGGAGAAAACCAGAGCGGCACTTTCTTCAGTTCCGTCACGGCCGACGCAGAGACTGAGCGCGTGATCTCTTGAAGCTGTGCTGTCAGGAGTTCCAATGCCCGTTCGGTCGCGGCCTTGTCCTGCTCCAGCAACTCGTCGCTGATGAGCAGCGTCCAGCCTTCGACAGTCTTCGTCTGGCGGCCAGCCGCTGTTGATGGCTCGGTCGAAAGGACCAGATTCGCTCCCGCGATCAGATTAAAGCAGATAAAGGCAATGCAGGCATTCATATGATTATTCGAGTATCATGATCGATTATCAGATTTCTTTTTGGGCTTCATTGGACAACAGTGTAGCTTTCGCGATCACAACTTTCCTGGACCAGAACCGCGTCGCAGCATGAAACCGCGCACAAACCACGTAAGATCTGCGCTGAATTCGCCCGTTGCGTCTGTGGAGGTCGCATTGTTGGAAAAGCTCTTTGACCAATCGCCGGACGTCGCCTTCTTTCTGAAAGACGCTGTAGGACGATACGTCGCCGTAAATGAATCGCTGGTTGCACGCCATGGATTGAAAAGCAAGTCGCAAGTGATAGGGAAATGCCCGCGCGACATCTGCCTCGGGGACTTTGGCAGAATTCCCACCGAGCAGGATGAAAGAGTTTTGCGAACTGGACGAGCACTGGTTGACCACCTCGAACTGCAATGGCATCGTCCCAACGACCCGGTCTGGTGCCTGACAACAAAGCTGCCGATTTTGGACTCAGGCGGTACCGTCGTGGGCCTGATCGGATTTTCCCGTGACATCCGGATACCTGTCGAGCAGGATGAGATTCCCGCTGATTTCGCAAGAGCCCTGGGAGAATTCGAACAGAGCCTCTCGGCGGAAGTGACACCTGCCTGGCTTGCACGCCGCTCGAAGCTTCCGTCGCAACGATTGGCTCGTCTCATTAAACGACTCTTCGGTCTGACACCCAGCCAGTTCATCACGAAGTTACGGATCGCCGCGGCGTCGAGGATGCTTCGCGATCCGGGTCGTTCCGTGGCTGAGATCGCACACGCCTGTGGTTTCTGCGACCACAGCGCCTTCACCCGTGCCTTCCGGTCCGCCACCGGCATGACACCATCTGAGTTTCGTGCGCACCAGTAAGTCGCGGTTTCCAGCTCCATAATCATACAGCAGTTTAGTCCGAGCAGGATTACTCGAACATGCTGTTCCCATCTGGATTGACGCATGAGCCAAAGGACGTTCTTTGTTCATTCTTTGGCCAAAGAATGCAGGTCACGGACACCGTTCTTCAGGTTGGAAAGCTGTTTCACTTCTTCGGGGCTCAGCACGCGGTTGAACACGGCCAGATCATCCATGTGTCCGACGTACGACGCGCCCAGCACCAGCATTACCTGCGATGCATCCCAGCCGAACGTCAGATCCCAATTCTCAATCGCCCCCTGCAGCTCGCCGTTCAGATACAAACGACCCGACCGTGGTTCGCTTTTGTTGTTGACGTTCTCGAGGGTGAAAACCACATGCGTCCAGGTCTCGCGGGAGAACGGTGGGCGCTCCACCTGCACCATCGGGCGTTTGTCGAAAGGGATATCCGCCCAGGCAACGTTGTCAGGGTTCCAGATCTGAAACAGCGGGCGAATCGCATAACGGAAATACCGCGGCGTTTCGTCCTTTGAGAATTCCAGGAAGATGAATCCTTTCTTGCCGTCATCGCCGACGATCTGAATTGGATCGCAGTAGCCTGGCTCCAGATCCTTGTCCGGATTCAGACGCAGCCAGACAGAAACCGTGGTGTTCCAGTTGCTGTCGTTGTAGCCAAGTACACCGGAGTCCCTGAATGCCGGCTGGAAACCGCTCTTCTTTGTGAAATGAAGTGCTCCTCCAAAACGCCCGTCCTCCGGAACCAGTTTTGCATCTTCATTTGGTTCCGCGCGATGCAGCTCCGCTCCGTTCTTGATGTAACAGGTTCGGTCGCCGCGAGAGAAATCAGCGTCCAGTGTCTTGTCAAAAGAAGCATGCAGCGTCAAAGCCGCTGACAGGTCGGAATTCGCCTGGTCTGCCTCTGTCAGAATCTGCTTCGCCTCATCTGCGCGCATGATGGCAGCCAGATACTTTGCCGTTTCGTCGGCGATCACATTGTAGCCTGCAAGATTCGGATGTCGGTCGCTGTACCAGTCAGGCAGGTTGCCGAGAATTGCATCGAGTTCGTTGTCGATGACGACAACACTTGGCCCCTGGACAAACGGCTGCACCAGTTCGTGATATTTTTCGGGCACTTTCTCCAGAGGATACCGACGATAATTGAGCATGTTATGGCCATTCTTCAGCTCCGCAGCATAGCGTGGATAGATGTCGAAGACCGCCAGGTTCTCCAGTTCGGCAACCTGTCGCACCAGGTCGTTGATTTCTTTGCTGTGCTCCCCGTTCGCATACGGAATGACGGTCATGGGAATCAGCAACGCCTGAGGATGATCTTTCCGAAGGCGATCAATGAGTTCGTGAAAGTGCTTTGGAAATTCTTCGTTGAATTTCTCAACCCGCGCTCGATCATTCAGGCCGTAGCGGATGAAGATATAGTCGAGACCAGGCAACTTTGCGGCATCGCGATCGTAACGACCGGAATCAATCAGCCGACGGATATACTCACCGCTGAGGCCGGAGTTGATCACGTGACACAGCGGAAGTTCTTTGTCAGCGGCAAGCAACTGCTCAAGGACATTCTCAAGATGCGGCCCGTCCGGTTTAATCAACCTCGGGATACTGCCCTCCGTCGTACTGTCACCCAGCAACAGAATCTGTACCTTGCCTTCATGCTCAGCGAATGCCGACGGTGAAAGAAAGCTGATGGAGAACAGAGCAACAACGGCCTTGAGGGTCGAGTAATTGAAACGTAAGGAAGACTGGTGATTCATGACTTGTTTCCATTTGGAGACGTTTGAACACGTTTGGAGACGAGTGTCAGGCAGGATTGCGGCCAGGGATCAGCCCATGATTTGACTCAAACGCGACTCAGAAGTCACCTGTCGTGGGGCGGCAGTCCCTTGAATCTCATCTCTGCAACTCGGAATCTGATGCGTTCCTCTTGAACTTGCTCCGAAATGCGACGAGCATTAACGATCTTGCAGTTCCCTCGAATGTTCGCCCTTCCCCGAATTCCCTGACGCAGTTCGCTTTCCGACAGAGTTCCCGGAGTTGTCCCTATGACCACGGCTGTCTTGAGCACCGGATGTCGAGAGTTCCGTAATTTATTGCGACACACAACCCGTCGCGGATTTCTGCATGCCGGAATGTTGGGAACGGTCGGATTGACCTTGTCGGATTTGTTTCGTGTGAAGGCCGAGGCCGCTCCTTCGCCGGCGAAGTCATCGTCTGATTCCTCGGTGATCATTCTCTGGATGCGAGGCGGGCCGAGTCAGCACGAGACATGGGACCCGAAACCGGAGGCACCGGTGGAATATCGCGGCTACTTTGGGGCGATGTCTACCAAAGTTTCAGGGATTCAAATCTGTGACATGCTGCCTCAGTCGGCGGCGATCATGGACAAGTGGTCGATCATTCGCAGTCTGAATCACACCGATGCCGGGCATTCCACAGGCGATCAGTTGTGCTTTACCGGATACCCCAGCGCCGGCGCTCCGGACATCAATTCACGCCCGAGCTGCGGATCGATCGTCGCTCGTCAATTGGGACAGCGGAATCCGCAACTTCCGCCTTATGTCATGATTCCACGGCGAGTACCGGGCGTCGATGCGTCGTATCTGGGACCTGCGTGTGCTCCCTTTGAAACGCAGGCCGATCCTGCGAACTCCGGGCCGTTTCGGATTCCAAATCTTGAATCTCCGACGGAAGTTTCTGTCGGTCGGATCGATGATCGGCGATCCCTGCTTCAAAGTCTGGATCATATGCGAAAGGCGTCGGACCATGCCGCCCAGATCGGAGCCGTGAATGCGTTTCAGGCACGAGCCTGGGATATCCTTCTCGGTGATGCCGCGCGTCGGGCCTTTGATCTGGATGCTGAGCCACAACACATTCGTGATCGCTATGGCTTCATGTCCGCGTATCAGGCTCCGACGCCCGACCGCTGCGGTGTGCCGGCATGGAGCCAGCGGTTTCTGCTGGCCCGGCGGCTGATTGAAGCCGGAGTACCCATGGTCACGGTTGATTGCCGCTGGTGGGACACGCATGTGAAAGGCTACGAAACCATGCGCGATGGTTTTCTGCCGCGCTGGGATCAGGCGTATTCGGCTTTGATCGAAGACCTGGATCAGCGAGGACTGCTGGAAACAACCATGGTGCTCGCCTGGGGCGAATTTGGACGAACCCCGAAAGTGAACGCCAGCGGTGGCCGCGATCATTATCCCAATGTCTTCAGCGCGGCAATGGCGGGCGGCGGCATTCAGGGCGGCCGAGTCGTCGGGGAGTCCGATTCCAAGGGGGCTCTGCCGCTCAGAAATCCAAAATCACCACAGGACGTACTCGCCACCGTTTACCGTCACCTTGGAGTCGATGTCGGCATCTCGTATCCCGACCACAGTGGTCGCCCGATTCCTGTGCTTCCATTTGGTGATTCTGTTTCAGAACTGTTCTGATACAAATGTGTAAAACAAGAACCAATTTCGCAGATGAATTCTGCATAGAGTCTGGCCACGATGGGGCTTGTCCCCATCGAGCCAATGATCATCACCAGATGACGTTTTTGAGCAGAGAGTCTGGTCAAGCATGAAGAACAGCAACTGCACCGGCCCACTGCGGCGGCGAACATTCATGCGGATCGGCACGCTGGCGCTCGGAGGTCTGACTCTCCCGCAGTTGCTGTCGCAGCGGGCACAGGCTGGAGCCAAAAGCGAACCTGACACGACGGTTATCCTGTTCTGGATGTGGGGAGGGCCCAGTCAGTTTGAAACATGGGACATGAAGCCTGACGCTCCTGCGGAGTTTCGTGGCCCACTCAAGCCGATCCAGACGACGGTCCCCGGAATGGACATCTGCGAATACATGCCGAAGCAGGCGCAGCGAGCCGAACGATTTTCACTCATTCGATCCCTGCATCATGAGATGTCGGCCCATAATGACGGAAGCATCGAAGTCCTGACAGGAAAGACGCCCACCGTCCCGGACCCGACATCACAGGCTCGTTCCGAACATCCGGACTTCGGGATGATTGCGAGCTGGCACCGCGGTCTGCGAGTTGACGGCATGCCGCAGTATGTCGGATTGCAGAAGGCTCCCTTCATGACGAATCCCGGCTATCTGGGAGTCAGCCATCGCGCGTTCGAAACCGGTGATCCGTCAAAGCCCGGTTTTGCACCTGGCGATCTGACGCTGGCAACCGGGATCGATAACAATCGACTGGATCATCGACGGTCACTGGTTCGACAGTTTGATACACTGCGTTCTGATATTGATCTGCTGCAGACTCTCGGTGGAGTCGATGAATTCCGATCCGCAGCATTCACCATGCTGACCAGTCATAAAGTCGTCGATGCTTTCGACATTGCCAGGGAAACCTCGGATGTGAGAGACCGCTACGGTCGTCATCGCTGGGGGCAGAGCTGTCTGCTGGCACGGCGACTGGCTGAAGCCGGGACGGCAGTCATCAATATTGATGCGACCGCTCCCAATGACACGACAAAGCACTTCAGCTGGGATGACCACGCCGGTGCGTTTCATCTGGACCATGCTCAACGGGAGCGACTGCCACAGATGGATCAGGCACTCTGTGCCCTGATCGATGATCTGTACGACCGAGGCCTGGATCGCAGGGTCCTGCTGATCGCTTGCGGCGAATTCGGACGAACGCCACGAGTGACACATGCCCCGAAGAATTTTTCGGACCAGATCGGACTCGGACGCGATCACTGGCCCCATGCGTTCAGTGCCTTGATCTCCGGTGGCGGACTGCGGATGGGACAGGTGGTCGGGGAGACAAATGCCAAAGGGGAATATCCGATCCGCGATCGAGTCACACCACAGGATCTGCTGGCGACCGTTTACACTCATCTGGGGATCGACTATACGCAGGTTGTGAAAGATCCATCCGGCCGCCCAATCCCCATTCTGCCGCACGGATCGCCGATCGCTCAACTCATTTAGTGGGACAGCTCCACTTTTTCCGAAATAGTAACCCGAAGCGTAAGCGAGGGAACGAGTCAGGTACAATCCCTCGCTCACGCTTCGGGTTGCAAAAACGCTCGGTTTCCGCCAAAACTGGCACAGTCCAATGAGAGTTGATCACGTAAGCTTTGGAGAGACAACCATATGCCTTTGCTGGATCCTGAGATACTGACAGATTTCGCGGCGCTGATTTTTGAGGCCAGTGAGTTGCCGGCCGACGTGGCCCGCATGGTCGCGGAGTCGCTCGTGCTGGCGAACCTGTCGGGGCATGATTCGCACGGCGTGATTCGCATCATTGAATATGTCGCATGGACAAAACGTGGCTGGGTGAATCCTCATGGAAAGTTGACTGTCGTGCGCGAACAGCCGTGTATCCTGATCCTCGATGGAGACTTTGGATTTGGCCAGGTGATTGGTCGCAGGGCGATGGAGTTGGGCATCAGGAAAGCAAAGGCCGACGGAGCTTGTATTCTGTCGCTGCGCCGTTCAGGCCATTTGGGACGCATCGGCGAGTTTATGGAACAGGCTGCCAGCGCAGGACTTGTGTGCTTTGCATTGACGAATACGCACGGCAGCGGTGTCCTGGTAGCTCCGCACGGTGGTTGTGAACGACGGTTGTCAGCAAATCCGCTCGCCGGTGCCGCTCCACGGCCCAATGGCCCCCCGATCATGATGGATATTTCGACATCCACAATCGCCGAGGGAAAAATCAAAGTGGCTCGCAGCCGTGGTGATTCAATGCCCGCCGGGCTGTTCGTCAACAGCAACGGTGAAGCATCGACAAGTCCGGAAGAGTATTACGGAAGTCCGCCAGGGGCGCTGCTTCCGATGGCTGGTCACAAAGGGTTCGCCCTGTCGATGCTGTGCGAAGTGTTTGCAGGAGCAATGACCGGTGCGGGTTGCAGCAAGGACGGTGTGGAACGCGTTGCCAACGGATTCATGGCATTTCTGCTCGATCCAGCTGCTTTTGCAGGCACGGAATTTGTCAGCAGCGAACTCGGAAATCTTGCCGAGTGGGTTAAGACCAGCCGACTTCAGGACGGCTTTGACAGAATACAGCTGCCCGGCGAGCCGGAAGCTGCGGCCAGGGAGCAACGCAGTCGCTCCGGGATCGACGTTGACGACAGGACGTGGCAGAAAATCTGCGAGATCGCTGCCGCTGTCAATGTTGCAATCCCGATCATCGAAGCTGTCAGACAAAGTAATCCATGACTTGTGTAATCTTTGGACTGAAGTCGTTGTGAGGCGAGGTCGCCATCACCACGCAGCTTCGTCAAGTGATATTTGTATCCATTTCGACGGCTCCGCAAAACCTGTAAAAGACAGCCTTGCGAAAAATAGGCGGCTACGAATCTGCGGTTCAGTCCGGGCATGGCCGCATGAAGATATCGGCAGCTTTTGCTGCTTAATCCCAGGGTGCTGCACGGCAGACGACCAACTGTTGCGCAGGACAGAATTAACGCTGCGGCATGGCATGTTGCCTGAAATGGCGCTCGTCCCACAAATGACCGTCCCGACAGGCGGGAGTGCTTTTACCAAAAATCAAGTGCTGCCCGGAGTCAACTGGATCTATGGCTGGGATATCACGGACTGCCTGACGACGCCCGGGAGTACACAATTTAATCGTGCGTCGGATTCCGCGATCACTGCGGGCTACACCGAATGGGCTCAATCATGGACCGTGGGCTATTCAATGCAAGATCGAGTGGGAATGTACTCCGCATGGTTTGCGTTGATGCCGGACAATGCCGAGACCGCTCAAGTCGAAGACTACGGCAACGGTGGATTTCCATTTTTATTGAACGACGATATTCAATGGGACATCCGTACCGGCGTTGGGCTCAATGAAGCCGCCGATGACTACTTCCCTGGCACAGGCTTGTCGATCCGTTTTCGAAGTCGTTGACACTTAACTTCGCTGGTCAACACGGGTCATTTGAATTCACTTCCGGGCTCGATGTGTTGCCGTTACGACTTATTCCTGTTTCACGCTGAAATGGAATTGCCAGCATCTGCGGCAATCGATCGACCTTTAACTCATCGCGAAGATGCGCTACTCCGATGGTCATTTGCTCATGTCCAGCCGCTGGCTGGGCGCGATATGTTCCAAGGAGAGAATCCCAACATGACAGATTAAACCCAAAATTGCTGTTCGCTTCGCTGCGGATCACCGAGTGATGGACGCGGTGCATGTCTGGTGTCACGACAATCTGACGAAGCACGCGGTCCAGCCACAGTGGAATTTGCACATTGCTGTGATTGAACATCGCGGTGGCGTTGAGCAGCACTTCGAAGACCACGACCGCGACAGCCGATGGACCAAGAACCACGATCACAGCGAGCTTGATGAACGCGGAAAGCAGGATTTCCAACGTGTGGAACCGCAGCCCCGTGGTTACGTCGAAGTCCAGGTCAGCGTGATGGACCACATGCAATCGCCAGAGCACAGGAATTGCATGAAACAGGACGTGCTGCAGATAAATTGCCAAATCGAAGACGACAATTGCCAGCAGAATTTCCAGCCACGACGGCCAGTCGATTAACTGCAACAGTCCCCAACCCCGCGCGTCAGCAGCAATGGCGGCGCCGACGGACGTGATTGGAACAATGAGCCGCACCAACACCGTGTTCAGGGCTACCAGTCCCAGATTGCTTGCCCAGCGAGGTCCTTTGCGAACGGCCAACCGACGACGAGGCGTCAGGACTTCCCAGAACGTCATGAGGAGCAAGATGCACAGAAAAGATCCCAGTCGCACGGTGATATCGATTTGGCCCGACATGGATTTTGGAAGCCTTCGTGCTGCGGATGAGAACTTAAGAAGGAAGTCCGGGTAGAATTGCCGGAAACAAAAACCGATTACAATCCGTTTTTCCTGCACTGCCAATTCACGCTTCGCGCAATGCATCAACGATTGGAACAGTCGCGGCCTGGATTGCGGGTGCCAGACCGGCAACAACGCCCACAGCCAGCGAAACCACCGTCCCTGAACCGGCCAGCCACCACGACGGACGAAAGGCGATCGTTGCACCTTCGGCACCGATCGCGAAACCTCCGACGGCCAACAAGCTCAGGGCGATTCCAGTTCCTGCGATACCCCCAACCACGCACAGAATCGTGCTCTCTGCCAAAACCAGTCGCATCGCGCGCAACGGACGCACGCCGATCGTCTGCAACACTGCATATTCCTTAATGCGATCCTGTACGCTCATGAGCGTGGTGGTGGACACCAGAGACAGAACCAGTCCGACACAGGCGTAGCCGAGCCAATGGGCAAATCCGATCAGATCCACCAGATCGGACAGCGTGCTCGCCTGGAAAGCCCCTTTGCGACGTGTTGTGGTTGCGACCGGTCCGGCCCGCAGAACTTCATCGATCTCCGAGGCGACCAGATCAGGGTCGGCATCATCGGTCAGCAGAACTTCATGTTGAGTCACCAGCCCGACAGCGTCCAAACCACGGGTGTATTGCAGGAATTCAAGGCTCGTGTAAATCAGGTTCTCTTCAGATGGCACTGATGATCGAAAGATGCCGGCGACGTTGACGGACAGATCACCGATCGAAAACTGATCTCCGACGTTTAATCCTCGACGCTGAGCCACATTGCGACCTACAATCGCTGCATCACGGCGAGAACTGAATGCAGTCCATGATCCTTCGACAAGTTTGACAGGCCTCGTCGCTTGAATCTGATTCGGGGCGGCACCGTTGAATACGACAATGTCGAGACTCGCCCGACAGTTGTTTGTCCAAACCTGAATTGGTATCACGTCGCGAACGCCTGGAACTTCCCTGATCTTTCGCGCATAGTCTTCCGGCAATCGACTGCTCGTCGGGCAAAATCGATTCTCCTGAAACACAATCAGGCTGCGATCCGCGTCCGATCCGGTCGTCAGCCGTTGCAGACCTTCCTGTACTGAACCGACAAAGCAAAAGACAAACATGGCCACCGCCGCACCCGTTACGGTCAGCAACGTGCGAGTGCCATGACGCCAAAGCGTTTTCAAAACGTAAGTCAACATTGCATTCGTTCCCGTGTCAGGCGATTGCCGACTGCGAGTCGAGGAATTTTCCGCGATCCAGCACCAACTGACGCGATGCGATCATGGCGACACGGCTGTCATGCGTCACCATCAGCAGCGTGATGTTGAGTTCCTGATTCAGTCTTTGCAGTAACACCTGAATCTGTTCGCTCGTTTCGGAATCCAGACTGCCGGTCGGTTCGTCGGCCACAACGACTTTCGGGTGGGCAACAATGGCACGGGCGATCCCGACTCGTTGTTCCTGACCACCGGAAAGCTGTCTCGGGTAATGGTCGGCTCGATCAGTCAGTCCCACAGCTTCAAGCGCCAGTTCGACCCGCATTTGCCGCTCGGATGATGACAGCTTCAGCAGCAAAGTGGGCAGTTCAACGTTTTCGTAAGCGGTCAGAACAGGAATGAGATTGTGAGTTTGGAATATGTATCCCAGATTTGCTGCTCGCCAGTCGGCCAACCGGCTACGTGAGAGTCCGGTAATCTTCGTACCATCGACCGTAATTGTTCCTGTGTCCGGACGGTCAATTCCGCTCACCAGGTTCAGCAGCGTACTTTTGCCGGTACCACTCGGCCCCATCAGCGAAACGAATTCCCCTGCATGGATCTGGAGACTCACGTCATCCAGTGGCGTGATGGTTTCATCGCCCTTTCGAAAACTTTTACTGACGCCATTGAGTTCGACCAATGCCATTCTGATCTATCTCCCGATTCCGATGGTTTGATCTTCGCCACTGACGACCACGAAATCACCCGGATGAAGATTCTCGGCACCCGATGAGATCAGTTTTTCCGTGACGTTCAGACCCTCGACAACTTCCACCAGACCGTCCTGACTGACACCACCAACTGTGATTGGTTTTCGCACGGCCTGATTACTGGCGTCAACGACCCATACGAATGTTCCACCGTCACCCGACTGCACTAACTGCTCCGGGACAAAGAGCCGTTCTGTTTCGTTTCGATCCAATGATGTCGCGGAAGTTTTGGGTGCCAGAAAAGTTGCCGTCACTAACATCTCCGGACTGACTGTGGGCGGTGGTTCTATCAATTCGACTTTGACTTCCAGCGTGTTCTTCTGAATGTTGGCAGAACTGGTTGATTGCAGAACACGCCCCTGAATCGTGTGGCCTGATGATGCCGTCTCGACCTCCACCGGCTGACCAGGCGTGACCATGGGTATGTCTTCCAGGCGAACGTCAGCTCGCACCTGCAAACGAGTCGGATCGTACAGTTCAACGACGGTGCTTGAACTTTGTCCCCCGTTCGCATCCAATCCCATCACACGCATTCCTGGTGAAGCCACCAATCGCAGGACTCGACCATTGATCGGTGATCGTACGACATTTCGATCAAGGATCAGCGCGGCTTTTCGCAATAGTGAACTCGCTTCGTCCCGCAGAGCCGCCGCAGAGACGACCTTCGCTTTGGCTTCTTCCAATTGACGTCGCTCCTCGACCAGCAAGTCCAACTGTGTTTGCACTGCATTCACTTTGTTCTGGAAAGCGTCGATCTCGCGTTTCAGGTTTGGCTGTCGGACACGTAATTCCCGCAGCGTTGCGTCAGCTTCGGAATCTTCCGCTTCGGCTTGCTGAAGCGTACGAGCCGGGAGAGCTGCTCCTGCCGCTCTCCTGCTCTCCACGGTGGCGGCTGTGAATTTCAGCCTTGCTCCGGCTGCCTCGATCAAAAATGGCAGCTTGTCGGACTCGGTCGTCGCCCTCGCAAGCAAGCTATTGGCCTCAGCCAGCTGAACGATCAGGTGAACCGGATTCTCAAGGCGAATTACGGCCGCATCCCGCTCCGCTTCGGCTCTCTGCAATTCACCCACGCGAATCGCCAGAGTCGCTTCGGATTGCTCGACCGCCAACTCAGCATCAATCGAAACCAGGCGGGCGATCGGTTCGCCCCTGGTGACCTGCTGACCCTCGACGACCAGTAATTCTTCAATCACTCCCGGAGCGAGCGCAGCAACACTGATGGCCGTTGGACGAGGCTCGATCCAGCCGGCGGTCTGGAACAACGTTGTTCCAGCCTGTTGGACTTCACTCCGTTTCACAATCACGGGCACGACCGTGACGGACTGCTTCAGCCATAACTGCCGACCCGCTGTCGCACCCAGCAGGGCAAGAAAACCCAACAGAATGGTCAGAGGCAGGACGTACCGCGAAAGCCAACGTCGCGGACGAGGCCTTTTCGCGGTACCTGACGCCGGTGAACGGTCCAGTGCCAGTTTGCTAAGATCGAGTCGTGATCCACGCATGGCCTATTTGCTCGGTCGTACAAAGACTTGACTTGCGGCGACGGTCAGATTGCCTTGATCGTCGCGGCGAGCCGTGCCTTGAACAACCACCGTCGATAGCTCTTTGACGTTCAGCATTTTACGCGCGTCAACAGCCACGGGTTTACCGGTGTCATCGACGATTTTGACCGTAGCAATGTTGCCTTTCACCTGGTCCTGGGTGCAGCAGTAATCCCATGGTGTGGGACAACCTTCGTCCGCCGAGCAATAAGGCACTTTCGGATCAACAATAGTGAACGCCGCAAGTCCATCGACGAATGGTTTCGAGGAGCCACCGATGATGCCGACCAGTGTCACCGCCTGGTCATCCTTGACTGATTCCCGTGCTGTACCAACCGGCAACGCTCCATCGGGTTCAACATCCGCAAGGTATTGTGAGCTGCCGCTGCCGCCCTTCGTATCCGATTCCTGTACCACAGTTGAGCTGTTGCATCCGGCAGCGAACGCAAATACACCAACGAACATCCAGATCGACATCTTCATTTCAATTCCTCAAGTAAAGGTTTTGGATTCTCATCACTAATTGGACAGCGCCAGTTCTTCCGAAATAGTAACCCGAAGCGTAAGCGAGGGAACGAGTCAGGTACAATCCATCGCTCACGCTTCGGGTTGTAAAAACACTCGGCTTCTGCCAAAACTGCCGCTGTCCAACGAATCAAATTGCTTTCAAACTTATCGCCACCGATTCACGCAATGCTTTGAACGCCGGTGGCAGCGTTCCAAGTACACCCAGCGACAATCCCACGCTGCATCCCACCAGAATGCAGACGCTGTCTATTCGCAACGCAAACGCACCCATCGTAAATCGCACCGCCATGCCATTGAACATCGTGAGCGCAATCAGGCCTGAGAGGAGCGAAGCCGCAGCAGCCAGCAAAACACCTTCCTGAATTAAGCTCAGCAGGATTGCCCGACGCCGAAATCCAATCGTTTGCAAGGTGGCAATCTCGCGAATGCGCCCTGCCACTGCTCCGTACATCATGTTGAGTCCCGCAAAAACTCCTGCAGCCGAAACCAGCACCACGACAAACCACGCCAGCAATCGCACTGGCTGATAATGCTGTTGCAGTGTCGCGTAGTAATCCGTCTCGCGAATCGCCCGCAGCTCCAGGTCGGTTCGCTCTTTGCAAAACAATTCCACTTCCGCAGGCGACGCCCCTGGTGCCAAAAGCATCGCCACCAGACTCAGGTCTTGTCTCTTCGTCGCGGTCTGAACGTCTGCAAGGTTGCACCAGATTTCTGATTCATACGCGGCACCACCGGCGGAAAACTGTCCGCTGATCGCCCACAATCGTCCCTCAAATTCGACCGATTGGCCAATCGTCATCGCTTCCGCTCGGTTGCCCAGCTTGGCCGACGCCAACCGTCCGACCATCACTTCTCCCTGTTCCGGCCAATCGCCCGCGATCAGCTTGACTCCGCGTCGCACTAACGGTGCATTTCGGGTGACACCCCGAACCAACCCCAGTCCACCACCTGTCTCCTGTGTCTTAACGCGAGTCCCGAGATACAACTCTGGCGAAACATGCGGGACTCCAAATCTTTTCCGCGTTCCATCAAGGCTCGCGGTTAGCAGCGATGGCGTGCGAGCGACAATGGATGAGTTCTCGATGTTTTCTTCAGAGTTGACCGAATAGATCAGCACGACGTCGTCGTCTCCGCTCACTGACAACGACTGTTCCAGCCCACGAATGAATCCCACGACGACGAACACCAGCATCACGACCGTCGCCAAAGCAACGAGCGTTAATGCCGTTCGGACTGGCTTGCGAGCCAGGTTACGAACACCGTATTCCCAGGGAAGTAACATGGGGCGGTCAAGAATCAATCGAAAGTGGAGTTCTGAATACCTGAGTTAGCGACTCGCGTGAACACGCAATAATTTCGGATAACTCAACATGGAATGCTCAAAACCAACGCCAAATGTCCAGACATCAGGATACGTCTCAATGGACGCATCGACTGATTCACGAACCGAAAAGGCTTGAGCGGCGGCAAGAGCAATGGCCGCGAGAAATGATCGACTAAATCAACCAGGAGTGATGCGCAATGCGCGCATCGCGACCGGAGTTGCGGCAATCGCAGTTCAGGGTTCCGCGTGCGAACTCCTGCACGATGTCAACGCTGATGTCACGCGAGATTCTCGCAGACCGATGGCCGAAACTGGCTGGCTGCGTATCCGCATTTGGTAGGTCAAGGCTGTCCTGAAGCGTTGCACCTTCGCAGATGCAGTTTGGACAAGCGCAGTCATTGTCCGGATCATCTTCAGAAGATTCTGAAACCGGTGACTCAGCCTCGTAGTGACAGCAGGAACACCCCGCTGGAACGCGATCATTGACACTCGCGGGAGCCACCTGGCAGGACATGCAGCGCGCCGGGCATGTCAGCAAGTTGGCAATCAGAAGAATTGAGCAGGCGAATCGGAACATGACTCAAAGTGTACGTTCATCGGAAACCGTTTGCAATAGAATTGCCTGTGACACGAGTGGTCATCCACTCGTGTGACGCAGAATGAGTCGATGTCAGTGATTACATACGCGATGAGATTGAAAATGCTATGGCGGCCTCCTTCAGAATCAGTCGCCAAAAATGTCCAGTTCGGGGCTGTCAGCCGGGATGAGCCCAATCGCGTGAGCGCGTCGGGACAGCTGTTGCAGTGCGTTTCTGCCGACGTCGCCGAGATCCACCGTCCAGTCGTTGACGTACAGATCGACGTGTTGCATCAGGACTGCGTCATCGAATTCCTGAGCGTACTTTCGCATTGTGGGCAGCGGAAGACTGCGGTCGGAAAGGGCGAGTTTCAGCGAGTCGTGAATCACGGTCTGTACGGTTGCGATGATGTTCGGGGCAAGGCTGCGTCGGGCGACGATTCCACCGAGGGGTAATGGGCACGATGTTTCCTGTTCCCACCGCGTGCCGAGGTCTTCGACCAGTCCGAGGCCTTCGTTCTGCCAGGTAAATCGCCCTTCGTGGATGCAGACGCCAAAGTCGGCTTTACCATGCTTCAGTTCCGGCATAATGTCCGAAAACACGACATGTCGAACCTGAGTTGTACTTGGATAGAACAACTGAAACAGCAATGCTGCGGTCGTATGCTGACCGGGACAAAGAGTCACTTGCCGGGCGTTTTCAGGCCGCTCACCAGCACGAGCCGACAACAACAACGGACCGACGCCGAACCCCAAAGCCGA
>Ga0105044_10004113_pt1 | contig 19982 bp, 8 predicted proteins | sample MAT01_FD_78092 | JGI IMG/M metagenome (GOLD analysis project Ga0105044, IMG submission 78092) | Freshwater microbial communities from Lake Fryxell liftoff mats and glacier meltwater in Antarctica - MAT-01 | ecosystem: Environmental > Aquatic > Freshwater > Ice > Liftoff microbial mat | place...
AGTCGCCAGCGATCGGTAGCCACACCTCGTTACGACGCAAGAACCACGGCTTGAACGGCGGGTCGTAGCGATTCACCTCGGGCTCGCCGGTGACGCTGAGGCCACGCGCCGCGACCCACGCACGGAGCGAGTCGGTGCGCTCACGCATGTTCGCGTCCGTCCAGCGGCCGCTGAAGCGAATCACCGCGACCTCCATTGGAGGCTGCTCCGCGAGCACGACGCGCGCGTCGTCGGGCTCCGGCAGGGTCGCTAGCGACGCGCTGGCGGGCATCGTGAACGAGACGGTCCACGTCGCGCCGTCGCGTCGCTGGCCCACCGGCGCCGTCATCGGGATCGACGTGCCGCGCTGCTGCCCGACCGGCGCCGTCATGGCGATCTGCGACTTTCGATGGTTCTTGCCGAAGATGTATCCCGCGAGCCGCCGGAACCCCTCGTTGCTTGCGTCCGACCAGTCGCCTTCCACCTGCGTCCTGGCGACAACGCGCGTGCCGTAGTGGCGGATCTCAAAATCGCCGTCGTGCGTTCGCCTCGTGAATGCAGGCTCTTCGGTCTTCGCCACGGTCGCACTCCCCGGTTTCCGATCGCTACCCCCGCGGGTCCGGCACCGACGGCCCCGATGATCGCAACCCCCTGCGCAGCATGTACACGCGACGTGTCACAAGCAATGGGCGAGGTGACGCTCCCGAGCGTGACGACGATGGCGAAAGCCGCGCATCTATTCGAGCCCGCCCATCACGGTGAGATAGGCGTTGTCCCGGCCCACGTCGCGCACATCGATGTTGATGACCGTGCCGGCAGGCACCGCGGTCGTCAGCGCGCCGAGGTCGATCGATGGGAGCGTGAAGCTCGCCGAGGTGGTCACGGTCGACAAAAGCTGCGGCACGAGCTGGCTCTGCACGAGGCCAATCACCGCCTCGTCGTTGTCGGCGAAACGGCCCTCGTTGATGACGACCTCAATCCACATCGGGTCGAGCTCGCCCAGCACCAGCTTTGCGACCAGCGCGCCCGCTTCGTTGGGCGCGAACTCGACGCTCACCGGCGCCTCGGTCAGGATCCAGAGACCCAGGTGAATCGGCTCCCCCGCGAAGCTCGCCTGCGCATCGAGCCACAGGTCGCCCAGCTCGACCCGTTCGATCGTCGTCGTGCCATCGGCGCCGCACGAATCGAACACCGGCGGCAACAATGCATCGACCTTGATGTGCGCGTCCTGCAGCCCGAAGCTGCCGACCAGGCCGGCCGCCTCTTCCGGGCCGAGGTCGAGCGAGAGCGTGCCGCCCTCCCAGATCGCGAACAAGAGCTGGTTGATGAAGTCGTCGTGCAGCCCGAGCACAATCGGGGTCGGCGGTGGGAAGGCCAACGCCGCCGCTGGCGCGCAACCGCGGTGATCGATGCTGCCGAGATGGGGGTGCGGGCGCCGCGGGAACTTCGCGTAGGCGAGCCCGTCGACGCGCAGCTGCATGCGTTCGGGTGCGATGTCGACGCCCTTTGGGCGCGTCTGGATGACGACCCAATTGCCCGGCGCGCCCGGCACCGGCGACGGCAGCTCGAACTCCTGGTTGATGTTGAGCGCCGCGAACAGCCCGTCGAGCGCCTTGGCGAGCTCGTCCTGGATGAGGTTCACGACCAGGCTCTCGATCGCGTCAATGAGCGGCTCGCGCAGGAACGTGATGACGAGATCGATCGCCGCCTGCCCGATGCCGGTCGGGTCAACGATCGACACGGTCAGCCCCTCCATCTGCATTACCGTGTTCTCGGTGCGCGCCTCGGTCTCGCCCCCGATGATCGCCAGGAACACGTCGGTATCGACGATGACCCGCTCGGTCGCGACCGTGCCCGGCAACGGCTGGACGGGGCGCTGCGCGCAGATGACAGCGACGTCGCACGGGAACAATAACGTAATGGTACCTGCAAGTTTCACGAGCTCGATGCGCACGTGGATGCGCCCCGGCGTGAGCGTCATCGTGACGATGACGTCGTCGATGGTGACCGAATCGAACAGCAGCGTGCAGCTGCCGCCGATGCAGGGGAAGGTCGTCAGCGGGTTCGGCAGAAGGCTCGCGATGTCGAGCGACTCGATGACGAACTCGAAGATCGACGCGAGGTCGTCGCGCGTCGGCTCGTTGCGGTCACCATCGTCGAAGACCTCCTGCATGAGGACCAGCGCCACCCCGTTATCGACCCCGTCGACCTCGAACGTGCGGTCGTTCATCTCGTAGTAGCCATTGGATTTCTCGACTGCGCGCGTGGCGATCGCCTCGTTGCCATAGGGGTCCAACGCGTGCACATCGAGGAGGTTCACCGCGTAGGCGAGTGGCACCTGAATCGAGAAGTCGCCGCCCGCCGGGGGGATCGGGATTGCGAGGTCGCCCACCCGCAGCTCGGCGACGGTGCCGAGGTTGTCCGACACGCTGCCGGCCAACGTCACGGCGACCAGGCTATCGGTCACGAGCCCGCGCTCGGGGCTCGTCAGGGTCAAGAGCGGGCGCGTCTGGTCGACCACCAGCGGGCTCGTCGCGCTGAGCGTCGGGTCGGCGACGGCGCGCGCGCTGACCTGGTAGATGCCTTCGAGGTCGAAGCGGATCTGATCGAGGTTCGTGCCGATGACGCGGTGGTGGCCGCCTGGCGTCGCGTCGAGGGTGTCGACCGGGATCTCCTCGTCGATGGGGTTGCCGTAGGCGTCGAGCCCCTGGCCGGTGACCGTCACCTGCTGCAGCAGGCGATACGCGAGCTGCTCGGGCGCGTAGTGCAGGCGCATCGCCACGCGTGGACCGGCCACAACCGTCAGGGTCGCCTTGGCGCGCGCGGCTTCGTCGACGTTCGCCGCGAAGCAGACGACCTGATAGTCGCCCGCGCTGGTCGCGGTGATGGCCGTGATGTCGGTGAGGGTGACGCTCTGAGCCGGAGCGACCTCGATGCGCAGATTCGCGCCGGCCGGGTTGCCGTACTCGTCTTGGGCCTGGCAGGTCACTGCGGCAAGCTCGCCCGGCTCTATGATCGGTGGCTCCAAGGTGATCGATGTGCGCACCGCGACGCCTGCGCTCACCTCCAGCGGGGCTGGGGTCGGGTCGACGAGGCCCGCCTCGAAGTCATTGCAGGCGACCTGGTGGGTGCCCGAACGATTCGAGAACAGCTCGGCGCCCTCGACATAGACGAGCTCGGTCGGGTCGACTCCGACCGCGAAGTTGCCGCCCGACAATACCTCGCCGCGCCCGTTGTAGCGCACGCACGACACCGTCGCGCGCTCGCCGACGGCGACCGACGTCGGGTTGACGGTCGTCTCGATCGACACCGCCTGCAGCGGGTCGAAGGGCGGACGCTCCTCATGGCAAGCAGCCACGCTCAGGCTGACGCTCGCCAGAGTGAGCGCCATGCGTATCAGGTGCCGATGGGACGAAGCGCGCGACAGGAGCATGACGACCGCCTTTTGCGGCGGTATTTGTACCGGGGTTGTGAGGTCACGCACAAGCGCGCTCGTCGCTTAATGAAGCGATACCCGAGTCTTCCGACGCCAGACCCGGGTGTTGCGCGAGTTCGCCGACTTCTACAACATGCGCCTGGCGGCGTGTGACTGGGACGGCGACGCCAACATTCCGGAGGCGTTCCGAATCGTTGGCGCCGACACGGGCGCGGAGCGGGGTTGCCGCTGCGATGTGCGACGCCGCAGGAACACCACATCTCGCGGCCGTCTTCACAGAAGGTGTCGTTCCGTCGTTCCGCTGGTCCGCGTCGTTGCAGCGTGCCTCGACGCGCGCGTTGTCGCGCAAGCATTGAGCCACATCGCAAAAGTACCCCGGCACGTGGCCGGAGTCTTCTTTCCCAAGGGACTGTATTAGGGATGGTACAGTGACCTTCGAGCGTATGCGAAACGCGCGAGCCAAGGAGACGAAATGACCGAGCTCACCCCCGTTCCCTCGCTGGCAGGCGGCCTCCTGATTGGGCTTTCCGCCTCGCTGTTGCTCCTCACCCATGGTCGCATCGCGGGCATCAGCGGCATCTACGGCGGGGCCATCACCGCGCCGGCCGCTGACCGCGGTTTCCGCGTAGCGTTCCTCGCGGGCCTCGTGTCAGCGGGCTTCTTGATGTGGCTCATCCGACCCGAGTCGTTCCCGCCCGGCCCCGTCACACCGCTGTGGCTGACCGGCATCGCCGGCTTCGTCGTCGGCTTCGGCACCCGCATGGGCAGCGGCTGCACCAGCGGCCATGGTGTCTGCGGGATCTCGCGCGGCTCGCTGCGAGGCATCGTCGCGACCGTCGTGTTCATAGCGACAGGTGCCATCACGGTGCTGGTTGCTCGCATGATCGGAGGCCACTGACCATGCCCGTGACCATGAACGACACCACGAAGAGCAACCTGTGGGCGTACGTGGCGGGCCTCGTGTTCGGCGTCGGGCTCGTGCTCGCGGGCATGACCGACCCGGCCAAGGTCATCGGCTTTCTCGATCTGTTCGGCGACTGGGACGGGAGCCTCATGTTCGTCATGGGCGGCGCCATCGCCATGCACTTCATCCTGTTCCGGGTCGTCACGAAGCGCGCTTCCCCAATCTTCGACACGCGCTTCCATCTACCGACGCGCCGCGACATCGACCCGCGCCTGGTCACCGGCGCGGCCCTGTTCGGGATCGGCTGGGGTCTGGCGGGCTTCTGCCCAGGCCCGGGCATCGTCAGCCTCGGGGCCGGCAGCACGGCGGCGATCGTGTTCGTGCTGGCGATGAGCGTCGGCATGTGGCTGCAAGACGCCACTGATAAGTTGTCGCCAAGTGACAGCAGGGAGGGTGTGCCATGGCAGAGCTCAAGCTGACGCCTCACCTCGTCGTCGCCGACGGTGACCGTGCAATCGCCTTTTATCGGGCCGCCTTCGGCGCGGTCGAACGCTCACGCCATCAAGACGGCGGCGGCAAGATCGTACACGCCGACCTCGCGCTGGGCGGGCATGCGTTCTCGCTCGCGGACGAGTTCCCCGAGTGGAACGCGCTCGGGCCATTGCAGCGCGGCGGCACCTCGGTCGTGATGACGATCGAGGTCGACCAGGGCGTGGACGAGCTGTGGGCCCAGGGGCTCGCGGCCGGTGGCACGGTCGTCTATCCGTTGGCCGACCAGTTCTATGGTGCGCGCTCGGGCAGGCTGGCGGATCCGTTCGGCCACCAGTGGCTCATCACGATGCCGACCGAGGTCGTCTCCAACGAGGAGATCGATCGCCGCATGCTCGCCTGGGAGCAGGCGCAGAAGGCCAAGGACTGACGCGATCGGCGCTGGCCGCGCGCGATCAGCTCGGGGGAAAGCGCCGGTCGAACGGCCCGCGCGTCAACTGCGCGGCACCGTCGAGGACCGCGAACACGACCGTGTGGAAGAAGGCGCCGAGCAGCAACGGCTCGTGACCATGGGCGGCTGCGACTTCGAGCACACGCTGTGCCCCCTGCTGTCGTGCTCAATTCGCTCGCGCCGCGGTGCCATGTCAGCACACATTCGCGCTGGCGGCCTGCGGCAGTGCGGGATGGCAGCGCTTGAGGGTTGTGCTCGCACCGCAAGGTGGGCATGCTCCCGCCACTCGATCCTGGGGTGAGATGTGTTTGAATTCCGAGTGCATTGGGGACGGAACCGGAGCGAGAACGACAACCAGAAGGTGGCTGCGGCGCGCCCCTACCGCCGAGCGGTCGCGCTCCTGTCGCTCTTCGCGCTCTTCGCGCTCGTCGCGACCGCGTGCGGCGAGCAGGGCAAGCGCAAGCTCGGTGGGTCCTGCGGTAACGACGCGGAGTGCGACGCCGGCCTCTGCGGCGCCGGCATCTGCCTCGACCCGGACGCCGACGCGGACACCGACGGCATCATCAATGCGATCGAAGTGCAGCTCGGGTCGGACCCAACGCGCGCCGACACGGACAGCGATGGCGTCGGCGATGGCGACGAGATCGACGACCTCGCCAACGTCGATACCGATGGCGACGGCAAGCCCGACATCATCGAGAGCGCCATCGACGACCAGGATGGCGACTGCATCCCCGACCAGTATGACGCCGAGGACAGCGTGCAGAACGGCGACCTGTCACCGATGATCGACGTCGTGTGCGCGCAGAGCGGCGTGTGCGCGGGCCAGCGCGCGCTCCTGACGGTGGTGTGCCCAGAAGGCCGCGCCACCTGCGTCTACGGCGCGGTCGCCGGCTACGCGAACCCGGAAGTGACGTGCGACGGGCTCGACCAGAACTGCGACGGCGTGAACGACGACGGCTTCCCCGACCGGGACAGCGACGCGATCGCCGATTGCGTCGACGACGACTGGGACAACGACGGCGTGGTCGACGGCAGCGACGTGTGCCCGCGTGTGCCCGACCCGGACCAGGCCGACAGCGATGGCGACGGCATCGGTGACGCGTGCGTCGCGGACTACGCCCTGGTGTTCGTCGCGGCGCCGACCGAGGCGAAGGTCGGCGTGACGTTCGAGGCCGCGGTCGGGATCACAACCAACGGCGCACCGGACGGAGCCCCGCTGCCGCCGTTCCGTGGCGCCGTCGTGTTGGCGCTCGAGGCTGGCGATGCGGCTCTGACACTGGTCGGTAGCACCACGGCAAACGCCGGCAGCGACAGCGTCGCGCGCTTCGGCGGGCTCGGCGTCAGCGCACCGGGTGAGGGCCTCGTGTTGGTGGCGAGCTCGGGCGCGCTCGGCGTGGGTCGCAGCGCCGGGTTCGATGCGACCTCCGGGGCGCTCGTGCGCTTCGCCATCGAAGGCCTGCCGGAGACAGTCGCGGCTGGCGCGCTGGCGCCGTTTACGATCGTGCCGCTCGACGCGGACGACCACGAGATCCTCGACTACGCCGGCACGGTGCGGCTCAGCGCGACCGATCCTGACGCTCGCGCGGACGGCGAACTCTTTCTCGATGGCCTCGAGGTGACCCTCGCCGAGGCGCCTGCAGCGGTCGTGTTCGTGCGCGCGGGCGACCAGTCGATTGCAGTGATCGAGGTCGACGGCACCGCCACCGGCCAGGCCACGACAGCCGTCAGCGCGGGCGCGGCCGACCACCTGGGACTCCAATTCATCGACGATGCCGTCAGCGCGGGCGAGCCGTTCCCGGTCGAGGTCAGCGCGCTCGACCCGTTCGGCAACGTCGATCCGACCTACACCGGGCGCGTGACGCTCACGGCAGACGAGGTCATGGCGACGTTGCCCGCGCCGCACACGTTTGGTGTCTCCGACGCGGGTCGCTTCACGTTCGAGGGCCTGACGCTCTTGAACGCGGGCGACCACGTGATCCAGGCCAGCGATGGCACCCGCACAGGCCAGGAGGCGATCGGGGTCATCGCGGGCGCCGTCGCGCAGATCGTTGTCGTCGACGCGCCGACCGCCGTCGTCGCGGGTAGCCCTTTCGCGGTGACCATCGAGCTCAGGGACCTGCACGGCAACCTCGTCAGCGACATCGAGCGCGACCTCCGTGTCGAAAGCAGCGACGGCCTCGACCAGCGCCTCACGGTGGCAACAGCACGCGCCGTGATAGGCGACCTCGTGCTTACACTGGCTGGCCCGCAGAGGCTCACGGTCACCGAGCTCGCGGACGCCAACAGCGACCACGTCGACATCGTCGTCAGCGCCGCCGCCGCCAGCCGCATTGCGCTCAACGCGCCGGCCACGGGTGTCGCGGGCACACCGCATAGCGCCGAGGTCACCGCCTGGGACGCCTTCGACAACGTCGCGAGCGGCTATCGCGGCACCGTGACATTCGCCACGAGCGACCCGCGCGGCACGGCCCCCGCCGCGGTCGCGTTCGGCGTGGGCGATGCCGGCCAACGCACGATCGACGGCTTCATCGGGCGCAGCGCCGGGCTCGCGACGCTCAGCGCCAGCGACGCCACGGCCGGCTTGTCGGACACCGCCACGGTCACCTACGCCGCGGCGCCGGCGAGCCGCCTCGCCCTCACGGGCCTCCCAGACGAAGCGGTCGCCGGCCTGTCCCTGAGCCCGACCGTCACGGCCTATGACGCTTACGACAACATCGTTTTTGGCTACGCAGGCACGGTCGCACTGACCTCGGACGACCCGCAGGCCACCTACCCGAGCGCGCACGCGTATGTCGCCAGCAACGCCGGTGCCTTCACGTTCGATGCGCTCGTGCTGAGAACCTCGGGCCGCGTGACGGTCACCGCGCGCGCCGGCCCCCTATCGATAGCCCTGTCGCTCGACGTCACGCCGAGCGTTGCGACCCACCTCGACGTGGTGCTCGGCGATGTGACGCTTGCGGCCGGGGTCGCGACAAACGTCACGCTCACGGCGCGCGATGCGTTCGACAACATCGCCAGCGGCTACGTTGGCACGGTCGGCTTCAGCGCCACCGACGCGACCGCGACCCTGCCCGCCGATGTCGCTTTCGTAGCCGGCGACGCAGGCAGCGTCACGCGCAGTGGCATCGTGTTCCGAAAGGTCGGCGCGCACAGCCTCAGCGCCACCGACCGCGCCAGCGCGAGCATCACCGGCAGCGATACGATCACCATCGTGGCGGGTGCCGACCTCCGCTATCTGCTCGTCGCCCCGCCCACGACCCGCATCGCCGGCGAGGTCTTCGCCTTGACCGTGCGGGTCGAAGACAGCTTCGGCAACCTCGCCACGAGCTACCTCGGCAAGGCCCGCTTCACCTCCGACGATACGCAGGCGGTGCTGCCCGCGGAGTACACGTTCAAGCTCGCCGACGGCGGCGTGCACACATTCAGCGGACTCGCCCTGAAGACCGCCGGTGACCAGACCGTGCGCGTCACCGCCAGCGCCGACGCGCGCGTCACCGCCAGCGCCATCATCGACATCGCACCCGCCGCCATCGCCAGCCTGGACCTTGGGTGCACCCCCGCGTCGGTCGTCGCCGGCGTCGCGGCGAGCTGCGAGATACGCGCGCTCGACGCGTTCGCGAACACGGCGACAGGCCACGTCGGTGTCCTAACGTTCAGCGCGACCGATGGCGCGGCGAGCCTGCCGACGTCGGTCGCATTCAGCGTAGCGGACGCGGGTGTCATCAACGTCGCGGGCATCACGTTCAAGACCGCTGGTGCCGCGACGCTGACGGTCAACGCCGACGCCGTGACGGCCCAGGCGGGCTTCGACGTGACCCCGGCTGCGCCTTCCAAGCTGGCACTGACGGGCCTGCCTGCCTCGCTGGTGGCCGGTGCGTCGCAGCCCCTGACGCTCACGGCGAGTGACGCGTTCGGCAACGTCGCGAGCAACTACACGGGCGCCGTGACGCTCACGAGCAGCGACCCACAGGCGACGTTGCCCGCGGTAACGCTGGCGGGCGGCGTTGCGAGCTTCAACGTGAGCTTCGCCACGAGCGGCACACAGACCCTCACCTGCAACGGCGGTGGCGCCCTTGTCGCGCAGGGCTCGACCAGCGTCGGGCCGGCGGTCGCGACAACCCTCGAGCTCGCGGCGCTCCCGGCGGGTCTCGTCGCGGGCGCAGTGCACAGCGCGGCGCTGACGCTGCGCGATGCGGCCGGCAACATCGCGAGCGACTTCGCGGGCACTGTGGCGATCACCAGCAGCGACCCGCTGGTGGTCGTCCCGGCGAGCGTGACGTTGACCGCGGCCGATCTCGGCCAGAAGAGCTTCAATGTCAGCTTCGGCACGGCGGGCAACCAGTCCTTGACCGTGACGACCGGCGTCGCGATGACGGCGACACGCTCGACCACGATTGCCCCCGCGGCCGCGTCAAAGCTCACGCTGACGGGCCTGCCTGGGAACGTGACGGCGGGCGTTGCACAGACGGTGACTGCGACCCTGCACGACGCCTTCGACAACCTCGCGACGACGTTCAGCGGCAGCGTGGCCGTGACCAGCACCGACCCGGCGGCGACCTTCACGACGCCGCTGGTGTTCACGAACCAGGCGACGCGCACGCTCTCGGTCACCTTCGCGACGGTCGGCTCACGCGCTGTGACCTTCAACGCCAGCGCGGGCGCCCTGACGCAAAGTGCCACGACAACCGTCGGTGCGGCCACCGGCGCATCGTTCAGCCTGAGCGCGCTGCCGGGATCGGTCGCCGCGGGCAGTAGCCACGACCTGACGATCAACGTCGCCGATGCGTTCGGCAACCCGGCCAGCGGCTACGCCGGGACCTTCGGCGTGACGTGTAGCGATCCGTTGGCGACCTGCCCGGCGACCGTCGCGGTCAGCGCGGGCACAGCGACGTTCACGGTGACGCTCAAGACGGCCGGCGCGCAGACGGTGACAGTGACGAATGCACTCGGCACGAAGCAGGCGTCGACCACGGTGAACCCCGGCACGACCCCCGCGACGCTGACGTTGACGGGCCTGCCCGCGAACGTGACGGCGGGCACGGCGACGACCCTGACGGTGACCCTGAAGGACAGCTTCGGCAACGTCGCGACCGGCTACTCGGGCACCGTCACGACCACCAGCAGCGACCCGGCGGCGACGCTGCCAGCCACGGTGGTGTTCGCGAATCAGGGCACGAAGACGTTCAGCGCAACCTTGAAGACCGTCGCTGCGCGCACGGTGACGGCGACGCTCGGCGCGTTGCAGGACACGCAGAGTGCGACCGTCGGCGCCGCCGTCGCCGCCCGCTTCGAGCTGGTCGACCCCGTCGCAGCGTTTACAGCCGGCACCGCGGCGAGCCTGACGGTCATCGCGCGCGACGCTTTCGACAACATCGCGACGGGCTTCGCGGGCACGGTGCCGCTCAGCGAGGACGACCCGAACGCCGCCGCGGTCGTACCCGCGAGCATCGTGTTCGTCGCCGGGGACAACGGCCAGAAGAGCTTCTTGCTGACGCTCCTGACGGTGCCGTCGGTGACGATCGGCACGACCCACGCGGGTCTCGGCAATGACACGACGATCGTGACCGTGGTCCCGGCGTCGGCCTCGAAGCTGACGCTGACGGGGCTCGGCGCGAACGTCACGGCAGGTGTTTCCCAGACTCTTACCGCGACCGTGCGCGACGCCTACGACAACCTCGCGACGACGTTCAGCGGCAACGCGGTCGTGACCAGCAGCGACGCGAGCGCGGTGTTCACGACGCCGCTCGTGTTTGCAAACCAGGCCGTCAAGACGCTGGCCGTGACGTTCAAGACCTCCGGCTCGCGGGGGGTGACGGTGAACGCGGGCTCGGGCGCGCTGACGCAGACGGCGACGACCACGGTCGGCGCGGCGACCGCCTCGACCTTTGGGATCTCGGCCCTGCCAGCGGCGGTCGCGGCGGGCACCTCCCACAACATCACGATCACCGTGGTCGACGCGTACGGCAACCTGGCGACCGGCTACAGCGGCACCTTCAATGTGACGTGCAGCGATGTCGCGGCGACCTGTCCCGCGACCGCCACGGCGACAGCCGGCACGGCGACGTTCGCGGTCATCCTGAGGACCTCCGGCACGCAGACGGTAACGGTGGCGAACGCACTTGGCAGTCAGCAGACCTCGGCCACGGTGAACCCCAGCTCGACCGCGACAACGCTGACGCTGGCGGGCATGCCCGCGAACCTCACGGCGGGCACGCTGACGAAACTCACCATCACGATGCGGGACAGCTTCAACAACATCGTGACCAACTACTCGGGCACGATCGCACTCACGAGCACAGACCCAGCGGCGACCCTGCCGGCGACCGTGGTGCTCACGAACGAGGGCACAAAGACATTCGATGTCACGCTGAAGACGGTCGGCGCGCGCACGGTCACCGCCTCCGCCGGTGGCGCTTTGCAGGACACGGAAAGCACGACCGTCACGCCCGCGGGCGCCGTGCGGTTCGAGTGGGTCGACCCGCCCGCGGCGTTTACGGCGGGCATCGCGGGCAACGTGACACTCACAGCGCGCGACGCGTACGACAACGTCGCGGCGGGCTTCACGGGCGCGGTGCCGATCACCGAAAACGACCCGAACGCGGCGGCCGTCATCCCGACCAGCATCGCGTTCGCCGCCGGCGACCTCGGCGTGAAGACCTTCTCGGTCACCTTGATTACCGCCCCGTCGGTGACGCTCGGCAGCAACCACGGGACCCTCACCAACGACACGACCGTCGTCGCCGTCAACGCCGCCGCCGCCGCCAAGCTCCTCTATACCGACCCTGCGGCCTTCACCGCGGGCGCCGCCGGCAACATCACGCTCACCGTGCAGGACTCCTTCGGCAACACCGCCAGGACCTTCACGGGCCCTGTGACCATCACCGAAACCGACCCGAGCGCCTCGGCCATCATCCCGACCAGCGTCGCCTTCGCCCCGGGCGACAACGGCGTAAAGACCTTCTCGGTCACGCTCATCACGGCCCCATCCGTCACGCTCGGCACCGTCCACGCGACGCTCACGGCCGACACGACCCTCGTCACCGTCAACGCCGCCGCCGCCGCCAAGCTCCTGTATACCGACCCCGCCGCGGCCTTCACCGCCGGCGTCGCCGGCAACATCACGCTCACCGTGCAAGACACCTATGGCAACGTCGCCAAGGCCTTCGCGGGCATCGTGACCCTCACCGAAAACGACCCGAGCGCCTCCGCCGTCATCCCCGCGTCCATCACGTTCGCCGCGCTCGACAATGGTGTGAGGACCTTCTCTGTCACGCTCATCACGGCCCCATCTGTCACACTCGGCACGAGCCACGCGACGCTGACCGTCGATACGACCGTCGTCACCGTGAACGCCGCCGCCGCCGCCAAGCTCAACTTCACCGACCCCGTCACGGCCTTCACCGCCGGCGTCGCCGGCAACATCACGCTCACCGTGCAGGACACCTATGGCAACACCGCCAAGACCTTCGTGGGCAGCATCCCGATCACCGAAAACGACCCGAGCGCGTCCGCAGTCGTGCCGACACCTGTCACCTTCGATCTCGCCGACAATGGCGTGAAGACCTTCTCGGTGACGCTCATCACCGCGCCGACGGTGACCCTTGGCACCAACCACGGGACCCTCACCGCCGATACGACCGTTGTCAGCATCAACGCCGCGACCGCCACCAGGCTGCTCTTCACCGACCCCGCCGCCTTCACCGCCGGCGTCGCTGGCAACATCACGCTCACCGTGCAGGACACCTATGGCAATACCGCCAGGGCCTTCACGGGCACCGTCCCCATCACCGAAAACGACCGCAGCGCGTCGGCCGTCGTGCCCGCGAGCGTCACCTATATCGCAGCCGACAATGGCGTCAGGACGTTCTCGGTCACGCTCATCTCGGCCCCATCGGTGACGCTCGGCACCAACCACGCGACGCTCGCGGACGACACCACGCTCGTCACCGTCAACGCCGCCGCCGCCGCCAAGGTCTTCTACACCGACCCGCCCACGGCCTTCACAGCCGGGATCGCGGGCAACGTCACACTCACCGTGACGGACACCTATGGCAACACCGCGACGACCTTCACGGGGGCCGTCCCCATCACCGAAAATGACCCCAACGCCGCGGCCGTCGTGCCCGCGAGCATCACCTATGTCGCGGGCGACAAGGGTGTCAGGACGTTCTCGGTCACGCTCATCACCGCACCCACTGTGACGCTCGGCACCAACGACGCGACCCTGACGGCTGACACCACCGTGGTCACCGTCAACGCCGCCGCCCCCGCCAAGCTCAGCTTCACCGACCCCGTCGCGGCCTTCACCGCCGGCGTCGCCGGAACCCTCACGCTCACGGTGCAGGACACCTATGGCAACACCGCCAGGACCTTCGTGGGCAGCATCCCGATCACCGAGAATGACCCAAATCCCGCCGCGGTCGTGACGACCCCTGTCACTTTCGTCGCCGCCGACAACGGCGTCAGGACCTTCTCGGCGACGCTCATCACCGCGCCCTCGGTGACGCTCGCCACCAACCACGGGACCCTCACCAACGACACGACGCTCGTGACCATCAACCACACAACCGCGGTCAAGCTCGCCTGGAAGACCCAACCTCCCACAGGCACGACCGGCGTGGCCCTCAGCGCGAACCCCGTCGTCGAGGTCCAGGATACCTACGGCAATCGCGCCTTGTCGGTCGCCGCCACGACCATCACGCTGACCCTCACGACCAACCCCGGCCGCGCCAGGCTCGCCGGCAACGCGGTCGCGACCAGCAGCGGGCAGGCGACCTTCACCGCCCTCACCCTCGACCAGCCCGCCACCGGCTACATCCTGACCGCGCGCGGCGGGTCCTTCACCGCCGCCGCGAGCAGCACCTTCAACATCACCTGGGCAACCCCCAGCTTGACCACCGGCACGCCCAACCTCTCCGGCACCTGTGTCGACGTGGCCTTCGACATCGCCCAGGCCGCATCCGCTCCGGTCGATCTGAAGCTCACGTACGACATCATCGGCGACTCGCCGAACCTGGGCTTCGTGACCGCGACCCAGGCCGGCGCACCGCTCCCCGTCCTCGCGAGCGACATCTTCGGCGTCAAAAATCTGCCGACCACCGCCACCGCCACGGCGCGCAAGATCCGCTGGGACGCCTACGCCGATCTCGGCACGTTCGCCCCGACCTCGGTTGCACTTCGCCTGACCGCTTCTATCAACGGCGCCGTACCGACGACCAGGACCCTCTCGGCGAGCTACGCCTACGACGCCGCGTGGACGGCCGTGCCCGTGCAGACCGCCATCGACGGCATCGGGCCGACCGCCTCCGCCAGCGGCGACTTCAACAACGACGGCCGCCCAGACCTCGCGGTCGCGCGCGGCACCTTCGCCGGCTTCTCGCTCTACCTGTCGCGCCCGAACATGACCTACACCCAGCAGAACTTCACCTGGGTTGGCATCACCCCCGGCAACATCACCAGCGTCGCGGCCGTCGACCTGCCCCGCTCGGGCGGGAACTGGCAGGGCTCGAACGCGATCCCCGATCTCGTCTTCGGTGACGCCGCCAAAGACGCGGTCTACATCGTGCACCTCTCCCTCTCGAACGCGACGACGGTCGCTGCCGACGCCCCGGTCCTCGTGAAGGGCCTGAACGACAGCACCGACCCGAACCCGTGCGCGTCGGCCAGTGGCCTGCGCATCGTCGACATCGCCGCGGGCCCGCTCGACAGCGATGGCCCGCCCGAGCTGGCGATCGCCTGCTCCGCCGGTGCGACCGTCGCCATCGCAAACTTCGACGGCACCGATTGGAGAGTCACGACGCGCCTCGCGACGGTCTTTGCCCCTTCAGCGCTGGCGATTGGCGACCTCGATCGCGATGGCAAACGCGACCTGATAGCCGTCGGTGGCGACGGTGCCGGCCGCAAGCTGGTCAGCTTCCTGAACAACGTCGACGGGCTCCAGAAGCTCGACGACATCACCATCGTCGGCTCGGTCGCGCCGACCGACGTGACCCTCGGCGACCTCGACGACGACGGCGACCTCGACGCGCTCGTCGCGGATGCGACCACCAGCCTGTACCTCCTTCCGGGCGACGTGAAGCGCGGCGCAAATGTCGCCGTGGTTAGCCTCCTGGCCGCCGCCAAGGCCGTCGCCACGACCCACCCGCACAGCGCAGTCGCCATCGCCGATATCGATCGCGACGGCCGCCCCGACATCGTCGCCGGCTCGCGCACCGCGGACTTCGTCAGCATCCTGCGCTCGCTCGACTGGGCCGCGGCCACCCCGACGGTCGTGGCCACCAACATCGGGCTCGTGCCGGTCACCAACGGCGGGCCTGTCGGCGTGCACGTAGGCGACGTCGATGGCGACGGTTGGCTGGACGTGCTGGTCGCGCGCGCCGACATCAACACCGCCACCGACTCGGTCGCCACGCTGCGCGGTATCGGCAGGGCCGCCTGCGACGGGCACTTCGAAGGCGCTGGGCGCGGGCCGCGGCCCGTCAACAGCGTGGTCCGCAGTCGCGCGGTCGACCTCAATCGCGACGGCAAGCTCGACCTCCTGGGTGAGAGCAGCAACGGCATCGAGGCCCTGTACGGCCTTGGCAACGGGCGCTTCGCCGTCGATCCCGTGAGCATCAGCGGTGGACCCATCGCGCCCGCCACCGGTGACTTCAACGGCGACGGCAAGCTCGACATCGCCGCGCGCAACGCCTCCACGGGCGCCTTGACCCTCCAACTCCAGGGCGCCAACGCCTTCACGTTCACGCCCTTCACCGGCACCCAGGACTTCAAGCCGAACGTCACGTCGGGTCCCTTCGTCGCCGACTTCGACCTCGATGGCCGCGACGACATCGCCTACATCACGACCAACCCCGCCTCACCGACGGCGGCCGGCAACCTCTACATCCATCGCCAGACCTCAGCGGGCGTCTTTGCGCAGGCTGGCAACATCGCCACCACGAGCCCGAGCGGCATCGCCGGCTCCGACGTCAACGGCGATGGCATCACCGACTTTGCGTTCACGCGCATCAGCGCCGGCGTGCCGGCTCTGTGCGTGGCCCTGTCGACGGGCGTCTCGCCAGCGACCTGGGTCATCACGGTTGGCGCGTCGACCTGCGCCACCCTCGAAGTCCGGAGCGTTTCCGAAGGCACCCTTCAGTTCGCCACCATCGACAGCGACGCCGTCCCTGAAATCGTGCTCGTGAACATGGCAGCCGGCGGCAGCCGCGCATTCCAGGTCGTGCGCCAGACCACCGTCGGCAGCGGCCTCTTCAACCTGTTCGAGGACGACACCGCCCCCGGTACCAACCCAAAGGGCTGGCCGCTCTGCACGAGCTGGCAAGGGATAACGCTTGGCGAGTTCAACGGCGCCACCGGCACCGACGTCGCATACTCCTGTAACTCTAGCGCCTTTCAAAATGGGGTGGAGGTCCGCTACCGCAGCGCCAACAGCTATCCGGCCGCGGCCAGCGCCGTCGTTGGCGGCGGCGACTCCAGCAACTTCATCGCGAACGGCGACTTCGACGGTGACTTCGCCAACGACCTCGTGCACGCCCTCTCCGTCACCCCGCACGCGTCGACTGCCAGCGGCTTCGACGAGCCGGCGTTTACCCAGATCGTCTCCACCCTCCCCAACGGGCGAGTCGTCGCCGACCTCAACGCGGATGGGCGCGCGGACGTCGCGATGATCGCCTCGAGCCTTGGTTCGACCGACGTCACGCGGGTGCTGCAGACGCGACCGAGCGGCATGGGCACGGTCAGCGCGATAACGACCAACCTGATTGGGCTCAAGCTCATCGCCAGCGGCGATACCAATGGAGATGGTCGCCAGGACCTCGTCGTGGCCTACGTCGATCCCGGGAAGGTGAGTGGCATCGGGTTCCTCGAACAGACCGGTGCCGCCGGCAACTTCGCGCTGGCGCGCACGCGCACGTTCATCAACTCGACCTACGTCACGACCTCGCTCGTGGTGAGCGACGTCGATGGGGACGGTCTCGACGACGTGGTCGTCGCGAACACGGCAGGCACGGCGCCGGACTTCATCGGTGTCTTCCGCCAGACCGCGCCCGGTGTGTTCAGCGATACGACCGACGTAAGGGCGACCTTGGCGGCCGCCGAGGACATCCGGGCGATGGCGGTCGGTGACTTCGATCGCCCCGGATTCGGTACCGTGCTGACGCTGGCGAACCGGCAGGGCATTGCCAGCTACGGACACTGCGCGTCGCTCTCGACGACGTGTGTGCGCACCTTCGGGCTCGATCGCGACGCCAGCGGCAAACTGTCGATGCCGCAGTTCGTCGCCTTCGCGGCAGTCAGCGCGGTCGGCGGCGGTACTCCGGTCGTGACCACGGGCGACGTCAACCGCGACGCGCTCGACGACATCGTCATGGTCGACTCTGGCCTCGAGGTCGTCGCCTGGCTCCAGGCCAGCGGCGCGCTCTCGTACAGCGAGAAACAGGGCGGCGTCCTGACGGGAAACTCCCCCATGCAGATCGCACTCGCCGACGTGGACCGCGACGGCCAGGTCGACGTGCTCGTCAATGAGCTCGGCTCGGGCTACCACGACGGCATCGAGGTCATCCGCCAGGTCGCGAGCGGCTTCGTCTTGGACAGCGAGGCCGCCTTCGAGAGCTTTGGCCGCGACGCGGTGCTCGACTTCCTGGTCACTGACTTCCTGGCGATCGGCAAGCCCTCGCTGCTCGGCTTTACCGCGGCCCTTGGCGGCAACGGCACGGCAGTCTACGGCGTCCGCATCAAGCGTTGAAGCGGCGAGGTCGCCTCGGCGGCTCACTTCGCCAAGGAACCCAGAAAGACAGGCAGCCAGGAGCGCGAGCCCTTTGCTGGCTTCCTCGATTCGTTGATACCAACTCGCAACGGCTTCGCCTGCGAGTTGGAGAATTCCTGGGTTCCTCAGAGGGCCCGACAACGGATGTGCTTGCCGTAGTGCGTCCTTCCTTCGCGAGCACGGCGTCGTCGACCGCGAGCGGCGTGCGCGTCACCGCGGCGACCCACACCTCGCCCGGGCACCGTGAGCGACCCGTGGCCTCGGGCAGGCTGGCGAAGCCTAGGCTGATGACCCCAGGCGCACGGTTGACCCACGCCGCGTGTCTCCCGCGGTAGTCGCACGCGCCCCGCAGCGGGCCTCGATAGGGATCGGGCCGCTGGCACGTTGGGTGCTCTGAAGTCGTGACAAGGAGACACCACCATGTCCGACACCACCGTCACCACGCCTGCAACGACGACTCAACAGACCCCGGCCCGGCCCCCGCCGAACGGTCGAGCGCGACCCCCGGCGGCGCGCTGAAGGTACAGCTACGCGCCGCGGACTTCTCGGCCGGCGAGGCCCTCCTGGCCCCGCGTGAGACGGTGCAGAAGACGCCCGTGCAGCGCTCCGAGGCGGCGCCGGCGGCGGCGGACGAAGCTGCCGAAGGCGAGCCCGGTGTCTGCTCGATGACCGACGATCTCGGTGACATGTCGTCGTTTGCGGAGGTGCTACAGGCGCTTGGCGGCGGCCTCGATGTGCTGGCGCCGGCGGTCGGTTCGGGCGTGAACCTGGCCGCGAACGCGAGCGTCACCGCGAGTGGCGCCTACGCCAAGATCGCGTTCGGGGCTCACTCACGCGCACGGCCGCCGGCCTCGGCGGTTCGCTCACCGTGAGCGGCTCGATCGGCGTCGGCACGCAGGCCGCGACCAGCAGCGCTCATGCTGCGCTGAAGGTCTCGAACACCCTCACCGTGAAGGGGGACAGTGGCGGCGAGTGCGCCGATCTCGCAGGCCTCTGGGTACACACCTTCCTGTCGAGCCAGCCCGACTCGGCCTGGGACTACCTGACCGAGCCGGCGCTCACCGCCGCGCGTGAGTGGGCTTGGCAAGCTCGCCGCCGACGCGCTCTGGGGCGAAGGCTTCCCGGCCGCGGTGCTCGCGCAGATGGATCCGGCGTCGAGCGGCAGCGAAGCCGACACAGTCGCGCAGACGGTCGGAGTGGGCATCGAGGCGGCGGCCTCGGATACCAATCCGGCCACTGCGGCCAGCGCCTCCGGCGAGGTCAGTGGCAAGGCGACGACCACGCTCGGCACGGACGACTCCGGCGGCATGACGAAGACAAAGACGAAGAGCGCCACGATGACGGTCGGCGTATCGGCGCTTGGCTGTAGCGGCAGCGTGACGGTCGACACCGCCAGCGGCTGGCGCATCGCGGTGGTCGTGCCGATACCGCCGGCCGCGGCGGGCCCGGCGCAAGCGGTGATCGTGGCGTTCGCAGCCGCCATCGACAACGCGTTCTCGCAGGTCGTGGCCGGCAAGGCCATCGAGCAGCCGACGGCCGACACCGTGAAGGGCATCCTGACGAGCTGGCATGCACCGGTCACCTCCGCGCTGGAGGAGTCGGGCGTGATGAAGGGCAAGCTCGAGTTCGCGGGTGCCGGCACCTGGGACAACAAGGCATCCTTGACCGTCACCAAGATCTCGAGCGCCTCCCTGCCCGCGGGCAGCATCGGCGGCGGGGTCGCGGGCGTCGGCGTCGAGGCCAAGGCGGAGCAGAAGTCCGTGCTCATCAGCCTGCCCTGAGGCCGTCGCTGGTGGGGCACCCCCATCTCGGTGCCTCACCCCACCCCCGACGGTGCCTCACCCCACCCCGACGGTCGCTCACCACACCCCCGACGGTGCCTCACCACACCCCCGACGGTCGCTCACCACACCCCCGACGGTCGCTCACCACACCCCCGACGGTGCCTCACCACACC
>Ga0105044_10004114_pt1 | contig 19980 bp, 15 predicted proteins | sample MAT01_FD_78092 | JGI IMG/M metagenome (GOLD analysis project Ga0105044, IMG submission 78092) | Freshwater microbial communities from Lake Fryxell liftoff mats and glacier meltwater in Antarctica - MAT-01 | ecosystem: Environmental > Aquatic > Freshwater > Ice > Liftoff microbial mat | place...
TCGAAGAAGCGGCGCAGGCGTTCGATGCTGAGCTGCATCAGGTCGTGGAGGCTCAGGCCGTCCAGCGCTTCCAGCTGCTCGCGGCTCCAGGTGGCACCCACCGGCAAAAAGCGTTTGGCGGGCGGCAGCACCGCGTCGGCATCGGCCTTCTGGCCCAGGCGCCACAGCAGCGATTCCAGCTTCAGCCGCGTGCGCACTTCGTCCAGCAGCAGCTTCAGCGCTTCGTCCAGCATCGTGCTGGGCAGCACCAGTTGATCGAAGAAGCGGCGCAGCCGCTCGATCGACAGTTGCATCAGGTCGTGCAGGCCCAGGCCGGGCAGGGCCTGCAGTTGCTCGCGGCTCCAAGGCAAACCGACGGGCAGATGGCGCAGCGTGGGCGGCAGCACATCGTCGGCGCTGGCCTTGTCGCCGATCCGCCACAGCAGCGCTTCCTGCTTCAAGCGCGCACCGCCGCAATCGGGGCAAGGCGTGTAGCTGCGGTATTTGGACAGCAGCACGCGGATGTGCATCTTGTAGGCTTTGCTCTCCAGGTAGCCGAAGAAGCGGCGCACGCCGTACCACTGCTTGTTCCAGTTGCCTTTCCAAAGCGGGGTGCCTTCGATGACCCAGTCGCGTTGGGCGGGGGTCAACTGCTGCCAGGGTGTGTCGCGCGGGATGCCGGCTTCGCCGGCGTACTTGATCAGGTCGGACTGGCAATCGGCCCAGGCTGGCGTCTGCAGTGGCTTGATCACGCCGTTGCGCAGGGTCTTGCGGTGGTCGGGGATCACCAGGCCGAAGTCGACACCGATCACGCGGCCAAAGCCGCGGCAAGCCTCGCAGGCGCCGTAAGCGCTGTTGAAGCTGAACAGCGCGGGCTGCGGATCGGCGTAGCGCTGGTTGCTCTCAGGGCAGTGCAGGCCGGTGCTGAAGCGCCAGATGGTCTGTTCTGCCGTGGCGCTTTGGTCAGCCGCATCCTGGGCTGCCGGGTTGTCCCCCATCACATGCACGTCCAGCCGCCCACCGCCGCGCTTCAGCGCCATCTCGATGGCCTCGATCACGCGCACCGTCTCGGCGTTGCCCAAACGCACGCGATCGGCCACCACGTCCAGCACGCGTTGACGGCCTTCGGTGCGCTCGGCATGCACACGCGTGAAGCCGCTGGCCGACAGCCACTGCGCTTGTTGTTCGGGCGTGGTGTCGGCCGGCAAAGTGACCGGAAAGCTGAACACCAGCCGCGGGTCGCCGGCTGCGGCGGCGCGTTGCTGCAACTCAGCCAGGATCGTCTGCGGCGTGTCGTGCCGCACCGGCAGCGCAGTCTGCTTGTCAAACAGTTGCGCTGCACGCGCAAACAGCAGCTTCAGGTGGTCGTTGAGCTCGGTCATCGTGCCCACCGTCGAGCGCGAGGTGCGTACCGGATTCGTCTGGTCGATGGCGATCGCCGGCGGCACACCGTCGACCCGGTCCACCGCCGGGCGGTCCATGCGGTCCAGAAACTGGCGCGCATAAGCGCTGAAGGTCTCGACATAACGCCGCTGCCCTTCGGCGTACAGCGTGTCGAACACCAGACTGCTCTTGCCCGATCCGCTGGGCCCGGTGACCACCGTCAGCTCGCCGGTGTGGATGTCCAGATCGAGGTTTTTGAGGTTGTGCTGGCGCGCGCCGCGGATGCGGATCACGCCGCCGACATCACGTTCGGTCAACGCTGCATCGGCCGTGGGCGGGGCGTTGGATTTGGGGCCAGGCTTCATGGGGTACGGCAGGGCAAACCTGGCTCAAGACACAAGCTGCAAGGAGGGGTGGCGATCGCGATCAACCGCAGAGTTTAAGGCGCTGCTGCTGAAGTGCGTGCGGCGCGGCGGGGGCTGGTTGCACCACGCTGGATGGCTCGCATTGGCTCCGGGCGGTTGGCCAGCCAATTGCCTTTGAGGGCTTTGGCACTGTGCAGAGCTTTCGGTTCGCACACAAAGTACGTTCAGACAATGTTTGCATAGCGCCGTGGGCATCACTTTGAGCCTGCTGGTCTGCGCGGATGTGGGCGACGAGCCCATCAAGCAGCGTTGCGCCATTCCGCTCTTCGGTCGGCACCGACCAGCAATGCTCAGCGGCGTGGTCCACAAGACGGGCAAACCCAGCTTAGCCTGGCTCCTGAGAGCCCTGATCCCTCATTGACGGGCCAGTGACTTCACGCGTGCCCACAGCGCTGCCTTCGAGATCGTATTCATCCCCATGGCCTGCATGCAATGGTCCAGCCGGTGGGGCCGCGAACGCAGGTCTTCGATGGCCTTGAGCAGGTCGGCTTCGATGCTGGCGCCGTAGGCTGCCTCGGCCTTGGTGATGGCCTTGTGCATCAGCTTCTTCGGCGGCGCCATCATGGCCAGGTCGATCAGATCACGGCTGAAAACGGCGTCATCACGCCAGCGGTCTGAATTGGCCAGCAGTTTGCTGGTGAGCATGTCCAGCGGTGTCAACGTGGCCACGCCGCACAGGCGGTCTTCCGGCCCCGGGGTTTCGAGTTCGATGCGGCCTTCCAGGACGATTTCGAACTTGATGGCGACGCCTTCCACTTCCAGCAGCGTGCGGATGCCGTATTGGTCGGCGCGTATCTCGCGCAATGGGGTCAAAACCCGACCTGGGCGCGTGATGGCGCGCAAGCCGTCCGGGGCCGTCAATTGCTGACGGAGCACTCGATAGCCCTCCAGGCGTGACACCAGAAAGTCGATGTCGACCGATTCGCGATACTCGCCGTAGCGCAGGGAGATGGCTGTGCCACCGCCGAAGAGGCAGGCGTTGGCCGCCAGGCCGTCGGCGTCCAGCGCCTCCAGGATGGTGGCGATGCGGCGGTGGTGCGGTCGCTCAAACAAGCAGTCGCCCTCCGCCGATCTGCTTTGCCAAGCTTTGAATCAGCGCGCGCTCGCTCGGCTCCAGACTGGCGGGGTCCACATGCCGCCAGTTGCGCTCGTACAGACTCAAGGCCTCGGCCGGGGTCAGCTCGGCCACGCCGGGCATTTGCCACGCCAGGCGCTTGAGCTGCGGGTAGTCTTGCAGGCGCAAGCGCGGCGGCAGGCTCGTGGCTTGCGCCTGCGGTATCTGCCGTTCGGCACGCGGATCACTGAGGTCGATTTGCAGGCCGATGGCAGCGATGCTGCTCAGGTAGGCGCCCATGGTCACCGAAGGTTCGCCGCGCTCGATGCGGTGCAGGGTGACGCGTGACATCCCGGCAGCTTCTGCGGTCACTGTGGCGCTGAGCTTTTGCTGTTTGCGGTGGGCGCGGATGCGTGCGCCCATGGCCTTCAACTCAGACCCTAGAACGGTGTCGATAGCGGTGGCTTTGGCGGGCATTGTGATTCTCATTTTATACAAAAAAATGATTTTGTATGGAATGAGATCATTCATGGTTCTTGGCTATTCCGCATGGATGGATCCCGTCCCAGCAAAACCCGAGCAACATCCGAGCAACACCCGAGCATTCAAGCGCTCGAGGACGCTCAGCGCAGGCCCCTCGCCTTGCTCTTGAACAACTCCCGCAACCCCACCTCACGCGGCCCGGGCTCGATGCGCAATGGCTCGCCCGCCTGCGTTGTTCCAGGCCGCAACACCGCCAGGTAAGCGCCGCAGTATCCCGACTGCGCCATCAGCTTGACCGCCTGCGCAAAGCCCATCGCAGCTGCGAATTTGAAGCATGGCATGCGCGGCTCGCTGACCACCAGCGTGCAGTCGGACAGCACCAGCCGGTCGCCGATCCACATCTGGTTTTCCAGTACGCCTTGCAGCAATAAATTGGCACCGATGTGGCCGGCGTTGACTTCGTCGTCCCACAGCGCGGCACGGGCTTGCGCACGCACGGTCTGCCAAAAAGGCAGGTGCTCGCTGGGGTAGGCATAGACGGCCTTGCTCAAGCCGCCGTGCACGCTCAGGTCGGCTTGTTCATCACCTTCCAGGCCCAGCGGGCCCACGGCGACCGGGCCTGTCTGAGGTGTTTTGCAGATGGCGGAGGCCATGGTTCTGCCGTTGATATGTGTTTTGCGGCTGCGGCCGATGTTGACCTGGAGGACTTGCATCGATTGGCTTCTTGGTGCTTGGCTGGAGGTCATCGGTGGCGGAATGATTGCGCAGTGCCGGGCTGCAGGTGCCCTGGGTCGGGCTGACGTCCGGGCCCATCTTGCGCCAGACTTCCGGCCTGGACGGATGTCCGGTGTCAACGTTGCGCGAAAGCGCTAAGCTTCGAGTCAGCCGCATTGTTGGATGCCTACCGATGAGCCTCAGCACTTTTCTCCCTACCTCGCGCAGCGCCAGCAACTGGCGTCGGCTGGTATTTGTCGCAAGTTTTTGCCTGCTCGGCGCCTGCGGCACTCAGGTCGTCAACCCCGTCACCGGCAAGACCGAGCGCTCGGTGATGGACGAAGCCACCGAGATTGCCGAGGGCAGCAAGGCGCATCAGCAAGTGCTGCAGGAATATGGCGCGCTGGACAACCCGTCTCTGCAGGCCTATGTCAACGACATTGGCCAGAAGTTGGCGCGCCAGTCGCATCGCGCCAATTTGCAGTGGACCTTCACGGTGCTGGACAGCCCCGAGATCAACGCCTTTGCGCTGCCCGGCGGCTTTGTCTACATCACGCGCGGCATCATGGCTTACCTGGGTGACGAGGCCGAGCTGGCCGGTGTGCTGGGGCACGAGATCGGCCACGTCACGGCGCGCCATGGTGCGCAGCGGGCGACCCGCCAGCAGGATGCAGGATTGGGCGTGTTGGCTGCAACCGTGCTGGGCGCGGTGCTGGAGACGCAAGGCGTTGGCGGCGCATCCCAAGCTGCAGGGCAGGTCGTTCAGGGCGTGTTTGCCGGCCGCTTGGCCGCCTACAGCCGCGACCAGGAAACGCAGGCCGACGAGCTGGGCGCCGAGTACCTGGCACGCAACCGCTACAACCCGCGCAACATGATCGAGGTGATCGGGACGCTGAAGGCGCAAGAGCGTTTTGCCGTCGACCAGGCCAGAGCCGAAGGCAGACCGGTCAGCGGCGGCGCAGACTGGCTGGCCAGCCACCCCAGCAACGACAAGCGCCTGGCCGACATCCAGAGCTTTGCCGCCCGTTACAGCGGCCAGTACGGCGACGACGCCAGGGGCCGCTACCTGCAAGCCATCGAAGGCATGCCGTTTGGCGACAGCCGCGCTCAAGGCGTCACGCGTGGTCAGAATTTCTATCACGAAGACCTGGGCGTGGCGATCACCGCGCCCACCGGCTGGCGCATCCAGAACAGCCCCGTCGCCATCACGGTGGTCAACGCTGCCGCCGATGCTGGGCTGATCGTGCGCCTGGTGCCTGCCAACTCTGGCAGCAGCCACGAAGAGATCATCCGCAATGTCGTCAAGCCGACCGAAGGCCGCACCGAAAAGCGCAGCTTCAACGGCCTGCCCGCGACCTTCTTCAGCGGCGCCAGGCTCAATGCCCAGGGCCAGCCGCAGAACGTGCAGCTGTCAGTCGTCACTGGGCCATCCAACCGGTTCTATCTGATACAGCATGCAGCCAAGGATGGCGCTGCACGCCAGCGAGCCAGCGTGGGTTTGGCTCAGGCCGAGGCCTCGTTCAGGCCCCTGACGGCTGCTGATCGTGCTGCTGCCAGGCCCTTGGCGCTGCGCACGGCCACCCTGCCACGCGGCGGCTTCGCCGAGCTGGCGCGTGGGTCGGCCGACCCAGCGCGGGCAGAAGCGCAGTTGCGGCTGCTCAATGGGGTGTATGGCGGGGGTGCGGAGCCGGCAGTGGGCTCGCCCATCAAAGTGGTGCGCTGAAAGGCTGGGCGCATGTGCCGCCCACGCAACGGCGACCGCAAATGGGCTGCACTGTCAACGCCAGATCGTCTTGCCACACAGCCCTCTGACATTTCATCATCCGGAAGGCGGCCTTGAATCATGAAAGCCACCGCCATGAGGGAGCCCGATGCCCAGGCATCGGGCAGATGGCCATGAGGGTCGAGGGCAGCTGGGTGGCCAGCGCAAGGGTGGGCTCGCCCGGGGATGCGCCCTGCATCACGCTTGCAGCGCTTTGTCCGGGCAAGCCCTGCGAGCGGGTGGTTACGGCGTGATGACATTGCTTCCACAATGTTCGAAGGTACAGCGCAAGGGCCCTAGGCCGCAGCCTGCACCGCAGGATTTGGCGAATGCCAGGGCCGCTGGATGCAGCAAGCGCTGTTTCAGTCGGTATGCGGCCTTGTCCAAAACCTGCTTTGACCACGCCTGCGATTGGAAACCCGATGGACACGAATGCACCTGAGCGCCTCAAAGTCAATCCGCCCCCTCATGTGCAGCACCCCCGCCTGATCGCCTGGGTGGCCGAGATGGCCGCGCTGACTGGCGCGGCGGACGTGGTGTGGTGCGACGGCAGCGCGGCAGAAGCTCAGCAGCTGACCGACCAGTTGGTCGCCGCTGGCACGCTGATGAAGCTCAACCCCGAGTTGCGCCCGCGCAGCTACCTGGCGCGCAGTGACGCCACCGATGTGGCGCGGGTCGAAGACCGCACTTTCATCTGCTGCGAGCGCGAAGAAGACGCCGGCCCGACCAACAACTGGATGGCACCTGAGCAGATGCGCGCCAAGTTGCAGAGCGGGCCTGGTGCGCTGTTCAAGGGCGCGATGGCTGGCCGCACCCTGTACGTGGTGCCGTTTTCGATGGGCCCGTTGGGCAGCCCGATCGCCCACATCGGCGTGGAGCTGACCGACAGCCCCTATGTGGTGGTCAGCATGCGCACCATGACCCGGATGGGTCAGGGCGCACTGGAGGTGCTGGGCAAAGACGGCGAATTCGTGCCTTGTGTGCACACCGTGGGCGCCCCTTTGCAAGCGGGCCAGGCTGATGTGCCTTGGCCTTGCAACCCCACCAAGTACATCGTGCACTACCCCGTGACGCGCGAAATCTGGAGTTTCGGCTCGGGCTACGGCGGCAACGCCTTGCTGGGCAAGAAGTGCTTCGCGCTGCGCATTGCCAGCACCATGGGTCGGCACGCGGCGGCTGAGGACGGTGTGGGTTGGCTGGCCGAGCACATGCTGATCCTGGGCGTGACCTCGCCTGCGGGCCAGAAGCACCACATCGCTGCGGCATTTCCCAGTGCTTGCGGCAAGACCAACTTCAGCATGCTGGTGCCGCCTGCGGGCTATGCCGGCTGGCAGGTGACGACCATCGGCGACGACATCGCCTGGATCAAGCCTGGGGCCGATGGCCGCCTGTACGCCATCAATCCCGAGGCTGGCTACTTCGGCGTCGCCCCTGGCACCAACGACCACACCAACCCCAACTGCATGGCCTCGCTGAAGAGCGACACGATCTTCACCAATGTCGCGCTGACCGACGACGGAGATGTCTGGTGGGAAGGCATGACCGAGACCCCACCCGCGCACCTGATCGACTGGCAAGGCCGCGACTGGACGCCGGCGCTGGCCAAGAGCCATGCCGAAGGCGGCAAGCCGCGCCCAGCCGCCCACCCCAACGCGCGCTTTACGGTGGCCGCGATCAACAACCCGGTGCTGGACCCGCAGTGGGACGACCCGGCCGGTGTGGCGATCGACGCTTTCATCTTCGGCGGCCGGCGCAGCACCACGGTGCCGCTGGTGACCGAGGCCCGTAGCTGGGCCGAAGGTGTCTACATGGCCGCGACCATGGGCAGTGAGACGACGGCGGCCGCTGCCGGACAGCAAGGCGTGGTGCGACGCGATCCGTTTGCGATGTTGCCTTTCATGGGCTACAACATGGCGGACTACTTTCAGCATTGGCTGAATCTGGGTGAGAAGCTGGGTGCGCTGCCGGGCAGCCAGGGCAAGTTGCCGCGCATCTATTGCGTCAACTGGTTCCGCAAAGGGGCTGACGGCAAGTTTGTCTGGCCGGGTTACGGCGAAAACATGCGGGTGCTGGAGTGGATGCTGGGCCGCATCGAGGGCCAGGCAGACGGCTTGGACAACGTGTTTGGCCTCAGCCCGCGGTATGAGGACTTGCGATGGGACGGGCTGAACTTCAGCCGCGAGCAATTTGCCAGCGTGATCGGCATCGACAAGGCCGCCTGGCAGCAAGAGCTGGAGTTGCATACCGAACTGTTCCAGAAGCTGCATCACCATCTGCCGGCTGAATTGCCGGCGACACAGGCGCGGATTCGGGCGGCGCTGCAGGGCTGACGCGGCTCTCGAATCCGCGGTGTAGTCGCGGGATCAGGGCAGCGGGGCGTCGCCTGCGCTCATGTCATCCGAGTCGGGCTGCGCCCGCCTCTCCTTCCTTACTTCGCTCCATACGACGCCCCGCTGCCCTGATCTGGCAAGCTTTCGAGGCGTGCAGCCAGTTGCCGGCCCCTGTTTGGCGGGTCGGCGGCAACTTCAGGCAACATCGGTGCATGAAGTTGCAACTGCTGTCCGATCTGCACCTGGAAACCGAGAGTTATGAGGCCGAGCCTGCGCCGGGCGCTGAACTGCTGGTGCTGGCTGGCGACATCGACAGCACCTGGGCCGGCTACCGGCGCTTTGCAGGCTGGCCGGTGCCGGTGGTGGTGGTGTCAGGCAACCATGAATTTGATGGCCGCGACATCGATCAGGCGCTGGGCGGGCTGCGTGATCTCTGTGCGGGCCTCGGTTTTGTGCTGCTGGAACGTGAGGCGTTGGTGGTCAAAGCCAGCGATGGGCACAACATCCGTTTTTTGGGCACGACCCGCTGGAGCGACTTCGATGCCCTGGGCGTGGCCCAGCGTGATCGCGCCACGCGGGCGGCCACTTATTTTCTGAAGCTGATGGACAGCCGGCGCCACGGCCAGCCCTTTGATGCCGAGGCGGTGCGTGCAGAGGGCCTGCTGGGCCGCGCCTGGTTGCAGCAGACTCTCGCGCAGCCCTCAGAAGGCCAATGGGACAAGACCGTGGTGATCACGCACTTTGCGCCCAGCCTGCGCAGCGCTGACCCCCGCTATGGCCACCAACCCGGCACCGCCAGCTTTTGCAATGGCGACGATGATTTGATCCCGTCGGCTGACCTGTGGCTGCACGGCCACTTGCATTGCCGTCACGACTATCGGGTGCCACGACTGGGTGCGGCAGCCACTCGCGTGGTCTGCAACGCGCGGGGGCTGGTCAGCAAGAAAGAACATGAAGCTGGCCCAGGGCAGGCGGCACATCGGGTGCAGTGCCTGCTTCAAGTCTGAGCAAGTCTGAGCCAGGTCAAAGCCGAGGCAGGTTCGGGGTGCGACACTTGCGCCCAGCGGTTCGCATCCGCAGCCGCCCCACCCAGGAGCTCTGATGAAAATACTCGCCGCAGTCGATGGCAGCCCTTACACCAAGCGCATGTTGGCCTACCTGACGGTGCACGATGAATGGCTGGGCGCGCACCACAAATACACCTTGATCCATGCCGTGCCGGCAGTGCCTGTGCGTGCCGCTGCGGTGATCGACAAAGCGACGCTGAAGGCCTATTACGACGCTGAAGCAGACAAGGTCTTCAAGCCGCTGCGCACTTTTTTTGACAAGCGCAAGCTGTCGGCCGAGTTCGTCAGCAAGGTCGGCTCGGCTGCAGATTTGATCAGTCAGACGGCCAAGGCGGGCCACTTTGATCTGGTCATCATGGGCTCACACGGCCATGGCACGCTGACCAATCTGGTGATGGGGTCGGTGTCGACCAAAGTGCTGTCGCAATGCGATATCCCGGTGCTGCTGATCCGCTGAAGTTCAGTCGCGCAGCGTTTTGCCGGGTCTGGCGTTGTTCTGAGCCTTGGCTGGCTGCAGGCCGCGCATGCAGATGGACAGCACCCAATCGACGATTTGCTCGTCGCTGAATTTTTCGCCAGCCTTCAAGAAGCCGGGCACGGGGTCGCAGGCGCGGGCAAAGACGGTGTAGAGCACCACCTCGGGCGGAAATTGCGGGTCGATGTCGCCATCGGTCTGCGCTTGCACGATCCAGTGGCCCAGATGGTCGCTGGCCAGCATCAGCGCGTCCATGTATTTACGGTCGGCCATCAGCGCGGCACGCAGGCTGGAGTTTTGTGCCGGCAAGGTCGGCATTTCGCCAGCCAATTGTATTTCCAGCAGCCAGCGCGTGACAGCACGCAGCTTTCCGAAAGCCGAAAGCTCGGGCAAGCCGGCTTGTTGCTCGACAAAGGCCAAGGCCCTTTGCAACAGTCGCACCATCGCCGCTGCGGCCAGAGTTTCTTTGGAGGGAAAGTGCTTGTAGAGGCTGGCTTTGGCGATGCCGACCTCGGCTGCCACCTCGTCCACCGTCATCAGGTCATAGCCCTTGTCGGCCAACAGCCGGTTGACTGACGCGATGATGGCGTCTTCACGCACCCGCAGGATTTGCTCTTTGAACGACAGTTTGGCCACAACCAGATTCTAGAGGCCTGATCGTGGGTGGCTAGGCGGATAGGTCGGGACGCACCATCTGCCACCTGGGTGTGCCGGTGCACACCGTGGCGAGGGCAGTCAGGCCACTGTACGTCTGCGCAGCGTCAGTCTCTTGACCCAGCCGGCGTTTTGGCGCCTCACATCGGTGCCTCGATTGGCAGTTTGATGGGTAGTTGGGTCATCGGCTTGACCGACTGTGGCGGCCGGGGCCAAGGCTTCCATGCTCTGATCCAATCCGAAGGCGGTGCCCATGTCGGCAAAGTCATCATGCTGTACGGGGCCAGCACTCAACCAGCCTGAAAACCAGCGCTTGGAGTGTGGAGCCTTGTTCATGCATGTTCCCCCGGTTTGGCGTGTGTGTGCATGCGCATTGACACAATACGTAGTGTCCTTTGTGATCGGCTGGCGTGGGTTTCAATCAAGTGACAATTGCCGTGTCAATCGGCATGAAACGTAACGTATTGCGCGCATCTCTAGAATCGCGCCCTTTTCCGCGTTGTGCACTCCCACGTTTGGGTGGATGACGACATAACGCGCCTTGCTGCCCCAGACTGTGTGTTGAGCACAACAGTTCACCTCTGTGTTCACCTCTGCATAAGTCTTGATGTCCGCTGCTTCCGGTTTTGTCGCCATCGATTTCGGTACCTCCAACTCCGCTGTGGCGCTGCCGCAGGGCGCTGCAGGTGTGCGCCTGGTGGAATTGGAGCCAGGCCAGCGCACGATGCCCACGGCCACTTTCTATCGTGGCGACACACCGGCGCACGCGCCCGAAGCCGAGCAGTTGTTTGGCCGAGCTGCCCTCGCCGCGTACATCGAAGGGTCCGATGGCCGCCTGATGCGCTCGATGAAAAGCATCCTGGGTTCGCCTTTGCTGGACCAGAGCACGGACATTGGCGCTGGCCGCGCGGTGCGCTACCGCGATGTGCTGAGTGGTTACCTGGGCCAGTTGATGCGCACCGCACAGGCGCAAGCGCAGACCGAAACCCCTTTGCGTCGTGCGGTGCTGGGTCGCCCGGTGTTCTTTGTCGACGACGACCCGATGCGCGATGCGCAGGCCCAAGCTGCGCTGGCTGAGGCAGCGCACCAGGTCGGCCTGGAGGAAATCGCCTTTCAGTACGAACCCATCGCCGCCGCGCTGGACCATGAAAGCCGCATCGACCACGAACAACTGGTGCTGGTGGCCGACATCGGCGGTGGCACCTCGGACTTTTCGCTGGTGCGCCTGGGCCCGCAGCGTCGTCAGCGAGTGGAGAGGCGCGACGACATCCTGGCCAATCACGGCGTGCACCTGGCAGGCACCGACTTTGACCGCCATGTGGCGCTGGCCAGCATCATGCCGCTGCTGGGTTATGGCGCGTCGCGGCCTGCAATGTCTGGTGACAAGCCGGGCGCCAAGCCGCGCGAAGTGCCCAGCGGGGCCTACTTCGATCTGGCCACCTGGCATTTGATCAACACCGTTTACGCGCCGGCCCGCATCGCCGAGTTGCGTGGCATGAAGCCCTGGTACGCCGACCCCTTGCACCACCAGCGCCTGATGGTGACGCTCGAAGACCGCTTGGGCCACGCGTTGGCCGCCGCCGCTGAACAGGCCAAGATCGATGTGGCGACCAGCGGCAATGCGCTGATCGATCTGCAGTTGCTGCAGCGCAGCTTGCAGGCCGAGTTGCAGGAGCCACAGGCGGCAGCGGCGATCGAGGCGGATCTGCAGCGCATCGTGCAAGCCGCGCTTGTCACCGTCAAGATGGCGGGCCTGAGCGTTGACGCGGTGGATGTTTTGTATTTCACGGGCGGCTCCACCGGCCTGCGGCCTCTGGTGGATCGCATCCAAGCAGAATTTGGCCGTGCCCAGCAAGTGCGCGGCGACCGCTTTGCCAGCGTTGCCCAAGGCTTGGGCTTGTTTGCTCGGCAGGTGTTCGGGCCGGGGTGATGTCGGAGTGATGCCTGGGTGATGCCTGGGCGGTGCTGAACTGGTGCTGAGCTTGGTGCTGAGCCGGTGCTGAGCTGGTACTGGCCAGGCGCCGGTCCACTGTGTATCTTCAGCGTCGAGGCTTGCCCCGCCCTGCTGGCGTCCGAGTGTGTGCTTGACGCGGCGCCCCTGCCTTGCCGCGTCTGGCGCCAGGCGCCGCACCTGCAGCCGATCGGGGCGCTGAACCCGGCGCCGTCTGGGCGGCTGCCTGAAGGGGCCGCGACACGTCGGCGATCAGCATCAGCGCGCGCACGATGTCTTGCACCGCCTCGGTCAGGTCCGTGGGCGGCTCCAGCGTTTTGATCATCGCCAGCAGTGCCTCTGCGTCTTCGAGGTCGTCAGCATCGAAGTGCAGAAAGAGCAGGGCCAAAGGTTCGACCAGAGCCAGGTCGGTCATCGCCATCAGCTCGGGAAAGTTTTCCATTGCGCAGGCAAAACCTGTGATCCACGGCAAGACAGCGGCGCCGATGTGGCTGTTGTCCGGCTGATCTGGGTCTGCCGGCTCGCCGGCATCGTTGTGTTCTGCTTCGTCTGTAGCGCCAGCCGCTGCCGGCGCCATCACCCAGGGGTCAAACCATTGACGCTGGCCGATGGCCTGGTCGACTTCTGCAAAACGGCGCTGCACCAGGGCATGCAGCTCCATCAGTTGCGCGTCACTTGCCACGGCGCGTCCTTCGATGTCGGTGACATAGCTCAGCCATTCGGCAGGCGCTGGCCGCCGGGGCTGCAGCAGAACGCCGCACAGGTAACCATCCAGGGCGCTCAGCTCCAGCGGTTGTGCCGGCTCGGGCAGTTCCTCCAGCAGCCAGGCCAGGCGCGCCAGATCGCTTTCGTCCAGCGGCGCTGCCGACATCAGCGGGCTGCCGGCTTTTGCATCGCGCAGCTGGATCGCGTTTGTCTCAGAGGTGGGTTGGGCTGGTTTGGGCATGGTTTCGGGTGGCAAGTTACACGGGCGCCGGCGGTGGGCAGCGGCGAAAGCGGCAGCTGCGATTGTCGTCAGCTCTCACCGCCAGCCATTGCCGCCAGCTCTCACCGCCAGCCACTGCCGCCGGCTGTCGCCCCGCAAAGCCTAGACTCGCAGCTCAGTCTTCTCTTTTCAAGGAGTCATTTTCATGTCCTCGCCCGCCCCCTATGCCGACACCGCTGATGTCGGCCACTGGATCGATGGTGCAGCTTACACAGGTGATTCGGCGCGCACCCAGACGGTCTGGAACCCCAGCAGCGGCCAGCCGGCGCGCCAGGTGGTGCTGGCCAGTGCTGGCGATGTGCAGGCCGCGGTGGCCAGCGCGCTGAAGGCGCAGCGCGCTTGGGCCGACACACCACCGATCCGCCGCGCCCGCGTGTTGAACCAGTTTCTGGCCTTGATGAACCAGCACCGCAACGAACTCGCAGCGATGATCACGGCCGAGCACGGCAAAGTCTTCAGCGATGCGCAGGGCGAAGTCACACGCGGCATCGACATCATCGAATTCGCTTGCGGTGTGCCGCAGTTGCTCAAAGGGGATTACACCGACCAGGTCAGCACCGGCATCGACAACTGGACGCTGCGCCAGCCGCTGGGCGTGGTGGCCGGCATCACGCCGTTCAACTTTCCTTGCATGGTGCCTTGCTGGATGTTTCCGGTGGCGCTGGCTTGCGGCAACAGCTTCATCCTCAAACCCAGCGAGCGTGATCCTTCGACCGCATTGCGGATGGCCGAGTTACTCAAGCAGGCGGGCTTGCCCGATGGTGTTTTCAACGTGCTGCAGGGCGACAAGGTGGCGGTGGACGGGTTGCTGTCGCACCCCGACGTCAAGGCGCTGTCCTTTGTGGGCAGCACGCCGATTGCGCAATACATCTACGCCACCGGCGCCCACCATGGCAAACGGGTGCAGGCCCTGGGTGGCGCCAAGAACCACATGGTGGTGATGCCGGATGCCAACATCGAGCAAGTCGTGGATGCCTTGATTGGCAGCGCTTACGGTTCTGCCGGCGAGCGCTGCATGGCCATCTCGGTGGCCGTGCTGGTGGGCGATGTGGCCGACAAGATCGTGCCGCTGCTGGCCCAGCGTGCACGCGCGCTGAAGATCAAAGACGGCATGGCTTCTGACGCAGAGATGGGCCCGGTCATCACCCGCGAAGCCCGCGACCGGATCGAGCAAATGATTGGTGTGGGCGCCGAAGAAGGCGCCAAACTGATCGTCGACGGCCGGGGCCACAAAGTCGCCGGCCTGGAGGCTGGCTTCTACACCGGTGGCACCCTGTTTGACCATGTTCGGCCGCACATGCGCATCTACAAGGAAGAGATTTTCGGCCCGGTGCTGGCCTGCGTGCGGGTGCCCGACATGGCGCAAGCGCTGCAAATCGTCAACGACCATGAATTTGGCAACGGCGTGGCCTGTTTCACCAGCGACGGCGGCGTGGCGCGCGAGTTTGCACGCCAGGTGCAGGTGGGCATGGTCGGCATCAACGTGCCGATCCCGGTGCCGATGGCCTGGCACGGCTTTGGTGGCTGGAAGCGCAGCCTCTTTGGCGACATGCACGCCTATGGCGAAGAAGGTGTGCGCTTCTACACCAAGCAAAAGAGCGTGATGCAGCGCTGGCCCGACAGCATTGGCAAAGGCGCAGAGTTTGCGATGCCAACGGCCAAGTGAGCTTCTTGACTCAGGCACGACTCAAGCACGACTCAGGCACGACTCAGGCACGACTCAAGCATTCAGGCGCAGACCAGACTGTTGCGACCGCTGTTCTTGGCCTGGTACAGCGCCTGATCAGCCCGTTGCACCAGCTCAACGGCTTCGATGCCAGGGCTGCAGGCGATACCCAGGCTCAAGGTAACCTGCAGGCCAGGGGCGAACAGCGCCCAGGGGTGCTCAGCGATGCGCTGGCGGATGCGTTCGCAAACCTCCAGCGCCTGTGAGCGCTCAGTATCGGGCATGGCCAGCAAGAACTCTTCACCGCCCATGCGAACCAGCAGATCGGCGGTGCGGGTGTGCGCCCGCAGCAGTTGGCCCAGGGTGGACAGCACGCGGTCTCCCACGGCATGGCCAAAGCGGTCGTTGACCTGCTTGAACAAGTCCAGATCCAGCATCGCCACAGCCAGCGCCGTACCTTCGATCTGCGCGTGCAGTACCAAGGTCGGCAAAGTGGCTTCCAGCTCGCGCCTGTTGCCCAGACCCGTCAAGAGATCCAGCCGCACATCGGCTTCCAGCTGCTGCACCTTTTGCCTGTGGCGCCGGGCGTCCAATTGCGCTTGTTCGGCCTCGAGCCGGGTGACGAAAAGCTCGGCCTGCGCGCGCAGCTGCCGGGTGGCGCGGCCACGTTCCATCTGCAGATAGCTCTGCAGGTGCCGCAGCGCCCGAGCGTGCCTGCGCAGGGCTGCGCAGGCACGCCACATCGCGTGGTGCGCGCGCATGCGCACGGTGGGGTGCTCCAAAGTGGTCGGCGCCTTCAGCACCTGGCCCAGCAGCTTGAGGCTGGCTTGTGTTTGGCCGCGCGACAGCATCAATTCACCCAGACTGCAGCGCAGGCGCAGAGTCTGGGCGTCAAAGCCATGGCTGTGAGCCAGCTCGAGCGCGGTATCCAGTTCGGCTTGCGCCTCTTCGCCGTGCCCCAGATGGACCAGGATCTCGCCCAGATTGCCGCGCGTAAACACCTCTTGCATCGGGTCCACGTGCTCCAGCGCCATCGCGACAGCGGCTTGGGCGTGCGGCAGCGCTTGCTGCAAAGGTTCCAGTGCTTCTTCGGGGCTGACGGCGTCCCGCATCAGGTAGAACCTGCCGATCAGCACGCCGCTGAGGTTGTTGGTGGCGACGAACACAGGGTGGCGTTGCGACTGACGTTGCGCCAGTGACAGAGCCTGGTGCATCAGACGCTCGGCTTGCCAGGGGTTGCCGCAGCGTTCGAAAAAGCACGCCAGCGCGTTGGTGGTCAGCGAACGGTGGGCCAAGGCGCCTTCCTCGGCAGAAAGGCCTTGTGCCAGTTTCATCGCTTCTTGCGCGTAGCTCAGTGCCAGCTCGAAGCGATGGGTGTCGGCGGCAGCCAGCGCCACCATGCGCAAAAAGTCGATGATCTCCACCGTGGGGCCGACTGCGCGCACCAGCGGCGCGATGTCCAGTGCCGTCTCGAGCATCGCCGACAGAGCCCCAGTGCGGTAGCTGCCGTTGCACAGCAGCAAACCGGCTCGCCGAAGCAGATCGGCTTGCGGCGCGGCGTCCTCGCCTGCTGTGGGCTGCTGCTGCGACTTCAACTCCAGCCAGGCTTTTTCTGCTGCCTCTCGCCCCAGTTGCCAGTTGCTTTCGGCATAGGCCTGCCCGGCTTGGTCCAGCAGGGCTGTCACATCGGTGGGGGCAGCTGTACTCATCGGTGCCGCAATGTAGGCGCGCTCCTGCGCTTGCAGGGTGTAGCTAATTCACAGCTTGTATGGCTTGCCCCACGATCAAGCGCCCCCGTTTCGGGGGTGGGGTGGGCTGATGGCGCGCTGCCTCAGCTGCCGATCACACCGCCGTCCGTGCGGCGGATCGCCAACGTGGCGCTGCGTGGGCGGCTGCCCGCAGTGCCGTCCGGCCAAGCCGAAAACTGTTTGGGCACAGCCGGATCGCTGCGGTCGCCTGGGTTCTCACCCGGGTGCTGGACGTTGACGAACAAGGTGCGGCCATCGGGCGTCCAGCTGGCGCCCGTCAACTCGCAGCCCACGGGCCCAACCAGAAAACGGCGCACTTCGCCTGTCGTCACGTCGCAAGCCAGCAGCTGGTTGTTGCCCAGCCGGGCAAATTCACCGCTGTTCAGCGATCGGGTGCCGACGTCGGTGCCGATCCACAAGTGTCCCTGTGGGTCGAAGGCGACAGTGTCGGGGCAGCTGAACGGGTCGCCTTGGATGTTGCCTTTGGCCTCAGCGCGTTCATTGGCAGGATCGCCGGCCAGCAGCAGATGGTTCCAGACAAAATCGCTGCCGTCGAAGTCGCTCGTCTCCTGCCAGCGGATGATCTGGCCCATGGTGTTCCCGCCCCGTGGGTTGGCCGCGTCCACCCCCGGGCGGTTGGGGGTGCCGCGCGCACTGTTGTTGGTCAGTGTGCAATAGACCCAGCGACTGACGGGGTCGATGGCCAGCCACTCGGGCCGGTCCATCTTGGTGGCGCCCAGCAGGTCGCTGGCTTGTCTGGACTTGATCAGCACTTCGCCGGGATCGGCAAAGCCGTTGGCCACAGTGAGGGGTCCTTGACCATGCACCAACGGCAGCCACCGGCCTTTGCCGTCGGCGTCAAAGCGTGCCACAAACAAGGTGCCGTGGTCGAGCAACGCAGCGTTGGCCTGCGCAGCAGTCTTGCCGTTGCCTGCGGCTTGGATGCGGTCGCGGCTGACGAATTTGTAGATGTACTCAAAGGCTGCGTCTTCGCCTGAATAGACCACCGCACGCTGATCACGGGTCACCGCGACCCAGGCGCCTTCATGCGCTGCGCGGCCCAAGGCAGTGCGTTTGATGGGGGTGCTGGTGGGGTCCATCGGATCGATTTCGACCACCCAGCCGAAGCGGTGGGGCTCGTTGGGGTTGCGCACCGTGTCGAAGCGCGCGTCGTGTTCGGCCCAGCGATACCAGGTGTTCTTGCGGATGCCCCAGCGTCGCTCGTCGGCGGTTGGCTGGTCGGCAGGGATGAAGTAGTTGGCCCAGTTCTCTTCGCCCGACAGGTAGGTGCCCCACGGGGTGGCACTGCTGGCGCAGTTGTTCAAGGTGCCCAGCACGCGCCGTCCTTCGGGGTCGGCTGCGGTTTTGAACAACCGATGGCCGGCGCACGGGCCACTCACCGAAAAAGGGCTGCTGGCGGTGAAGCGCCGGGCATAACGCGAAGGCCGCACCATCTGCCAGCCATTGGCTGTCATCGTGACCTCGATCACCGACACGCCGTGTGCGGCCTGGCTCTTGGCCACTTTTTCTGCGGTCCAGGGCGTCATGCCTCCGACATGCAGCAAGCCGTCGTCGGTGTATTCGTGGTTCATCACCAACAGGCCACGGCGGCTGCCGTCCAGCGCGTAGTAGGCCAGCCCATCGTGGTGCATGCCCATTTGCAGCGCTTGATCGGCAGCGCTGTTGCTGGCGTCCGGCTGCCAGCCTGGCATTTGCCCAGGCACGCCCACAGGCTCGCCCCAAGGCGCCAGCACCTGGGCCACATAGTCTGCGGGCAGCGTGACCGCGTCGGCCCTGGACACCGCCACGCCCTGGAACCCCAGCTTGGCGCCACTGCGGCCTGCGCCACCGCCTGCCCCACCGAATGCACAGCCGGCCAGCGGGCCCAACAGGCCCAAGGTCGCCAGCACCGCCGAGCCTTGCAGCCATTGCCGCCTGGCCGGGTCGGACACTTCGTGGATGCTCGGGTTCGCAGAGCGGTTGCTGTCTTCCAAGGTGCTGAAGTCTTTGGCCATGTCAGGGTTTGAGTCGATGCAAGACCTTGGATTCTGTGGCGTAAGCTGAAGCGTGGCCGGGGCCGCGCTGTTTATTTGTCCCAGGGCGAGCACGGATGGCAGTCAGCGCATGGCTGCGCACAATTGCAATCGCCGATGTCCGGTTTAACCCTGGGAGTTTCATGAACGGATTCAATCGTCGTCAACTTCTGGCCGCTGGCGCGGCTGGTGCTGCTGCGCTCGGCGTGCCGCGTGCTTTTGCCCAGTCCTGGCCGACCCGTCCGGTCAGTATCGTCGTGCCATTCCCGCCGGGCGGGGGCACCGATGCTTTCGGTCGGCCGCTTTTTGCAGCCATGGGCAAAGCCTTGAACAGACAGTTCGTCATCGACAACAAAGGTGGCGCCGGCGGCACGCTGGGCGCCAACCTGGCGGCCAAGGCCAATCCCGATGGCTACAACTTCTTCATGGGCGCGGTGCACCACGCCATCGCCCCCAGCATGTACCCCAAGCTGGACTACGACATCGGCGGCGACTTCGTGCCCGTGGGCCTGATCGCCAGCGTGCCGCAGGTGATCGTTGTCAACCCGCAAAAAGTGGCGGCCACCGACCTCAAGGGATTGCTGGCCACCTTGCGTGCCAACCCGGGGCGCTTGAACTACGGCTCTGCAGGCAACGGCACCTCGCACCACCTGGCGGGTGAGTTGTTCAAGCTGCAGACCAAGACCTTCATCACCCACATCCCGTACCGGGGTGCGGGCCCTGCGTTGCAGGATCTGATCGCCGGCCAGGTCGAGATGATGTTCGACGGTCTGGGCTCATCGGCCGGCCACATCAAAGGCGGCCGCATCCGCGCCATTGCGGTGGCAGCCGACAAGCGCGTGCCCAGCTTTCCCGACGTGCCCACGGCGGCAGAAGGCGGTGCGCCCGACTACAAGGTCGCCACCTGGTATGGCCTGTGGGCACCCAAAGGCACGCCGCGCGACGCGGTGGCGGCGATGCAGGCCGGCATGCGCGCCGCCTTTGCCACCGACGAGTTGCGCACCGTCTGGGCCAACCTGGGGGCCGACAGCCCCAACCTGTATGGCGATGCTTTTGGCAGCTTCGTGGGCTCTGAGGTCAAACGCTGGGCCGAGGTGGTCAAGGCCTCGGGGGCCAAGCTGGACTGAGAGGCTGAGAGTCTTTCGATGATGCCCGCTCGTCACGCCAAAACGCACCTGCTCGGCGTTGCAAATGCTCGTCATAGCCCGGGCTATGACTGTGCTTTGCGCCTTGATCAGGCACGTTTCAGCGCACCGCTCGGACACGCTCGA
>Ga0105044_10004117_pt1 | contig 19975 bp, 11 predicted proteins | sample MAT01_FD_78092 | JGI IMG/M metagenome (GOLD analysis project Ga0105044, IMG submission 78092) | Freshwater microbial communities from Lake Fryxell liftoff mats and glacier meltwater in Antarctica - MAT-01 | ecosystem: Environmental > Aquatic > Freshwater > Ice > Liftoff microbial mat | place...
GAGCCGGCGTGACCCTGCCGACCCCGCACTCGCCACGATCGCGGCTTGGAGAGCGTGGGAAGAGATCGCGCCCACAAGCTCTCAGGATCGAGAGGCGACGCATCGCAGCGCGTCGCCTGGGAACTCCTCACAGCCTCAGCACCTGGGTGTACCGCGCGTCCGCCGCGTTCACCTGAATCGCTGCCAGCAGCCGACTCAGAGCCTGCGCCACGGATCGAAATGCGCAACAAAAGAAGGCCACATGTCGCATCACGTGCTCCGATGCGAGAGCGGGCCCACGAAGGCCCGCGAACTCGATCCGTGGCGCAGGCTCCCAGTCCGAGCGCTCGCAGCGCGGGAGCACCAAGCCAGACATCGCGCGCCATCGAGCGGCTCCCAAGTCGCGTGCTCCACATCGTTCGCGGCGGGCTGACCGGGCGCCCGAGCACCACGGCGTGGTGTCGATCGAGGTTGCGCTCCCCGAAGTGTGGGTCCGAGTAGGGAGCACCGAAGCCGGTGCCGACGGGGCAACTTGCGACGACCTCGACCTCGACCTCGACCGCGAGCGCGAGCGCGGAGGTGTGCTCGGAGCGAGGCCATCGGACCGTGCGTGTTCCCGTACGATGGACCGCCCGACAGTGTTCGGGAGTTGGACGGCCGTCAGGGGGAGATGGCGGGCGATGTGACGGTACGACGAATCCGGCCTGGCCTCCTACGTGGGATCGCGGTGGGTCACATCTCCCTCGACTCACCACTGACGCGCATCGCGATTCCGTGTGGAGTCCGACCTTCTCATCCCATCCGGGAAGAAGTCACAGGCGACGCTCTCAGCCCGACCCCGAGTCCGCCTTCAGCGCGATCCGGAACTCGGTCCCGCCGCCCGGGCGCCCACGGACCTCGACGGTTCCGCCCATCGCGTCGACATGCAGCGCGACGAGGTGCAGTCCGAGCCCCGTCCCGCGCGCCGTGCGCGTGCGTTCGTCGCCCATGCGGTAGAAGGCCTCGAAGATCCGGCCGCGCTCGGCCGGCGGGATGCCCGGTCCGCGGTCCTGGACTTCGAGCAGGATCGCGCTGCCCACGCGGCGCGTGCGCACCACGATCGGTTCGCTGCCGGGGGCGACGGGTGCGTATTTGCGCGCGTTTTCGACCAGGTTCGTGACGATCGAGCGCACGCCTTCGTGCACCAGCATGACGACCGGCAGATCCTCCTGCAGCTCGAAGCGCAGGTCGGCGACGCCCTCGGGTGCGAGGGACAAGAGCGAAGGCGCGAGCGTCTCGATGATCGCGTTCAGGTCGCCCGGTTCGGGCCGTACCTCGCGCCGCGTGAGCTGGCCCTTCTCGAGCACGCGCTCGACCAGCGTTTCGAGGCGCGACGTCTCGCGCACGATGCGCCGGTAGTACTCGAGCCGCCGCTCCTCCGAATCAACCCAGCCCGCGTCGAGCATCTCGCCGTACAACTTGATCGCCGCGACGGGCGTGCGCAGTTCGTGCGTGACGGCCGACACGAAGTTCTCCGTGCGCCGCGCGGCGTCGAGCTCGCGCGTCACGCTGCGCAGGAGCAGCACGAGCCCGGTCGCCAACGACACGACGAGCATCGCGCCGACGCCGAGCAGCCGGATCGTTTGCGTGCGAAACACGGACTCGAGGTGGCTCACGTCCACCGCGATGTGCATCACGCCGAAGCGCTCCGCTGCGCCGTGAGGCGCTTCGACGTTCAGCGCCTTCAACGGCTGGACGACGAACACGTCCGTGTCGTGCTCGGGACGCCCGGTTCCGCTGGCGATGAAGCGCTGCGTGGAACCAAGCACGGTGTCGGCGATCTGCTCTGGAAGCGCGCGGAAAACCCAATCCGGATCGAGGAAGAACCCCTGGCGCAACACGACGCCGCGCCCGAGGTTGGCGAAGCACGACGGCAGCACGCGACGATCGGGATCCGCGGGGATCCACACGGTGCGCGTCGCCGCCAGACGCGGGTTCGAGTCGGCGTCGATCCAGAAGCGGAGCCGGAACTGGTTGATCGTGACCGACTGCGATTGATTCTGCAGGCCGCGCAGCGCGGGCAGCTCTTCGCGCAGACAGTCGATGTCGTCCTCGTCGGACAGGTTGATCGCGATGACCGGGACGGCGTAGTGCTCGGTGCGCGGGACGCCGACGTTCAAGAGGCGGACGAAGACGTTCTCGCCCTCGACTTGCTCGCGCAGCTCCTGCGTCGCCTTGCGCAAGCTCTGGATGAGTTGGGGAGCACCCGGGTCGAGCGAGCGCGAACCCAGCATGAGGTCCAGCGGTTCGCCCGGCCGGATGTCCTCGCCGCGATAGGAGAACCAGGCCAGCACGGGCGACGGCGTCGGCCCATCGGCGAGCGGCGAAGGGACGAACGCGATCTCCGCGCCGATCGTGCCGGGCGGGAAGTACGCCGGACGGAACTCGAGGAACGCGCGCTCGTCCTCGCGGTCGACGACCTCCTCCACGCGCCGCACGAACTGCTCGTTGAAGCGCCGCGTGGCGTCCACGGCGCCGCCGGGCACGGACGCGAGCAACGACTCGTGGTCGCGCTGCAGTTGGTTCCAAAGCAATCCGCCGAGGACGACGGTCGGCAGCACGAGGAGCAGCACGTACAAGGCCAGTGCCACGCGTCGGCTGCCCTGTCGCGGGCGGCGATTCGGGCGCAAGCGCAGCCTGTCCGCGACAGCGCGCGTGAGGATCGCCGTCGCTTCGCCCGGCGGTTGATGCGCGGCGGGGCGGACCTGGACCGGCGGCTGGCTCGGGCGATCTCCCGCGCGCGAGCGTTCGTCGCGCGGCGCACCTCCGCCTCCGGGCGAGTCCGAGCTCATGGGTTCATGATCGAGGCGCGTTCACGCTCGAGACCGCGCGCCGTGCGGACGCAGGCTGCACACGCGGAGTCGGGAGCAGATGCGCTGGCTGCACGACACGCTGGCTGCACGACGCGCGTCCGCGCTTCACGAATACCAGCGGTAGCCCTTGCCGCGCACCGTCTGGATCAGCGTCGGTTCGGCCGGATTGGGCTCGACCTTGCGCCGCAAGCCCACGATGTGGATGTCCACGGTGCGCGTCTCGACGTTGGCGCTCTTGTAGTGCCACACGTCGAGCAGCAGATCGTCGCGCGTGACGACGCGGTGGCGATTGCGGATCAGGTACTCGAGGATGTCGCCCTCGCGCGGCGTGAGCTGGAGCACCTGGCCGTCGCGGTGCACCTCGAGGCGGTGCAGGTCGACCGAGATCCCGCCCGGCAGCTCGAGCTGCGGCGTCGGCGTCGTCTCCATCTCGCGGCGGCGGAACTGCGCCTCGACGCGCGCCACGAGCTCCTTGGGCGAGAAGGGCTTCTTGACGTAGTCGTCCGCGCCGAGCTCGAAGCCCTTCAGCAGGTCGGCTTCGCTGGCGAGCGCGGTGACGATCACGACGCGCACCGGGCGGCGCTCCTTGCGCAGTTGGCCCAGGATCTCGAGGCCGCCCATGCCCGGCAGCATCAGGTCGAGCACGACGAGATCCGGTTCCTCGGCGCGGATGCGCTCGAGCCCGGTCGGACCGTCGTGCACGACCTGGACTTGGAATCCGGCGTGCTGAAGAGCGTCGCGCATGCCCAGCGCGAGTGCTTCCTCGTCCTCGACGACGAGCACGCGGTGGACTTGGGACGCGGGGCGGGCGGGGCTTTGGGGCGTAGTGGTCATCGAGATCTCCAGCGAGAAAGGCGGGCGGGCGTTGCGTCCTCCGCAGCCTCGTGCTTCGAGAGATACGGGAAGGCGGGCGCCGGGAGAAAGACCGAGGCCGGTAAAAAGGGGACGGCGCCCGGTGGCCGTCAGGGAATCGGGTCGGGCGAGCGCCGCCGGGCTCGCCAGCGACCGTCGAACCAGGCGACCGCGAGCATGGCGACGAGCCCGACGTAGGTGAGGTCGAACACGTCGACGCCCGCGCGTGCCGGAACGGCGGCGCCCAGCGCGACGAGCAGCAAGGCCGCGCGCGGATCGCGCCAGCGCTGCGCCGAGCGCAGGAGAACGACGCCTAGCGCGAGCACGGCGGCGAGCAGCGTGACGAGCGCCAGGGCGCGCCCCGGGACGGACGACGCGAACGATCCGCCCCAGGCCGAGGCGAGCGCCGGCGTGCTCTCGAGGATCCGCCAGCCGATCCAGCCGGCGGCCAGAACGGCGTGGCCGCCGAGGAGCTGGCTCGTGCGCTGTTCGTCGCGGTTTGCGGTCACGCCGTGCACGTTAGCGCCGGGCGCCACACCCCGGGTAGGCTGCGCCCGTGATCCCGACCGCGCGGACCCGCTCGGACGCGACGCGCGGGGGGAGGGGATCGCCGCGCAGCTCACGTACCGGGCCGGAAACGACGCGGCATTCGCGAGCGCGACACGATCGCCGCGAAAGGCCACGAATCGGCCGGTACGCGCGCGCACCCAGTCGAGTGAACGTCCCCTGCATCCCGGATCGCTGACGCCGAAGTCCGCCGAATCGAAGCTCGAGCAGCGCATCCGCGGCGCCTTGCGGGTCTCCGCGCCGCCTTGGGAGCCTCGTGCTCCCCAGCACGTTCCAGTGGCGACTACGCTCAGGACATTCGTATACGTGCCGTCGCACAGGAAGGCCGGGGTCCCCGACGCCCCGAAGTCAGTGTGCTCGATGGACTGGAAGTCCACGAAGATCGCGTCACTGTTCAGGTAGACCTGTCCCTGGCTCGGAACTGTGATCTGCTGCGGAGTGCTGGCCGCTCCAAGCCAGACGATCTCGAGCACATGGACGCCCAAACCCACGGGTCGGTGGAGTTGGAAGGTCGTTCCCGGGACCACGGACGTGTCGAAGTCGCCGATCAGATCGTGATACTCGATCCCCGCCCGGACGAACGTCGCGTCGACCGCATCGGCTGGAATGTCGAACCGGGCAACCACGGCCCCGGATGTCGCCGTCAGCGCTGCCCTACTCGGTATGACTCTTCGCCGCCAGGCGGATCGGGGCGGCGCCCTGAGACACTCCTCCCGCCGCTGCTCTCATCCTTCTCGGCCATGGAGCGCCCAAGACGATCGATGACCCCGAGTGGCAGTCGACCCAATGGCTTGATGGAGCCGAACTTCCCGGCGATACGTGCTTGTACGTCCGCGCGGCGCACGGGGCAGAACCTCCACCTGCTCGAGGCTCACTCTCCCGATCCGGGCCGGACACGCGAGCAGGTTCCAGCCCCGTTCCGCTCAGCGCGCGCCGAGCGCGGCGAGCGGCTCGCGTGTCCAGGCCGGCAGCACGGCGAGGTCGCGCGCGCTCGGGCCGGCGACGTTCGCGTCGAGCTGCTCGCGCGCTTCGTCGGTGCGGCCGGCGGACTGCAGCGCGGCGGCCAGCGCGAGCCGCACGCGCACGGGATCGATGCCGGGTCGTTCGAGGCACAGGCGCAGGTCCTGGCGCAGGCTGCGGACCGCCTCGCTCCAGCGCGCGTTCGTGGCGTGCTCGTCGGCCCAAGCGCGGTGCGCGCGCGCTTCCCACCCGTCAGCTTGATCGGTCTTCATCGCGGCGCGCAGCTCGCGCGCGAGCGCGTAGCGTTCCTCGGGTGTGAGCTCCGTCCGCGCGGGATCCGTGCGCGCGGTCAACGTGGCGCTCTCCTCGTCGAGTCCGCGCAGCGCGAGCCGCGCGGCGAGCACGCGCAACCATTCGGCGTCGGGAGCGCGCGCGGCGGGGATGCGGTCGAGACGTGCGAGCCCCGACTCGAGCTCGCCCGCTTGGAGCTCGATCGTGGCGAGGTTCTGCAGTGCCGGCGGATTGCCTGGATCGAGCGCAAGCGCGTCGCGTAGCGCGGCGCGCGACGTGGCGAAATCGCCGGCGCGCGCGCTGGCCGTCGCGAACTGCACGAGCGCCTCGACGCGGTGCGGACGCAGGGCGAGCACGCTCGACCAGCGCGCGGCGAGATGCGCTGGCGGCTCGCCGTGCGCTTCGGCGAGGCGCGCTTCGAGCGCGCGCACCAGCACGGAATCGGGCGCGAACTCCGCCGCTTTCGCCACGGCGCGCTCGCGACCGGCGGGATCGTCGGCGCGCTCGTCGGCCAGCGCGTGCAGCGCGAAACCGTGACGCACCAGCGACCACGCGTGCGGCGCGAGCAGCGCGAGCACGATCATCGGCGCGGCTGTCGCGAACCGGCGCGCGACGGTGGGTGCTTGCGCGTCGCGGCGCACGAGCAGCGCGCCGGCGGCTAGCGCGAAGAGCGTCGCCGACGCTGCGTTCGACGTGATCGGCGCGCGCGCCAGAGCGTGGACGAGCAGCGCGATGAGACCGGCGCCGAGCGCGGCGCGATGAACGTCGCCGTCGCGCAGCGCGCGCCACGACGCGGCGAGGACCGTGACGAGCACAGCGATCCACGCGAGTCCGGCGACGAGTCCGAGCTCGAGCGCCGGCTGGATCCAGTCGTCGTGCGCGTGCTCGACCTCGGTCTCGGCCGCCTGCAAGCGGTTGTGCGAGCTCCGCTCGATCTCGGTTGGGTCGCGGAACGGCGGGAATTCCGCCGGGAATTGGCCCGGACCGACGCCTGAGAGCGGGTGGGCGGCGAGCATCCGGCCGCTCGCGATGTGGACCGCGGCGCGGACGCCCACGCCGCTCGCGGGCGACGTGTCGACCGCGGGCGACTGGGGTGACGCGCCGGCGCCGACCGAGACGTAGGTCACGACGAACGGCGCGAGGAGGGCCGCGAGGGCGACGAGTGCGGGCGCGACGGCGGCTCTGCGCGCGCGCCCGCGCCATGCGGCCAGCGCGAGCGCGCTCGCGACGAACAACGTGACGCCGCCGGCGACGACCGGTGCGCTCGCGGCGTGCCACGCGAACGCGACGACGCACGCGGCTCCGAGCACGCGCCAGGGGAGCCGATCGACGGCGAACAGCACCACGGCTGCGCCCGCGCCGAGCGTCGCGGCTTCCGACGTCGCGCCGACGTTGCCGAACGCGCCCGCGCCGGACCGCAGCAGGGCCAAGCTCGACCCATCGTCGCCGGCTGCGAGGACGAAGCCCGACACGGACGCGCACAGGCTGACGAGCGCGGCGCCGCGCGCGAGCGTCTTCGGATCCGAGGCTGCGCCGATCAGCACCGACGCGAGCACGAGCGCCCACGCGAGCGTCGCGCGCACGGCCTCGAATGGATCGGAGACTTCACCGAACGCGAGCCAGGCGGCACTCGCCGCGAGCGGAACCGCGAAGAGCAGTGATCCGCGCACCGACGGCGCAGCGCGGCGCAGCAAGAAGAACGCGACGCCGGGCAACGCGAGCAGCGCCGCGAGCCCGAAACCGGTCGAACGTGGCGCGAAATCGTGCTCGAGCGGACTTCGAAAAGGCCAGGCGAGGACGAGCGCCGGCAGCAGAGCGAGCAACGCCTGCGCGACGTCCGCCGCGCTCGATCGCGAGTCGGGAGCGCCACCGGCGCGCGTCACCGCGCGCCCGCCACCGTGCCGACGATCGCGTCGACGAAAGCCTCTGGATCGAACGGTTCGAGCAGCTCGAGCTGTTCGCCCGTGCCGATGTAGCGCACCGGAAGTCCCAGCGCGCCCTGGATCGCGAACACTGCGCCGCCGCGTGCCGTGCCGTCCAGCTTGGCGACGATGAGGCCCGTGACCGCGACGCTGGCGGTGAAGAGCTTGGCCTGTTGGATCGCGTTCTGGCCGTTCGTGCCGTCCAGCACGAGCCATGTCTCGTGCGGCGCGCCCGGCAGGCGGCGCTCGATCACGCGGCGCACCTTGTCGAGCTCGGCCATCAGGTTCGTCTGCGTGTGCAAGCGGCCGGCGGTGTCGATCAGCACGACGTCGACGCCGCGCGCGATCCCGGCGTCCACCGCGTCGTAGGCGACGGCCGCGGGGTCCGCGCCAGGCTTCTGCTTCACGATCTCGCAGCCGTTGCGCTGCGCCCAGATGTCGAGCTGGTCCGAGGCGGCTGCGCGGAACGTGTCGCCGGCGCCGAGGAGGACGCGCTTGCCCTGCTTCTGGAAGCGGTGCGCGAGCTTCGCGATCGTCGTCGTCTTGCCCGAGCCGTTCACGCCTACCACCAGGATCACCGTGGGCTTGTGATCGAGCTGGATCTCGGCGTCTTCCTGGCGAATGCGCGCGAAGAGAATCTTGCGCAAGGCCTCGCGCACGTCGTCCTCGCCCTTCACTTCGCCGCGTTTGTGCAAGCGCGCGAGCTCGGTGGTGACTTCGGCTGCGACGGGGCCGAGGTCGGCGGTGTAGAGCAACTCCTCGAGCTGGTCGAGCAGGGCCTGGTCGATGGGGCGACCGCCGCGGAAGAGGCCGGTGATCCCGTCGGAGAGCGCGGTGCGCGTCTTGACCAGGCGTTCCTTCAGGCGGTCGAAGAGGCCCATCGCGGAGGACTCAGTCGAGCTCGGTCGACGCGGCGGACTCGGGGAGTTCTTCGTCCAGGGCGGACGGGGCCGGGCTCGCGGTCGCAATACTGGTGGACCCCGCCGCAAGCGGCGTGGTCTGCCTGTTCATGATCTTGTCCAAGATCCCGTTGATGAACGCGCCGGAGTTCTGCGTCGAATAGCGCTTGCCCAGCTCGATCGCCTCGTTGATCGCGACCTTGGGCGGCACGTCGGGGCAGTGCACGAGCTCGTACGTCGCGAGCCGCAGCACGTTGCGGTCGACGACCGCCATGCGCGAGATGTTCCAGTTCTGCGCGACCGACTGGATCATCTGGTCGATGGCCGGCTTGTTCTCGTGCGTGCCCTGCACGAGCCGCAGCGCGAAGCGCGTCGTCTCGGCGTCGCGCTCCTCGGCGGCGACGAACTCGCGCGCCTCTTGATAGAGCTCGTCGCCGCGCAGGTCGAGCTGATACAGGAACTGGAGCGCCAGTTCGCGTGCACGCGTCCGCTTCTTCACGCTCAGAGCTCCTCGATCTCGTCCAACGCCAGCAAGGTCTCGATCGCGGCGCGCGCGACCTCGCGCCCCTTGTCCTCCCGGCCGCCGAGTTCCGGCGAGAGAGCGCGCGCGCGCGCCTGCTCCATCGTCGCGCAGGTCAGCACGCCGAGGTGAATCGGCACGTCCGTCTCGAGGCTCGCTTGCATCAGGCCGTGCACGCAGCCCTCGGCGACCCAGCGGTCGTGCTCGGTCTCGCCGCGCAGGACGAGCCCGAAGCACAGCACCGCGTCCACTTCGTCCGAAGCCGCCAGGCGGCGCGCGACGATGGGGAGCTCGAAGGCGCCGGGGACGTGGAGCACGATGATGTCGTCCTCCTCGACGCCGCAGAGGATGAGCTCGCGCTCGGCCGAATCGGCCATCGCGCCCGTCAACTCCTCGTGGAAGTTCGCCACCACGATGCCGACGACGGACCCGGGTCGGGTCGGTCGCGGGCGCTCCGCCGCATTCGTATCCACTGCCATGGAACGCGGGAATGTACGCGATGCCGAGGCATCGGCGCTACGTGGCGTGCAAGAGACGGCGGGCTTCTTCGAGCAAACCGGCGCACCAGCCCAGGTCTTCCTCCTGCAATCCGAGGAGGACGCGCACTTCCTGCGGATTGGGCGGGATCCGCGAGTTCTCGAGCAGCTTGTAGACGATGCAGCGCTCGTAGATGCGCACGATCTGCTCCGCGTCCGTCACCTCGGGCGCGAGCACGTGTCGCCGGAACTGCATCGGCGTGAGCGCATCGTGCGTCGTCTGGCGGAACGCGCGACCTTGGTACAGCACCGTCCAGCACTTGTTGACGTCGCCCGGGCGCATGCCGAGCCCGGAGTCGGGATCGGAGACCGCCAAGCGGACTTCGGCCAGGCTGAAATCGGTCCGCGTGCGCGCCGCGTCGTGGATCGCGTTGAGGATCTCGCGCCTGCGCTGCGGGTCGCCCTCGTAGCGATAGTTCGCGAGCCGGGCGCGCGCGACGAGCTGGCCCTGTCCTGGGAGCCCGGGACGATTCGTCGCGAGCCAGACCGACGCGTCGCCGTCCGCGAGGACCGACATGGGTACGGGATGCACCACGATGTCGCCTCCGGCCTGTCGTTCGATGCGCACGACGTCGGGCATCCTCTCGAGGAGCTTCTGGAAGCTCGGTGCGCCGAAGTCCTCCTTCGCGAAGCGCTCGCCGTGCCGCGCGACGAGCTCGCACTCGAGTGCGCTTGCACGCCACGGCTCCACGCGTTCCGTCGCCAGGAGCTCGCGCAACGACGTGCGCAGTTCCTCGAACGCCTGCGCGACGGGCGTGGCGCGCGCCTTCAGGTACAGCCCGGCGCGTCGCTGGACCGCCGAGTACGGGACGAACCGGTCGCACACATCCGAGAGATCGGCGCTCGCGCTCCAGTCGGGCGCGATCACGATCACCTCGCGTCCGTGCTTCTGTAGGCAGCGCACGATCTCGATCATGTCGCGGTCGCCGGACACGATGACGAAACGGCGCAGGTGCGGCTCGCGCAGGGCGAGCTCGACCGCGTCCACGGCGAGGCGGATGTCGCTGGAATTCTTGCGCGATCCGGGCGCGAGTCGTCCGAGGACCTGCACGATCTCGAAACCGTTGCGGTAGAGCTCGATCTGGAACTGGTTCAGGTCGCGCACGCGCCAGTCGCCGTACGCGCGGCACACGCCCGGATGCGCCAACTGGCGCGCGAAGCCGCACAACGTCGGCAGGCAGGCGACCTCGGGCAGACTCTCCGCGCCGTGATGGTGGGCGAGGCCGTAGACGAGGTTCTCGAAGTCCACGAGGATCGCCCCGGGGGCCGGGTCGATACGGAGGGGCTCGAGCTCGGGTGAGCGTTCCATGGGGGGGCACGCCCAAGATACGCGCGATCACGACTGCGCGGGTAGACGACTTCGACCGACGTCGCTCAGTTCGGCGCGGACTGCGGAGCCGGAGTGGCGGCGCCGCGGCGCACGGCCCATCCCAGCTGGGTCGTCACCGCGCGCGCGAGATCGTCGATCACCGTGTACGCGAGCGGCACGACCCACAGCGTGAAGAAAGTGGCCGCCGTCAGACCGCCCGCGACGCATGTGGCCAGCGCGCGATAGTCGATGCCCTCACCGCGCGGTTCCGACAGCGCCATCGGGATCAGGCCGGTCACCGACGTGAGCGCCGTCATGAGGACGGGCCGCACGCGCTGACCGCAGGCCTCGACCACGGCGCGCGCGCGCTCGAGTCCTTCCGCGCGCAGCTGCGTGATGCGATCGACGAGTACGATGCCGTTGTTCACGACGACGCCGACCAGGACGATGATCCCGATCCAACCGACCGAATCCATCGCGGTGCCGGTGAGCCACAGGGTCCAGTACGAACCCACGACGGCGAAGGGAATCGTGAACAGGACGGACACGGGCAGGATGAACGACTCGAAGAGGATGCCCATGAGCAGGAAGACGAGGACGATCGAGAGCGCGAGCGCGCCCCAGATGTCCTGCATCTCCTGGTCGACCTGGACGTCGGCCAGGCTCTCGTCGGCGATCTCGTAGCCGCGCGGCAGATCGAGGGCGATCAAGGCGCGCGCTCCCGCCTGCGACAGTTCCGTCTGGCGCGCGGGCGAGTCGACCTTGGCCTGGATGGTGAAGCTGGCGCGCCCGTCCGTGCGCTCGATCGAGCGCTGACCGCGACCGAATTCGAGGTCGGCGAAGCTCGAGAGCGGGACGGCCGCGTCCTTCGTGTAGACGTTGAGGTCGCGCAGCGTCCCGAGGCCCGCGACCTCGGTCTCGTCGTACTCGATGAGGAAGGGGACCTCGCGGCCCGGTTCCTGGAAGCGCGGCAACTGCATGCCGCGCAGCGCCCACGACACGTTCTGCAGCGCCTCCTGGGCCGTGACCCCGAGCTGCTGAGCCACGTCGGTGTCGAAGTTCAGTTGCACCTGCGGCGGCGCGGCCGAGAGGGGCGAGCGCAGGTCGGAGAGTCCGGGAACGTCCTCCAGCAGCGCGACGGCGCGCGCGCCGATCTCCTCGAGCTCCTCCGAGTCGGGACCGACGAGCCGGAAGGTCACGATCGTCTTGTCGCCGGTCCCGGGTCCGTCGCCGTCGGTGAACTGCAGCTTGTGACCCGCGAGGCGCGGCAAGGCGTCGCGCACGGAACGGCGCACTTCCTCCATCTGCGACTGCGTCGGCGGCGCGTCCCAGAAGAGGCTGACGCGGCCGCCCTCGTTGTTGAAGCGCGTGAGCACGCGGTCGAAGCCCCACGCCGAGCGTTGCGCGTTGACGGCGTCCTCGTAGTGGATCATCTCCGTCTCGGCGTCGGCGAGCGTGAAGTTCTCCTCGAGCTCGACCCAGAAGTTGAGGCGCGACGCGTCCTGGTCCTGACCGAACGACGCGACCTTCATGTTCATCGCGGGGATAACGATCGAGAACAGCACGAGGACCGCGAGGCCTGTCGCAGCGAGTCGACGGCGCAGCGTCCACGTGACGAGCGCGTGGTTCGCGGCGACGACGAAATCGACGATCGACGTGCCGGCCGGGATCGCCGCTTTCGTCCGCACCTGCCACGGCGCGACGAGGCGCTTCCAGCGCGGCAAGCCGAAGATGCACGCGGCCGCGCCGGCGATCGCGGCCACGACGGGCAGGATCACCGCGGCTCCGGGCATGAGCAGGCCGCCCGGCACGAGGTCGTAGGGCTGGCTCGCCTGCGCCGCGATCCAGCTCGGCAGCACGACTTGCGCACGCCACGCGCCGAGTGCCACGAGTCCCGCGGCGAGGATCCAGCGCAACGGCGTCACCACCGCCAGGACGAGGGCGAGCACGCGCGACAGCAGAGCGAGCACGACGTGCCCGACGGCGCGCACTCCGCCCAGGATCCAGGCCAGTCCGCGCGCCGGGAGCGCGCCGATCGGCGCGAGCCGCAGCGCCAGCGCCGCGAGCCAGGCCGGTCGCGGCCCGAGCGCGCGCCGCGCCTGCACCGGCAGGAACACGAGTGCCGCCAGCAGGCTCGCCAGCAACGAGATGCACAAGGGCTTCCCGATCTCGCCGAAGATCAGGCGAAACTGCGGGTTCTCGCCCAAAAAGATCAGCGGCGCGAACACGACGACCGTCGTCAGCGTCGCGAGGAACACCGCCAGACCGACTTCGCCCGCACCCTCGGCGCAGGCGGCCTCCGACGAGAGGCCTAGCGCTTTCTTGCGCGTGATGTTCTCGATGACCACGATCGAGTTGTCGACGAGCATCCCCATCGCGAGGGTGATGCCCATCATCGTCAGCACGTTGAACGAACCGCCGCTGAAGAATCCGAACGCGATGGCCACCAGCGTCGAGAAGGGGATCGACAGCGCGACGAGCAGCGTCAGTCGGAACCGCCACAGGAACAGGAAGAGGATCCCGATGGCCAGGAGGCCGCCTTCGATCGCCGTGCTCGTCAACGCCGAGAGCGAGTTCTCGATGAACTCGCCCTGGTCGAACACGGTCACGAAGCGGAAGTGGCCCTCGAGTTCGGGCGCCTTCTCGAGCTCTACCAGCATCGCGCGCAGCCGGCGGCTCGTGTCGACCGCGTTCGATCGGCTGTCCTTCTCGACCTGCGCGAAGTACGAGTAGCTGCCGTCGATGCGCGACAGCTGCTGTCGCACCGACTTCACCATCTGGACGCTGCCCACGTCGCGCACGCGGAGGCCGCCGCCGACGGGATAGTCCTCGACCTCCGCGATCGTCGTGAAGCGCATGTCCGAGCGCAGCAGGATGCGCCGGCCGCCGTCCTCGACCTCTCCGAGCGGCTGCGCGAAGTTGTCGCTCGAGAGCCGTCGGATCAGCGCGCCCAGGTCGAGGCCGGCCGCGATCACGCGGTCTTCGTCGAGCAGGATGCGCAACGAATCCTGCAGCGTGCCCCAGACCTCGACCTTGCCGACGCCGTCCACGCCCTCGATGCGGCGCTGGATCACCTCGTCGAGCAGGAAGTCGTTCCGCGGAGAATCGCCGTCGTGGAGGATCGCGACGAACGCGATGGGCATGCTGCCCTGGTTCCACGACCAGATGCCGATCTCGTCCACACTGGTCGGCAGCTTGGGCCGCGCGCGCTCGATGCGGTCGCGCACTTCGGCCTTGGCGAGGTCCATGTCGACGTCGCCGCGGAAGCCGAGCCACACGAAGACGGAGTCCTGCCGCGTCGAGCTCTCGATGCGGTCGATCCCCGGCAGGGTGCGCAGCTCTTCCTCGATCGGCTGCGTGACCTGTTCCTCGTTCTCCGCCGCGCCCGCGCCGGCGTTCGACACGAAGATCTGCAACCCCGGGTTGCTGAACCCGTCGGGCATCATCTGCAGCGGGATCTCGCGGATCGCAATGCCGCCGATCACGAACACGCACGCGAAGAGGACCAGCAGGAGGACGGGTCGGCCGAGCAACAGACGGTGCAGTCCGCCGTGCCCGCCGCCAGCGGATTCGCGCAGCGGCTCCTTCACGCCGGTGCTCCCTCGACGCGACGACGGCCGTAGATGATCTGGTAGGCGCTCGGGATCACGAGCAGGGTGAGCATCGTCGAGAGCAGGAGCCCCGCGATCACGGTCACCGCCAGCGGCGCGCGCAACTCGGCGCCGGCGCCGCCGGCGAGCGCCGACAGGCCCGGCACCGACGCGAGCCAGCCCGTGAGGGGCAGCATCCCGAGCAAGGTGGTGGCCGTGGTCATGTAGATCGGGCGCACGCGCGCAGCGCACGCTTCCAGCAGTGCTTCGCGCACGCCGAGCCCGCTGGCACGCGTCTGATTGACGCGCACGATGAGCACGATCGCATTGTTGACCACGATACCGGCCAGGAGGATCAGGCCGATGAAGACGACGACCGAGACCGGCATCGAGAGCCAAGACAGCGCGAAGATCACGCCGATCGCGGCCAGCGGCACGGTGAGGAGCACGATGAGCGGCTGCACCAACGACTCGAACTGCGCCGCCATGACCGCGTAGACGAGGAAGAGCGCCAGGAACAGCGCGAAGATCAGGCTGGTGCGCGCGTCGTCCATCTCGCGCTTGCGCCCGCCCATCTGGACGACCACCTCGTCGGGTACGCGCAACCCCCCGAGCGCGCGGTCGATGTTGGCGCTGACTCCGCCCAGGTCGAGCCCCGCCGTGGCGGCCGTGACGAGGATCGCGCGCGTGTTCCCGATGCGGCGGATCTCGGCCGGACCCTGCACGTTCCGCACCACGGCGACGTCGGCCAGCCGCACCGGAGTCGCGGCCGTCGGGTTGACGACGAGGTCCATCACGCGGTCCAGGTCGCGCCGCACGAAGTCGTCGCCCAGGACGCGCACGTCGATGCGCTCCTCTCCGTCGCGGAAGCGCGTGCTGACGTCGCCCAACACCTGTTCGCGCACGAGCTCCGAGACCGCGGCCAGGTCGAGTCCGTACTCGAGCATCGAGTCGCGGTCGAACGACAGTCGAGCCTCGGGGTGGCCGGGGCGGATGCTCGTGCGCACGTCCTCGAGCCCCTCGACGTCGGTCAGTCGGCGTGCGACTTCCTCCGCGACCTCGTTCATCGCCTCGAGGTCGTATCCGAGCACTTCGATCTGCACCGGCGCGTCGATCGCGAACGGCGTGGGCCGCGACGGCGGCGAGACCGAGCGGATCGCCGGATGTCGCTCGATGCGCTGGCGGACGGCCTCGACGAGGCGGTTTTCGTCGCGCTGATTCGCCAGCCCCCGTTCGAGCTTGACGGTCAAGCGCGCCGTGTTCTTGCCCTCGATCTCGCGCGTCAGCGAGTCCTTCTCCACGCCGACGACGAGCGCCGTATTCGCCACTCCCTCGATCAGGCGCACGTCGCGCTCGATCTCCTGCAGCGCTTCGTCGGTCGCTTCGAGCCGCGAACCGACCGGCAGGCCGACCAAGAACGTGAACTCGCCCTGGTGGACTTCGGGCAGGAGATCGAAACCCAGCCCGCGGCCGCGTTGGACGGCGAACGCCAGGACGACTCCGGCGACGGCGAGCACGAGCCAGGGCCTCGAGAGTGCGCCACCCAACACGCGCGGATAAGCGCGCTCGATGCGCGTCCAGGCCCGGTCGTGCACGTACTGGATCGGCTTCAGCACGAGGTCGACCAGCTTCAGGATCAGGCCGCCCAGGAGGGCCAGGACGCGCGCGACCGACCCGAGCGTCCAGGACGCGAAGCGGCCCAGCGCCGGGAGCACGGAGCCGATCCCGCGCGGAAGCCCGGTGAAGTTCCCGCGCAGGGAGCGTCGCGCGCCGCTGCCCTCCATCCAGGAGAGCGACCGCGAGGCGAGCATCGGGATGAAGAAGGTCGCGACGAGCAGGGACACCGACAGCGACGACACGACGGTGAGGGCCTGATCGCCGAAAATGCGTCCCGCGACGCCGTGCACGAAGACGATCGGCGCGAACACGGCCACGCTCGTGAGCGTCGATCCGGCGATCGCGCCCGCGACGTCGTGCGCGCCGTTCACCGCGGCGGCGAGCGGCGGATCTCCGGCATCGCGGCGACGCTGGATGGACTCGAGCACGACGATCGAAGCGTCGACGACCATGCCGATGCCCAACGCGAGCCCGCCCAGCGACATGATGTTCAGCGAGACGCCCGACAAGTACATGGGCACGAACGTCACGACGACCGAGATCGGGATCGAGAGGCTGATGATCAGGGTCGGCACGAAGGCGCGCAGCGACAGACGGATCACGATCACGGTCAGCAGCACGCCGAGCCAGGCCGAACTCTTCACGTCCTCGATGGAATCGCGGATGAACGTGGACTGATCGGAGAGCGTCTCGAAGCGCGCGTCCTTGCGCAGGATGTGGGCGAGCTGCGTCGCCGGCGGACCTCCGCCGAACTCGCCCGAGCCGCCGCCCGAGCCGCCGCGGGGAGCGGATGTGGTCCCGGCGCTCTCGTTCACTGCGATCTTCGCCCGCTCGCGCTCCGCGGCCGTGCCGTACACGCGCTGCAACACGGAATCGGCGACCGCGACGATGTTCGCGCCGGCCTCACGGTAGATCGCCAGTTCGACGGCCTCGCGCCCGTCCACGCGCGTCACGACCTCGCGCTCGGCGTGCGTGCGCTCGACGATCGCCACGTCGCGCACGCGGATCGCGGCGTTGTTGCGGCGCACGATCGCGAGGTCGGCGATCTGCTCGACCTCGGTGAACTCGTTCAGCGTCCGGACCAGGTACTCCGTCGAACCTTCGCGGATCATCCCGCCCGAAGCGTTCAGGTTCTCCTGCGCGAGACGCGTGCCGATCAGGTTGGGGTCGAGGCCCTGCGCCGCCATGCGGAACGGATCGACGCGGATCCGGATCTCTTCGACGAGTCCGCCGCGCACCTGGACGGCCGCGACGCCGGAGATCGTCTCGAGCTCGCGCTGGATGCGATTCTCGGCCAGCCAGCGCAGGTGCACGAGCTCGGCCGCGCGCTGCCGGTCCGGATCCGACTCGGAACCGGTGATGCGCGCGCGCGCCTCGTCGGGCAGCGACACCGCGATGCGCAGGACGGGATCGAGGTTCGGGTCGTAGCGCAGGATCAACGGCTTCGTGGAGCCGTCGGGCAGGAACACCGTGTCGAGGCGGTCGCGCACGTCCTGGACCGCGAAGGTCATGGGCGTGCCCCACTCGAACTCGAGGTTCACGTCGCTCGTCTCGGCGCGCGAAACGGAGCTCGCGCGCACGAGCCGCGGCAAAGTCGAGAGCGCTTCCTGCACGCGCTCGGAGATGCGGTCCTCGACGTCCTCGGGAGCGGCGCCGGCCCACACGGTGCGTACGGTGAGCGTCGGGTATCCGATCTCGGGGAGTAGGTCGACGCGCAGCTTGGAGAACGACACCCAGCCGAAAACGGACGCCGCGACGACGATCATCGTCACGGCGACCGGTCTCGCGGTGACGAGCGCGAGGACGGAGTACAGGCCTCCGCGAGGGGTCATCCGTCAGCCCTTCGCCGGTGCGGTCGGCGCGGGCTCGGAAGCGGCCGGCACAGGCGGCGGCGGCGCCGATTGAGCGTTCTCCTCGAGCACTTCGGCGCCGTCCTCGATCTCGCGGTTACCCACGACGATCACGCGCGCGCCTTCGGCGAGTTGTCCGCCCTCGCGCGGCACGACCTCGGTGGAGTCGTCGTTCGAGAAGCCCTCGAGCACCTCGACGCGGCGCGCGCGGTTCGCCTCGACCACGAACACGAAATCGGATCCGCCTTCGCGGCGCAAGGCGCGCTTCGGCACCACGAGGGCGTCCGCGTGACGCTCGGTCACGATCTCGAGGCGCACGAGCATGCCCGGCAAGAGACCGGCCTCGCCCTCCTTGGCCGACGGCAGCCGCACCGTGACGCGGAAGGATCCCGACGTGGGGTCGATGGACGGGCTCACGAGCAGGATCTCGCCCGCGAACGTGCGCTGCGGCAGCGCTTCGGCCGTCGCGCGGATCTCGAGGCCCGGTGCGTCGCCCTTGGCTTGCGTCGCCGCCAGGAACATGGAGAGCTCGCGCTGCGGCCGGTGCACGGTGGCGCGCAAGGCGAAGGGATCGGTCAGCACGAAGGCCGGCGTCGTCGTGTTGGCCGAGTCGCCCACCTTGAGCATCCGTTGCGCGATCGTGCCGGCGAACGGCGCGGTGATGACGAGGTGGCTGTCCTCGAGCTCGGCGCGTTGCAGCGCGACCTCGGCCTTGGCCTTCTGCGTCCCGAGTGCCTGGATATCGCTCTGCGCGCGCTCGACCGAGAGGAGCGCTCCCTCGTGCTCCGACCGCGCGGTGTCGCGGACGGTGCGCAGGTTGTCGAGCGCCTGCGCCGAGATCATCCCGGCCTGCTCGTTGCGATCGTGCTCGCGGGTCGCCTGTTCCCACTTGAGGTTCGTGGTCGCGACCTTGTTCTGCGCTTCGGGCAGCGCGAACTGCGCTTTCTTGGCCGCGTCGTCGGCCTCGCGTACGGCGATGCGCGCCTCCTCGATCGCCGACTGGCTCGCGCGCCGGTCGAGCTCGGCCAGCACGGCTCCGACCTCGACCAGGTCGCCCTCCTCGACGTCGAGCCGCATCACGACTCCGCCCGCGCGCGGCACGAGCTTGATCTCGCGTTCCGACTCGACGGTGGTCGTGGTCGAGATGGTGCGCACCATCTCGCGCCGTTCGACGGGCGACGTGCGCACGCGGACGGCCTCGCGTTGCTTCACCGCCGGTGCGGCGTCGGCGGACCCAGGACCTCCCCCTGAGCAACCCGCGACGAAGGCGGGCACGAGAAGGAGAGCGGTCAGGACCGCGGAAGGGACTTGGGACATCGGGCTGTGCTGGGCTTCGGCTCGCGACGCCCTCGCCACGGATCCTCGCACGCGCAGCGCGTCGCGAGGTGATCCGTGGCGATGGGGGAATGTCTCGAGGCTCGGGGATCGTCTCGGAATGGGCGCGACGGCTAGAGTGCGCCCGTTGCGGAGTCCCACTCAAGCTATTGCCGACATTCTAGAGGCGTTGACCGTCGGCGCATCGGAGCAGCGGGTAACGCTCGCGCAAGCTCGGGGGCGCATCCTGGCCCAAGACGCGGTCTCGGACGTCGACATGCCGCCCTTCGAGAAGACGGCGATGGACGGTTTCGCGGTGCGGTCCGCCGACTTCGCGGCCGGCGCGGGTCCGCGGACCCTGCGCGTGATCGGAGAGTCCAAGGCCGGCGCCGGCTGGGACGGCCCGGTGGCTGCGGGCGAGTGCGTCGAGATCTACACCGGGGCCGAGCTGCCGCGCGACTGCGACGCGGTCGTGATGGTCGAGAAGAGTTCGCGCCAGGGCGAGCGCGTCGTGCTCGACGACGCGCCGCGGCCCGGACAGCACGTGTGCCACAAGGCCGAGGATCTGGCCGTCGGCGATGTCGCCTTGAGCGCCGGCCGGCGTCTGACCGCGATCGATCTGTCCGTCCTCGCCGCCGTCGGCGTCGATCCGGTGGCCGTTCGGCCGCGCGTGCGCCTTGGGATCGTGACGACGGGCGACGAGCTCGTGCCCGCGTCGCGTCGGCCCGCGCGCGGACAGATCCGCGAGGGCAACACGCTCTACCTCGCGGCGCGCGCGGAGCAGGTCGGCGCGGAGGTCGTGAACCTCGGCATCGTCGCCGACGATCCCGAGCTGCTCGTGGCGCGCTTCGAGGAGCTCTTCGCGACCTGCGACGCCGTGATGACGACCGGCGGCGTGAGCATGGGCCGCTACGACC
>Ga0105044_10004119_pt1 | contig 19970 bp, 19 predicted proteins | sample MAT01_FD_78092 | JGI IMG/M metagenome (GOLD analysis project Ga0105044, IMG submission 78092) | Freshwater microbial communities from Lake Fryxell liftoff mats and glacier meltwater in Antarctica - MAT-01 | ecosystem: Environmental > Aquatic > Freshwater > Ice > Liftoff microbial mat | place...
ATTTTGCGAACCGCCTGACCCACCGCCCGAACCACGCCCTAATTGTTCCGTTTACAAAATTAATACCTCACCATCGCCACCCGCCGCGCCTCGACAGCGCCGGGGCGCTGTGGCACAGCGCCTCTATGCGCATCCTGCACGTCATCGCCGGCGCGCCCGTGGGCGGTGCCGAGACTTTCGCGCAAGACGCGATCCTGTCGCTGCACACCCGCGGCGTCCAACAAGCGGTGCTCACCCGGCCCTGGCCCGGCCTGCTCGCACGCTACGCCGCGGCCGGCGTTCCCGCCCACCCGATGCGCTTCGGCATGGCCGATCGCGTAATGCGCCGCGGCCGACAAATCGCCGCCCAGGCCCGCACCATGGGCGCCGACCTGGTGCATGCCTGGATGTCGCGCGCCAACAGCTTCATCCCCGCCGCCATGCCCTGCCCCGTGCTCGGCTGGTTCGGCGACTACTACGACCTGAAGTATTTCCGCCGCACCGACCTCTACGTGGCCGTCACCCCAGACATCGCCGCCTATCTCCGCCGCCACGCCACGCCGCCAGAAAGAACCTTCATGATCAACACCTTCGGCACCATGCCGGAGGCACCAAAGCTGGATCGAGCAAGCCTGAATACGCCAGCCGATGCCACGGTCCTGCTGGTCCTGGCCCGCATGCACCCGGTGAAGGGCATCGACACCATGCTGCGCGCCCTCGCCGAACTGCCCGCCATGGTGCTGTGGCTGGCCGGCGACGGCCCGGCGCGCGCCGACTACGAGGCCTTGGCGCGCACCCTGGGCGTGGCCGACCGCGTGCGCTTCCTCGGCTGGCGCCACGACCGCCGCGCCCTGCTGGAAGCCTGCGACATCTGCGTGCTGCCCAGCCGCTACGAACCCTTCGGCACCGTCATCGTCGAGGCCTGGGCGATGCGCCGCCCGCTGGTGGCAACCCTGGCCGATGGCGCGCGGCAATACGTCACCCACGGCCAAACCGGCCTGCTCTGCCCGATCGACGACCCGCCGGCGTTGGCCGCACAACTGCGCGCGCTGGCCGCCGACCCGGCCCTGCGGCAACACCTCGCCGCAGCGGGCCAAGCCGCCTACGCCGCTGATTTCACCCGCGAAATCGTCACCGACCGGCTGATCGACTGCTACCGCGCCTGCATCGCGCTGGGCGCACGCCGATGAAGGCGTGGCGCATCTCGCGGCTCGACCGCTACGTGTTCGGCCAGCTTCTCACAGCCCTGCTGGCGGTCACGCTGGGCCTCGTGGCGCTCATCTGGCTCACCCAGTCGCTGCGCTTCGTGGAACTCGTGGTCAATCGCGGCCTGTCCTTCACCGTCTTTCTCAAGCTGACCGGGCTGCTGATCCCGAGCTTCGTGGCGATCATCCTGCCGATCACCTGCTTCGTGGTGGTGCAGTTCGTCTACCAGCGCCTGGCCGGCGACCGCGAGTTGACGGTAATGCGCGCCGCCGGCCTGTCGCCGCTGGCGCTCGCCCGGCCAGCGCTGGCGCTGGTGCTGGTAACCATGGCGGCGCACTACACGCTCAACCTGTGGCTGGTGCCGATCACCGCCACGGCGTTCCGCGAATACCAGTGGGAAATCCGCAACCACATCGCCGCCTTCCTGTTGCAGGAGGGGGTGTTCACCACCGTCTCCGACGACCTCGTGGTGTACGTGCGCGCCAAGGCAGCGGATGGCACCCTGCGCGGCATCATGGTGGATGACGCGCGCGACCGCGCGCAGCGCGCCACCATCCTGGCCGAAAGCGGCCGCCTGATCGACGGCGCGACTGGCCCGCGCGTGCTGCTGGAGAACGGCACCCGGCAGTCGATCGACACCCGCACTGGGCAGCTCAATGTTCTGAGCTTCAAGGAAAACTGGATCGATCTCGCGGCGCCGGCGCGGCAGACCGGGGCGCGGTTCCGCGACGTGGGCGAAATGGGCATCGCCGACCTGTTCAACCCGCCGCCGGGCGCGGTGATGGTGCGCGACATCCCGAAATGGCGGGTGGAGGCACACCGGCGGCTGGCAGCACCGCTGACCTCGCTGAGCTTCACCATGGTGGCGCTGCTGGCGGTGCTGGGTGGCATGTTCCGCCGCCATGGCGGGTTGTTGCGACCTTTCATGGCCATCGTCGCCGTGGTCGGGCTGGTCGCCATAGGGCTCGCGCTGGACAGCCTGGCGGTGCGCATGAACGAGCTGATCCCTGTGCTGTGGCTGCGCGCCGTGTTGCCTGGGCTGGTCTGCGCCGCGCTGTTGTTCGCCCCGGCATTGTGGGACCGGCGGATCGGCGATGCGATGGCGCCATCCCCGCATGCACGCTGAGGCGCGTGCCGCCGCGGTAGCCAAACTCGACCGTGCCGCAGGCTTGGCGGTGCTGGGCATCGCGCCGGGCATGCTGCACGCCTATGCCCTGGCCGAGGCGCTGATTGCGTTGATCGGCGTGGGGTTTCTGGCCCGTAGCACCCTGTTGGGCGAGTGGCGGTGGCTGCGGCAGGGCTGGGTGCCGTTCGCCCTGGCGTGGTGGGCATGGACGATCTTCTGCTCGCTGCCAGGCATCGGCCTGGGCGGCGGGTGGTCGCTGGTGCAGGCACTCGTGGTCGGGCGTTATTTGCTGCTGGTGGCGGCACTGGAGCGCCAGGTGCTGGCCGATCCCGCGGTGCGGCGCTGGCTGTGGGCAGTGCTGGCGGCCTGTGCGCTGTGGATCGGGCTGTCGGCGCTCATGCAGGCGGTGAGCGGGCGCAACTTCGGCGGCTGGCCGCGCTGGGGCGACGGTGAGCTGACCGGGCCGTTCCAGAAGCCGCGCGCCGGCGCGCCGCTGTCGCGGCTGGTGCCGGTGGTGGTGCTGCCGCCGATCGGGCGGCTGCTGGCTGGCGGCGCTGCGTGGTGGCGCGTGGCCGCGGCGGCCGGGATCGCCGGGCTGGCGCTGGCCGCGGTGGTGCTGATCGGCCAGCGCATGCCGGTGCTGTTGACTGTGCTGGCACTGCTGGTGGCGGCCGGATTGCTGCCGCGGCTACGACTGCCGGTGGCGGCGGCGTTGCTGCTGGGGGCCGGGCTGGTCGCCGCCTCGGCGGTGATCGCACCGCCCACCTTCCACCGGCTGGTCACCAAGTTCACCACCCAGATGGCGAACTGGCCGGCCAGCAACTACGGCCAGATTGCCGCGCGCGCGGTGGCGATCGCCGAGGATCATCCCTGGACCGGGCGCGGCTTCGATGGGTTTCGCGGCGGTTGTGCCGACACCCGCTACTGGCGCGGCTGGCGGCATGACAGCGACCCCAGCGACGATGGCGGCGGCATGCTGGGGTGCAACCTGCACCCGCACAATGCCTATCTCCAGGCGGTGACCGATGCCGGGCTGCCGGGGCTGGCGCTGTATGTGGCGATGGTGGCGGCCTGGGGGTTGGCGCTGCTGCGGGCCGCCTGGCATCGCCCGGCGCCGCTGCTGGTCGGGCTGTTCGCCAGTTTCGTCATCGCTTTTTGGCCGCTGGCCAGCAGCAGCAGCGCGTTTGCCATCGAACTGGGCGGGCTTTCCTTCTTGCTGCTGGGCTTTGGGCTGGCCGTGGCGCGGGCGGCGCCTAGCGCTTCAGCTCCCACCTGAACCATGCAAAGCACGGCAGCATGGCGAACATCAGCACAGCCCCGAACAGCAGCGGCGCGTTCGGGTCGGCGGTGACATCGCGCAGCTCCCCGGCGATCCAGGGCGCCACCGTCAGGCCGATATAGGAGCCGGCGCTGTACCAGCCGAACACCAGCGCGCGCGCGGCCGGCGGCGTGCCCTCGCCGACCTGGGCGGTGAGCGCCCCGGGCAGGATCGCATAGGCGACGCCCAGCAGCACCAGCACCGCCACCGCGCCATCGGCCGGCGCCACTGCCAGCAGCATGACGCCGGTGGCAATCGCGCCCAGGATCACCGCGGCAGGCCGGCCGATCAGCCGGTCGGCGAGCAGGCCGCCGAACGGGGTGGCGGCGGCGAAGCTCCAGGTTACCACGCTGGCCAGGGCGGCGGCGGCCACTGCCGGGCGGCCGGCATCGGCCAGCATGGCGGGCAGGAAGCCGGCCATCACCGCGATGGCGGCGTTATAGAGCGTCCAGTTGCTGCTGGCCGCCGCGATGAAGCGCCAAGTGACGACGCGCTCGACGGCACCGGCGACGGGCGGTGGCACCTTGGCGGCGTGGCCAACAAAGAAGGTGAGGGCGATCGCACAGGCCACCGGCAGGCCGGACAGGCCGAGCACCCAGCGCCAGCCCAGGCTCTCCCCCACCGGGCCGAGCACCACCAGGGCCAGGGCAAATCCGGCGGGCCAGGAGACGATGACCATCGAGGTGGCGGTGGACAGCATCGGCCCGGCATAGCGATCGGTGGTCATCTTGATGACCAGCATCAGCATCACCACCCCGCCGCAGCCCGACAGCACGCGGCCGGCGAGCATGCCGGTGAAGCTTTCCGCCATCGCCTGGGCCACCGCACCGATGGCCATCAGCACCATCGCACCGCGCATCACCGGGCGGTCGCCGATGCGCCCGGCCAGCAGCCCTCCCGGCACGGTGAGGAGAATGCCGGGGATCATGTAGGCGCCGATCAGCATGCCGATCTCGGCATAGCTCAGCCCGCGCTCGGCGATCAGCGAGGGGGCCGCGACGGCGGCGGCCTGGAGTTGGAAGGCCCCCGTGGCACGGATGGCCATCAGCGCGAACAGGGGGGTCAGCGTCGGGCGGGATGACATGGCCCACCATGGGCGGCGCATGGCGGTGGCGGCAAGTCCGCCGGCCACGCCAGCCGGCAGACCAATCCGGCTGCTAGCGCCGACGCCAGCCCATTTCCCAGAACGCCTCCTCCAGCCGCGTCGCCGCGGTGAAGGTGGCCAGCAGATCGGCATAGCGCGCCTCGCCGCCGCGCAGGGCGAACTTGCGGTCGAGCCTGGCAATCGCCGCCCCGGCCGCGGCCCGGTAGCCGGCGCTGCCATAGGCATGCATCCAGGCGGCGTAGCGGTTGCCGTCGCGCGTGGTTGTCGGGTCGGCCATCAACCTATCGACCACCTCGGCATAGCCGACCAGGCACGGAATCAGTGCCGTGTCGAGGTCCAGCCCATCGCCGGCCAGCCCGCGTTCCAGCACGAAGCGGGTATAGGCCATGGTTTCCAGGTCTTCCGGCTCGGCCGCCATCTGCGCCTCGGTCAGGCCCCACCCGGCGCAGTAGCCAACATGCAGCGGCATCTCGATGTCGACGATGTTGGTCACCGCGGCGGCGGCCTCGCGCAGCCCGGCGAGGTCGGTGCTCTTGTAGCCGGCCAGCGCATGGGCGCGGGCGAACTGGATCAGGAACAGGTAGTCCTGTTTCAGGTAGTGCTGAAAGGCCGGCTCGGGCAGCGAGCCGTCGCCGATGCCAAGCACGAACGGGTGGCGCACATAACGCTCCCACACCGCACCGGCGTCGCGGCGCAGGCGGCCAAAGATGCCCATTTCGAGGGGAAGGGGTACGGTCATCGCTCGGCTCCGCTGTTGTTCCTGCGTGCGGCTGCATATTGGCGCGCTTCGACCAGAGACCAGAGGATGCCCGCCGCACTGATCGCCGCCCCCAGCAGCACCAGCGCGTCGAACGGCTCCGCATAGAGCAGCACGCCGACGGCGGCGATGAACGGGATGCGCAGGAAGTCGATCGGCACCACCAGGGTCGCGTCGCCATAGCGCATGGCATTGGTGAAGCAGACATGCGCCGACAACCCGGTGACCAGCAGCAGCACCAGCGGCAGCCACTGCTCGGCCGGGATGCGCGCGATGAAGAACGGATCGCCGCCCAGCAGCAGGTCGGTGGCCAGGTATGCCGGCAACTGCACCAGGTTCATCCAGAACAGGATCGTCAGGGTGGAATTCGTGCCGGTCAGGAACTTGGTGGCGGTGATCTGCACCGAGAAGAACAGCGCCGCCGCCAGCACCACCAGTGCCGCCGGGTCGAACGCCGCGGCACCCGGGCGCAGGATCACCAGCACGCCCACGAAGCCCAGCACCAGTGCCCCGATGCGCGCGGTGCTGATGCGTTCGCCGAGAAACAGCGTCGCCATCACCATGGTCCAGGCCGGGGTGGTGAATTCCAGCGCGAACACGGTGGCCAGCGGCAGCAGCGTCACGCCGAACGCCCAGCACGCCTGGCCGGCAAAATGGAACACGTTGCGCAGGGCATGGATGCGCAGCGGCGTCGGCCAGCCGATGCGCTGGCCCGCGAGCAACGCATAGGCGCCGAGCACCACGATGCCGCCCATGTTGCGCAGCGCCAGCACCTCCCACACCGTGATGACCCGCGCCATCTCGCGGATCGCCACGGCCAGGGCGGAAAACGAAATCAGCGCGCCGGTCATCCACAGGATGACCCGGCGAAGATCGTGCATGGCTTTGCTCCTCCAGCCATGCGGGGTAACAGGCTTTGCCTGCCGGGTCACGGCGGCGTGGCGCAGCGTTTTGCCGGGAGTGCGCGGGTGCGATTACCACACCGTGCGCGCCCACGCCGGATTGCGCTACGCTGCGACGCACAAGGACGTCGCCATGATCCCGCCCACCGATACACCATCCCGCCCACCGCCGTTGCAGCAGGCCGCGCCGATCGGGCCGGGCGGCGGCATGCTGCTGGTGCTGCCGCCCGCAGCCTCGCCGTGGCGGCGCCGGCTGGGCTGGCTGCTGGCCGTGGTGCTGCTGGCTGGCGCCGGCACCGCCGCCTGGTGGGAATTCGTCCGCCCGCCGGCGGTGGCCATCGCGGTGCCCTGGCGCGGGCCGGCGATCGAAGCGGTCTATGCCACCGGCGTGGTCGAAGCCGTCGACTCGGCGCGCGTCGGCACCACCGTGGCCGCGCGCATCGTCTCGCTCGCCGCCGAGGAAGGCGACCGGGTGACCGCGGGCCAGCCGATCGCCCAGCTCGACGATCGCCAGGCCCAGCAGCGCCTGTCCGACTCCCGCGCCCGCCTGGCGCTGGCCGAGCAGGAACTGGCGCGCGACCGGGCGTTGGCGGCGCAGTCCATCCGCTCCCAACAGCAAGTGCAGCGCAGCCAGGAAACCCGCGACGTGGCCGCCGCCGCGGTGCAGATCGCCGTCCGCCAGCTCGACGAATTTCGCATCGCCAGCCCGCTCGACGGCATCGTCATGAAGCGCCCCGTCGAACCCGGCGAGACCGTGGCGGCCAACGCAACACTGTTCGAGATCGCCTCGCCGGTGGCCCTGAAGATCGCCGCCGACGTGGACGAGCGCGACATCGCCCGGGTGCGCATCGGCACCAGGGTGGCGATCCGTGCTGACGCCTTCCCCGGCCGCGCCATCGCCGCCACCGTCACCAACATGCGTGGCCGGGGCGAAACCGCCACCCGGACCTTTCGCGTGGAAGCCACCCTGCCACCCGATACCGGCCTGCTGATCGGCATGACGGTCGATGTGAACCTGGTGGTGGCGGAGCGTGCAGCCGCCCTGTTGGTGCCCCCGGCCACCGTGCGCCACGCCGCCCCGCTGGGTGGCCGCCCAGGTGCCGCACATGTTTTTCGCATCATCGACGGCCGCGCACGCCGAACCCCGGTGGAAGTGGGGGCGGTCGGGCCGGCGGCCATCGAAATCCGCTCCGGCCTGGACGAAACTGCCAAGCTGATCGCCGACCCGCCGGCCGGGCTGGCGGATGGCGATGCAGTGGCCGCACCGCGGTGAGCGGCCGGGCGACCGGACCCCGGCGCCGGCCATGATGCTGCCGTTCGCCATTGCCGCGGCGCATCTACGCAGCCGGCGGCGCCAGACCCTGGTGTCGGTGCTGGGCGTGGCGCTGGGGGTTGGCGTGTTCATCGCGGTCACCGGGCTGATGGCCGGTTTCCAAAGCTTCTTCCGCCGCCAGATGATCGAGACCAACCCGCATGTTGTGATCACCGACGAAATCCGCCACCCGGCGCTACAGCCTTTGGCGATGCTGCATCCCGATGGCGCGGTGGCGGTCAGCCGCATCCTGCCGCGCGACCCGGTGCGCGGCATTGCCAATGCCGGCGAGATGCTGTCCGCCCTTTCGGCGATGCCGGGGGTGGCGGTGGCGCCGGGGCTGCGCGGCCAGATGCTGCTGCGCCGGGCCGGGCGCGACTATGCGGTGAGTGCCGTGGGCATCGACCCGGTGCGTGAGGCGCGCGTCACCAGCCTGGCAAAGGACATGAAACAAGGCAGTCTGGACGCGCTGGTCGCCCGGTCGGACGGCGTGGTGGTGGGCATTGGGCTGGCCGACAGGATGGGGGCCACGCTGGGCGACACGCTGAGTGTTGCCACCACCGCGGGCGGCGAAAGTGCCTTGCGCATTGTCGGCATCTTCCGCACCGGGCTTGAGCAGCAGGATTTCGGCACCGTCTATGTGGCCCTCGGCCGCCAGCAATCGATGCAGGGGCGGCCGCGGGTGATCAACGAGTTGCACATCCGCCTGGCCGATATCGGCCGCTCGATCGAGGTCGCGGCCCTGGCCGAGGGCCGCTGGGGCTACAAGGCAGCACCGTGGGAAGAGACGTTCGCGCGCGTGCTGGAGGTGTTCCTGCTGCAGAACGTGATCATCTATGGCAGCACCGGCGCCATCCTGCTGGTGGCCGGCTTTGGCATATTCAACATCATCTCCACCGTGGTCAGCGAGAAGGCGCGCGACATCGCCATCATGCGCTCGATCGGCATGCCGCGCGGCAGCGTGGTGGCGACCTTCATCATCGAGGGCATCGCCGTGGGCGTGATGGGGGTGGCGGCGGGCTGGCTGCTGGGCTGGCTGGGTGCGACCGTGATCGAGACGCTGCCGGCCCCAGGGGCAGACGATCCGTCGATCACGCTGACGGTGCTGCAGACGCCGTTCAGCTACGGTGTTGCCGCGGGCATTGCGCTGTTGTCCGCGGTGGCAGCATCGTGGATACCGGCACGCAAGGCCGCGCGCACCGACCCGCTGGTGATCATCCGAGGTGCCTCGTGACCCGCACGCCGGAGGCGTGACGTGACCCGCAACCCGGAGGCGTGACGTGACCCGCACACCGGAGGCGTGACGTGACCCGCACACCGTAGGCGTGACGTGACCCGCACGCCGGAGGTGTGACGTGACCCGCAACCCGGAGGCGTGACGTGACCCGCACACCGGAGGCGTGACGTGACCGACATCCTGCGCGCCGAGCGCCTGGTGCGGGTGCTGCCCGGCCCGGTTCCCACCACGCTGATCGGCGACACCACGCTGGGCTTCGCGCCGGCCAGCTTCAGCGTGATCACCGGGCCGTCCGGCTCGGGCAAGTCGTCGCTGCTCTATCTGCTGGGGCTGCTCGACCTGCCGACCGCCGGCGAAGTGTTTGTCGATGGCAGGCCAACTTCGCGCCTGGACGACGCCGCACGCACCCGGCTGCGGCTGGCGGCGTTCGGCTTCGTGTTCCAATTCCACTTCCTGCTGCCCGAGTTCAGCGTGCTGGACAACGTGATGCTGCCGATGCGCCAGCTCGGCCGCATGTCCCGCACCGCGATGCGCGCCCGGGCACTGGCGCTGCTGGAGCAGCTCGACATGGCGGACCAGGCGCACAAGAAACCCGACGCGCTGTCGGGCGGCCAGCGGCAGCGCACGGCGGTGGCGCGAGCGCTGGCCAACGACCCGCCGGTGGTGCTGGCCGACGAGCCGACGGGATCGCTGGACACCAAGAACGCGGCCGCGGTGTTCGCCGTGCTCGCCGGGCTGGCCAGCGACGGCCGCACCGTGATCGCGGTGACTCATGACGAGGGCCTGGCGGCGATGGCGCAGCGGCGCATCCACCTGGTGGACGGGCGCGTGGTGCAGGATGGGCAGGTGGTGCAGGAGGGGCGGCAGGGCTAGCATCGCGCGGCTTCTCGGAGATCGACCATGACCCAGCGCTTTGCCGTGATCGGGCTCGATCACCGCCATGTCTACGAGCTGACGCAGCACCTGATCGATGCCGGCATGGACTGCGCCGGCTGGTGGCCGGTGACCACCAACCCGCATGTGCTGGAAGGCTTCCGCAAGCGCTTCCCGCATCTGCCGGAAGTGGCCGAGCGCGAGCGGCTGATGGACGACCCGACGATCCAGCTCATCGTCACCGCCGCCATCCCCAACACGCGCGCGGCGCTGGCGATCGAGGCGATGCGGCGCGGCAAGGATGTGCTGGCCGACAAGCCCGGCATCACCACGCGCGCCGACCTCGCGGCAGTGCAGGCGGCGGTGGCCGAGACCGGGCGGAAATTCGCCGTGGTGTTCGGCGAGCGCTTCCAGTCGCCGGCCAGCGCCCGCGCCCGCGAACTGGTGCGCGAAGGTGCCATCGGCCGGCTGGTTTCAACCACCAGCATGGCGCCGCACCGGATGAACCGCGCCACCCGGCCGGACTGGTTCTGGGATGCGCGCACCAACGGCTCCATCCTGGTCGATATCGGCTGCCACGCGATCGACGCCTTCCTGCACATGACCGGGCGCGAAGACGCCGAGATCGTGCACGCCGCCATCCGCAGCGTGGCGCCGGAGCGCACGCCGGTGGCCGATTTCCCAGCCCCGGCTTTCCCAGCCCCGCCTTTCCAGGCCCCGCCTTTCCAGGCCCCGCCTTTCCAAGATTGGGGAGAGATGATCCTGCGCAACGACGTCGCTTCCGGCACCATGCAGATGCACTGGTTCACCCCGGACGGGCTGGCCGACTGGGGCGACGGGCGCGCCTTCTTCACCGGCACCGAGGGCTATATCGAACTGCGCAAGAACCCCGATCTGGCCGGCCGGCCGGGTGGGCAGCATCTGTTCCTGGTGACCAACACCAAGACCGAGCACATCGCCTGTGCCGGCCTGCCGGTTGGCACCTTCCGCGCCTTCGCCGACGACCTGCGCGACCGCACCGAGACGGCGATGACGCAAAGCCACTGCTTCGCGGTATGCCGCCTGGCGTTGGCGGCGGAAGAATGGGCGCTGGCGGCGGAGGAAAGGGCGCTGGCCGCACGGTGATCGTCGGGCCCACCTTCGCGCGCGCGCCACGGCCCGGCGAGCCGACGATCGCCCTGGCGCGCTATGCCGGCGTGGCAGGCGCGCAGATGCTGCACATCGTGCCCGCGGCGCAGTATGCCAGCGCGCCGCCGGTGCTGCACGGCTACGTCGCGGCGTCGGCCGGGCGGGATGCGTGGTTCCGCGGCCTGCTGGCGCGGCCCAGCGTGGCCTGCCCGGCGGAGGCGGTGATGCTGTACCGCGATGCCTGGCTGCTGGACGGCAAGCAGGTGCTGGCCAGCGACACCACGGCGGTGGCGGAGAGCTTCGTCAACCTGCTGGTAACCGACGCAATACTGGCACGCCACGCCGAAACCCTGGCACGCATCGCGCGCGGCGAAGGCACGCAGGTGGCCGAGGCGGGGCCGCCCGTGGTCGCGATCTTCAACGAGGCCTGCATGAATTACGGCCATGTGCTGGTGGAATCGCTGCCCCGGCTGCTGCATCTGGAGGCGGCCGGCATCCGGCGGATGCGGCTGGCGCTGCCGGCGGAGGCGGCAAAGCTGCGGCCGATGGTGGAATTCGCGCTCGCGGCGCTGGGGCTGGAGGCGGAGTTCCTGCCCTGCCCGCCCGGCTCGATCCTGCGCGTGCCGGCGCTGCATTGGGTCTCGGCGGTGGCGCGCCACGAGCACCGCAAGTCGCCGACTTTGCTGCGCCTGGCCGAGCGGCTGCGCGCCGCAGCGCCAGTGGCCGCGTTCGGGGCAACAACGCCAGGGGCAACAACGCCCGGGGTAACAACGCCGGGGGCAACAACGCGGGGGGCAACAACGCGGGGGGCGCGGCTCTATTTGGCGCGACCGGACGGCGCACGGCGGCGGGTTGCCAATGCAACCGCGATCGAGGCGATCGCAACACGGATGGGCTATCGCGTGGTGGAACCGTCGCGCCTGTCGTTCCCCGAGCAGGTGGCGCTGTTCGCCGGGGCACGGGTGGCGGTGGGGCCGATGGGCGCGGCGCTGGCCTCGATCGGCCTGATGCCGCCCGGCGGGCGGGTTGGGATGTTCGAGGGGGGCAATTGCGACCCGTTCTTCTGGGACCTCGCCTGCCTCGCCGGCCATGCGTTCCACTGGGCGTTCACGGCACCGGCCACCGACTACGACATGGCGATGCTGGAGCGGGAGATGACGATCGCGCCGGCGCTCGCCGAGGCCGTGCTGGGCGAACTCGCCGGCTGAACCGTCACCCAGCCACCCCCAGCCGCCCGGCCATGTCCTGGACGAACTGCCAGGCCACCCGGCCGGAGCGCGCGCCGCGGGTGACGCTCCATTCCACCGCCGCAGCATGCAGCGCCTCCGGCGTGATCGGCAGGTGCATCGCCGCCGCGTAGCCGTCGATCATGGCAAAGAAGGTCTCCTGGTCGCAGGTGTAGAAGCCCACCCACAGGCCGAAGCGGTCGGACAGCGAGACCTTCTCCTCGATCGCCTCATTGGCGTGGATGGCGGTGCTGCGCTCGTTGTCGATCATGTCGCGCGGCATCAGGTGGCGGCGGTTGGAGGTGGCGTAGAACAGCACATTGGCCGGTCGCCCCTCGATGCCGCCGTCGAGCACCGATTTCAGCGCCTTGTAGTCGGCATCCTCCTTTTCGAACGACAAATCGTCGCAGAAAATCAGGCAGCGGCGATCGGCACCGCGCAAATCGGGCCGGCGCAGCAGGCGCAGCAGGTCGGGCAGCGAGGCGATATCCTCGCGGTGGATCTCGATCAATGCCAGTGCGCCGGGGTGCGCGGCGTTGATGCGGGCATGGGCGGCCTTCACCAGCGACGACTTGCCCATGCCGCGCGCGCCCCACAGCATGGCGTTGTTGGCCGGCAGGCCCGCGGCGAAGCGCGTTGTGTTCTCCAGCACCAGCGCCTTTTGCTGGTCGACCCCCCGCAGCAGCGCGATGTCCACCCGGCTGACGCGCAGCACGGGGCGCAACGCGGCCCGCTCCGGCTGCCACACGAAGGCGTCGGCGGCGGTCAGGTCGGGCACCGGCGGCGGCGGCGGGGCCAGGCGTTCCAGCGCGTCGGCGATCCGTGCGGCGGCTTCGAGAAGGCGCGGGTCCATGGCGGGCGATCCGATCGTGCTTGACGTAGAGGGCGCGGAAACTATGGTCCGGCGCCAACCACCGCAACCCGGAACCCCCAATTCATGCTGATCTCTCCCGCCTACGCCCAAGACATGGGCGGCTTCCTCGGCACGGCGGGGCAGTTCCTGCCGATCGTGCTGATCTTCGTCGTGTTCTATTTCCTGCTGATCCGCCCGCAGCAGCAGCAACAGAAGACGCTGAAGGCCAAGCTGGCGGCGTTGAAGCGCCTCGACCGCGTGCTGACCGGCGGTGGCATCATCGGCGTGGTGCAAAAAACCACCGAGGGCAGCAACGAGGTGGAGGTGGAGATCGCGCCGGGCATTCGCGTGAAGGTGCTGCGCGAGACCATCACCTCGGTGCTGGGCGACCCGAAACCGGCCAACGACTCCAAGCCGGTCGAGAAGGCTTGATCGGACGCGCCCGCTGGCGCGCCAGTAAGGAGGTGGCGGCGCGGTGTAATTGATGCGCTACTGCGTTCGTTGTCGCGACGGAGGTCACCAATGTCCCAGGCGTCGAGCGCTGTTCAGTGGCACTACATGGATGCGGCGCGCCAGCAGCAGGGGCCGCATGGCGCGGACCAGATGGCAGCACTGGTGCGCAACGGCACCGTCGGTTCGGCCACGCTGGTCTGGTCGCCCGGCATGGCCGGGTGGGTGGCCTATGCCCAGTCTGCGCTGGCCGCCCAAATGCCGCCGGGGGCAGCGCCCTTCATGGCGCCACCAGGCACCGATGCCGCCGGCTTCGTTGGCGCGGTACGGACCTGCTTCAACAAATACGCGACGTTCCATGGGCGCGCCCGGCGGCCTGAGTTCTGGTTCTTCGCGCTGTTCAACATCCTGGCGAGCGTCGCTGCCAATATTGTCGATTCCGTACTGTTCGGTCTGGGGGGCGGGTTCAGCCCGCTGAGTACCCTTTTTTCGCTGGCCGTGCTGGTCCCGGCCCTGGCGGTGGGCGCGCGACGGCTGCACGACACCGACCGCAGCGGCTGGTGGCAGTTGATCGCGCTGGTGCCGTTGGTGGGCGCGATCGTGCTGATCGTGTTCCTGTGCCAGCGCGGCACAGCGGAGCGCAACCGCTTCGGGTGAACGAAACGCCACAGCGTCCCTCCAACCCAGCGGCCGCACGGAAAAATATTTCCGGGGCCGCGCTGCGGTTCTGACAACGTCGCCCGGAATATAGGCAGGGCGCGCGCCGGGGCAGTGCCGGCTGATGCCCGCCTAGGTGGCGCTTCAACCAGAATGAGCCGCTGGAGAATTATTTTGTTCAAAATTTAAGATGTCTGCTGGCATGCTCTCCAGATCATGTTCTCTTATCCTCACGTCATTCGTACGCGCCCTGTCCTGGCGGCTACTTGATGGCACCGACGAGCAGCGGACAGCGATGAAGCGGATACAGGGAGGTGCAGATGGCCACGATTTATGTTGACCCGACGGCAAAATCTTTTGGCACCGGCTCCCTGAGTCGACCATTCAAGTCTTGGTCGCAGGTCATTTTCAAGGCGGGTAACAGCTATCTTCAGAAGGCCGGCACCAGCGCCACGGCCACTATCACCGTTACCACGCAGGCGACCGCAACGGCGCCGATCCAGATCGGCAGCTACGGCACCGGCGCGGCACCCGTGATAAACGGCAATATCAGCCTGAACGGCGCCTCATACGTGACGGTATCGGGCCTGGCCGTCCGCAACAGCAGCGTGGCGGCGATCGCGCTGCAAGTCGGAGCGCACCACAACACCATCAGCGGCAACACGCTGTCACAGTCCAAGGTCGGCGTGTGGATCGGCAATGGCGCAGGTGCCGATAATTTGATCGAGCGCAATACCATCAGCGGCAGTGCCATCAACGGCATCGCGGTGGACAAGATTGCCAATGCAGCCGGCCGCGCCACGCGCATTGTGGGGAATACGGTCACTGGCAGCGGAGCCCATGGCATCGACATCAATGGCAACAATTTCATCGTCGACGGCAACACGGTGAACAAAAACGGGCTCACCATCAGCGGGGCGAGTGGCATCCACGTGTTCGGTGGCTTCGAGGGGGCGCCGGATACGTTCGGGGTGGGCAACACAATCAGCAATAACGTGGTCTACGACGACCGCGACATTTTTGGGCCCGATGGCAACGGCATCCAGCTTGACCAGTACACCAACGGCAACATCGTCACCGCCAATTTCACCGCCGGCAATGACGGCGCCGGCATTATCCTCTACGATTCTTACAACAACACGATCACCAACAATATGGCCAACGGGAACCAGCGCGATCCCGGCGGAACCCATTTCATCAAGGGCGACATGGTGTTCGCCGGCAGCCTGGACTTGACGAGGGGCAACTTCATCGCCGGCAACATCGCACTATCGACGTCGGGGCCGGCGGTGCTGGTGGATGCACTGACCGCCGACAATCTCAACCGCTTCAGCGGCAACATCTGGCAGAACACCGTCGGTGGCCCAGACACCATGGTGGGAAATGACACGTCGTGGGCATCATGGCTCGCCTATGACCTCACCGGCGGCCCCGGGCTGACACCTGATGCCAGGACCGGCATAACACTGGCGCTTGCGTCATACAGCGGTCCTCTGACGTACCGCTACGCCGCTGGCACCACCCAGATAATCGACGGTTTTAACTATACCCTGACCGGCTGGACGGGAAGCCAGCTTGTCGGCACGTCGGTAGACCAGCTTGTTGGCGCGGGTGAATTCGTCGTGTAGAGCGACCCGCTTTCCTTCTTGACCTGCGAAAAAGGGCCCCTTCCGGGGCCCTTTCACGATGCCGTTAGCGGCGGATCAGAGCGTGATCGCCTCGTAGTTGGCCAGGTTGTCCAGCCAGTTCTGCACGTAGTCCGGGCGGCGGTTGCGGAAGTCGAGGTAGTAGCTGTGCTCCCATACGTCGCAGCCGAGCAGGGCGGTGCCCTCGCCGGTTGCCAGCGGGCCGCTGCCGTTCGGGGTCTTGGTGCATTTCAGCTTGCCGTCGGCGCCCATCACCAGCCAGGCCCAGCCGCTGCCGAACTGCGTGGTGGCGGCGGTCTTGAAGGCATCCTTGAACGCCTGGACGCTGCCGAAGTCGCTGACCAGCTTGGCTTCCAGCTTGGCCGGGATGCCGCCGCCGGTGGGCGACATGTTCTGCCAGAACAGCGTGTGGTTCCAATGCTGGCCGGCATTGTTGAACACCGGGGCCATGGCGGCATTGCCGTGGGCCAGCATGACGATCTCGTCGAGCGACTTGCCCTGCAGGGCCGCGTCCTTCTCGACGAAGCCGTTCAGCGCGGTGACATAGGCTTGGTGGTGCTTGCCGTGGTGCAACTCCAGTGTTTCCTGGCACATGCCTTTCGCGGCCAGGGCGGCGGTGGTGTAGGGGAGGGCGGGGAGTGTGAAGGCCATGAAGCCGTTCTCCGGGATTGTTTTGCAGATGGGGACGCCTTGCGTAGCTATGACCGCACCCCGCCAAGGTCAAGCTTGCACGATGGCGAATAGCGCGGCACGACGCGCTGGATGAGCGACCCCCAGGCCCTCTCACCTTGTGCCGCACTGGTGCGGCGGCATGATCCCGACCGGTTCCTGACCGCGTTGTTCGCGCCGGCGGCGCGGCGCGAGGCGCTGTTCGCGCTGTATGCTTTCAACCACGAGCTCGCCCGCGCCCGCGAAGTGGTGAGCGAGCCGATGCTGGCGCTGATCCGCTTGCAGTGGTGGCGCGAGGTGGTGCAGGGCACGGCCAAGCGCCACGAGGTGGCCACGCCGCTGTCGGCGGCGATCGCGCAGGGCATGTTGGTGCCGGATGACCTGTTGGCGATGATCGATGGGCGGGAGGCGGAGGCCGACCCGGCGATTCCCGACCGGGCCGCCTGGCTTGGCTTTCTCGCCGCCACCGCCGGCGGGGTGATGGTGGCGGCCGGGCGTGCGCTGGGGGCAGAGGGGGCGCTGCTGGACCGGCTGCGGACCCTGGGCACCGCGCAAGGCGTGGCCGGGCAGTTGCGCAACGTGCCGGCGCTGGCGCGCGCCGGGCGGGTGCTGCTGCCGCAGGACGTGCTGGGCGCCCATGGGCTGACGATCCACGACGTGACCGCCGGGCGCGAGCCGGAGCGGCTGCTGGCGGTGGTGGCGGAGCTGGCGGCTGCGGGGCGGATGATGCTGGGCGACGCGCAGCGCCTGCCGCGCGCCGTGATCGCCGCCGCGTTGCCGGCGGTGCTGGCACGCGGGGATCTGTTCCGGCTGCATTTGGCGCATGCCACCCAGCCGGCACAGCGCGGGCTGGGCGGGCGGCTGGCGGTGCTGGCGGCGTGGGGGCGCGGGCGGGTATGACGGCGCCGATGGACGATCCGACAGGTGGCATTCCTGGTGACTCGCTGGCCCCGGCCTTCTGGCAGCCGGACCGGCTGGGCACGCCCAGTGCGTGGTGGGGCCATGTGCCGTTTGCCTATTGGTTAATGGCCGAGATGCGGCCGGCGCGGGTGGTGGAGCTTGGCACCTCGGCCGGCATATCCTACCTCGCCTTCTGCCGGGCGGTGGCCGAACTGGGCCTGGCCACAAGCTGCCATGCCGTGGACACGTGGCACGGCGATGACCACGCCGGATATTATGCCGACAGCGTGCTGGCCGGGCTGCGGGCCTTCCACGACCCGCGCTATGGCGGATTTTCGACGCTGGTGCAGACGGATTTCGATAGCGCGCTTGGCCGCTTTGCCGACGGCAGCATCGACCTGCTGCACATCGACGGGTTGCACACCTATGCCGCGGTGCGCCACGACTTCGTCACCTGGCTGCCGAAAATGTCGCCGCGCGGGGTGGTGCTGTTCCATGACATCGCCGAGCGCCGCGCCGGTTTCGGCGTGTGGCGGCTGTGGGAGGAACTGCGCGCCGCGTTCAGCGGCTTCGGCTTTCGCCATTCGCATGGGCTGGGGGTGCTGCTGGTCGGTGCGCGCCAGCCGGCTGCGGTGCGCCAGCTTTGCGCGGCCTCCGGCACTGCGGCGGAGGCGGTGTGGCAGGCGCGCTTCGCGGCGATCGGGGGGCGGTGGGCGGCCGAGCAGATGCTGCGCGATATGGCCGAGGCGATGCGCCAAGGTTCGGCCGAGCACGGTGCCGGCCAGGCGGGCGAGGCGACTGGCTGAAATGCAAGCGGTTCGGCTACCATGGCCAATGCCATCCGCCGCGCCCCTGCTGCCCGCCCATCTCGCCCCGGTGTTCTGGGTGCCCGATCGCGTGGGCGTGCCGAGTGCCTGGTGGGGCCATGTGCCGTTTGCCCACTGGCTGGTTGCCGCGATGCGGCCGGGGCTGGTGGTGGAGTTGGGGACGCATACCGGCGTGTCCTATGCAGCATTTTGCCGGGCGGTGGCTGAGCTGGGGCTGCCGACGCGCTGTGTTTCGGTGGATACCTGGCGCGGCGACCCGCAGACCGGCGACTATGAGGAGGCCGTCTACGAGGAATTGCGCACCTGGCACGATGCGCGGTACGGCGGCTTCTCGCGGCTTCTGCGCACTGATTTTGACAGCGCGCGGCGGTTGTTCGCGCCCGGCAGCATCGACCTGCTGCATATCGATGGGCGACACGACTATGCCTCGGTCCGGCACGATTTCGAGACCTGGCTGCCGGCCATGTCGGCGCGCGGGGTGGTGCTGTTCCATGATACCGAAATCCGCGCTCCCGATTTCGGGGTGTGGCAACTGTGGGACGAATTGCGGCGGCGGTTCGCAGGGTTCAGCTTCGCGCATTGCTACGGGCTGGGGGTGCTTTGCGTGGGGCAGCAACCGTCAGAGGCGATCGTGGCACTCTGTGCCAGCGTGGGGACGCCGCAGGAAGCGGCACTGCGGCGGATGTTTGGCGTGGTGGGGGAACGGTGGATGGCTGATCAGGCGCTGCGGCTGGCAGGGGCACAGCACAAGTGATGGGAGGATTCTTCTTTTTGTGAACAAAAAGAAGCAAAAAAACTTTATCCGATAAGGGCTTGTGGTGTTATTTGTTGCTATATCGTAATGAATTGCGCGTGGTTCAGCGGCGCAGGTCAGGGGGGTGATTTTTTTTGGCCGGGCCATTGTGCGCGGCGCTGCGTCTCACCGAGGCGGCCGGGGGAATAGGTTAGCCAGACGCGGCGTTCGCGCGCGGTGACGCGCGGGGCGGCGAGGGGCCGTGGGGCGCGCGGGCGGCGCGGCCGGCTGGGCAGGCGGAGGACCTCCGGCACGGGGAGACCATACATCCGAAACAGCGGGCGCAGAATGCGGCCGGCCTGCGGTGCGGCGGCCAGGAGCTCCGCCATTTCCGGGCTGGCAACCAAACGCTCCAGCTCGGGGATTATCTGCGCGGTGGGCTGGACGAGGTTAAGAATCCAGCCAGCGCGTGACGGCAGACGCAGTTTTTTCCCATCTGGGGGGGCTTCGGCTGGGATGGACGCTTCCCGCGGCGTGCGCGGCCGGGGACTGCGTGAGGTGAGCTTGCCGGCCTGCCAGCGGGCAATGAGGCGGTCGAAGCGAGAGGCAGCGCGGCTGAGGTAGCCGTACACGAGGCCCAGGATGGGTTCGAGGTGGCGGTTATGGGAGAGATGGGCGCCGAGCTTCAGGCCGATCCGATTCACGGCCGCGCGGAATCGCCCCGTGAGGGTGGTTGGTTCGGGGGGAGATGTTGCCCAAAAGGTCATAGTTAGTTATATATGATCTTCCTCCGGTCGCTGCAAGTGGGGAGAAAAGATTCTTTTCATAAAACAACGCACGGCAAGGGTTTTGTCTTCACGGCGCGAAGCCGCGCCAGGGGACCAATCAAAGTCCGGAAAGCGGCTTCGCCCGACGGCCGACGGCCTTTGTAAACCCATTTCATTTCAATAGTATGAGGTCCAGGGGCTCGGCCCCTGGTGGGTCCAGGGCGACGCCCTGGCCTTACTTAGCCTTCTTCCTCGCCCTAACGGCAGGGATCAGGGGAGCGAGGAAGCGGGCGGTGTGG
>Ga0105044_10004124_pt1 | contig 19946 bp, 15 predicted proteins | sample MAT01_FD_78092 | JGI IMG/M metagenome (GOLD analysis project Ga0105044, IMG submission 78092) | Freshwater microbial communities from Lake Fryxell liftoff mats and glacier meltwater in Antarctica - MAT-01 | ecosystem: Environmental > Aquatic > Freshwater > Ice > Liftoff microbial mat | place...
AGCTCATGGAATACCGGCTCAATGCTGCCGCACTCGACCGGAAAACAGAAAGCGCGAATTTTAAATCGGCCTCCGCCATCGCAGAATTTGGCATGCTACTCCGGGATTCAAAATACAAAGGAGCAGCCTCGTATGCACATGCACTCGCGCAGCTACGCGCGGCATCCAACTATGATCCGAATGGTTACAGGGCTGAATTGGCGCAATTGATTGAAACAGCAGGAAAAATGGCCATGGCAGCGAAATAGCACAAAATTCGAAAGCCGCCCGGAGTCTATTCCGAGCGGCTTTCCATTATCAAATTGGCTAATTATCAAATTATCAAATCAACTTTTTACTTCTTCAAATTCTACATCTTGTGCGTCACCTGTACCGCCAGCATTGCCACCTTCAGTGGAATCCTGACCGTCAGGCTCCGCCGTTGGGCCACCAGAAGCATCTGCTTGTGCAGCATAAATTTCCTGGCTGGCAGCATTCCATGCTTCATTGAGCACTTTTGTTGTGCTATCGATGCGGTCGAGGTCTTCTGACTTATGCGCCTCCCGAAGATCAACGAGTGCTTTTTCGATGTTCTCTTTGTGGTTGGCCGGTACTTTTTCACCGAATTCCTTGAGTTGCTTTTCTGTTTGGAAAATCAATGTATCAGCACCGTTGAGCTTTTCAGCCTTTTCACGCACTTGACGATCGGTTTCAGCATTCGCTTCTGCCTCAGCCTTCATACGCGCAATCTCATCTTTCGAAAGACCTGTGCTGGCTTCGATGCGGATGTTTTGCTGCTTGCCAGTGCCCTTGTCCATCGCCGATACACTCAGTATACCGTTGGCATCCATGTCGAAAGTGACTTCAATTTGCGGTATACCCCGTGGTGAGGGCATGATGCCTTCAAGGATGAAACGGCCTACAGAGCGATTGTCGCGCGCCATCGGGCGCTCACCTTGGAGGATATGAATTTCTACCTGCGGCTGGTTGTCACTCGCCGTAGAGTAAGTTTTTGACTTCTTCGAAGGGATGGTCGTGTTTGACTCAATCACCACGTCGAAGATACCACCCATGGTTTCAATGCCCAGTGACAGTGGCGTCACATCGAGCAATACCATGTCTTTCACACCTGCATTGCCAGACAAGATAGCGCCTTGAACACCAGCACCGATGGCCACTACTTCGTCGGGGTTTACCGAGCGATTGGGCTTGCGACCGAAGAACTTCTCCACTTCTTCCTGGATGCGTGGGATACGGGTTGAACCGCCCACCAGGATGACTTCTTGCACATCGCTGGCTTTCATACCGGCATCAGCGAGTGCTTTGCGGCAAGGCTCAAGGGTGCGCTGTACCAGTGCGTCGGTCATTTGTTCGAACTTCGCACGGCTTAGTTTCATCACAAGGTGTTTAGGCACACTGTCAATAGCGGTGATATACGGGAGGTTGATCTCCGTTTCTGCGCTGGCCGACAACTCGATTTTTGCTTTTTCAGCGGCTTCTTTCAAGCGTTGGAGTGCCATGGGATCTTTGCGGAGATCCATGTGCTCCTGCTTTTTGAATTCATCGGCCAGCCATTCAATGATGACCTGGTCGAAGTCGTCGCCACCGAGGTGGGTGTCGCCATTGGTAGAGCGCACTTCAAATACACCTCCCCCAAGTTCGAGGATGGAGATATCGAAAGTACCGCCGCCGAGGTCATATACCGCAATTTTTATGTCTTGGTCGCGCTTATCAAGGCCATAAGCGAGGGCCGCTGCTGTAGGCTCGTTTACGATACGTTTCACATCAAGTCCCGCAATGGCACCGGCTTCTTTGGTAGCCTGGCGTTGTGAGTCATTGAAGTAAGCCGGAACTGTGATAACAGCTTCTGTTACTGCTTCGCCGAGGTAATCTTCAGCGATTTTTTTCATTTTTTGCAGCGTCATTGCGCTGATTTCCTGCGGAGTAAAGAAGCGCCCGTCAATATCAACACGGCAAGTGTCATTGTCGCCTTTTACTACTTTGTAAGCAGCGCGTTTTATTTCGGATGTAGCTTCACTGAAGCGCATGCCCATAAAACGTTTGATGGAAGCGACGGTACGTTGCGGGTTGGTAATGGCTTGGCGCTTGGCAGGAGCGCCAATTTTGCGTTCGCCGTTATCCAGAAAGCCGATCACCGAAGGGGTGGTGCGTGCGCCTTCGTCGTTGGGTATCACAATCGGTTCGTTACCGACCATGACGGAGACGCAAGAGTTGGTTGTGCCGAGGTCAATGCCTATAATTTTTCCCATGTTATGGTTGTAATTCGTTTATTTTAAAAATGGTGATGGTTTAGGATTTAATCCATTGTTATTGCAATAATCAACGATTGTGCCACGGCGGGTAATCTGACGGAATGGCAGAATCTCACATCAATCTAGATGTTTTTGTCAGAAATCCGACGTGCCAAATGGCAGAACGACAGTAGGCACAGCGCACACCCTCAATATCCATTCATCGTTTTCGCATCCGGTCTCATCGAAAAAATCCTTTCAATCAATAGGAAGTGGTAGATTTTTGTACATCAAAATCTAATTTGAGTTGTTTCTTATCATGAATCATTACTTTAACCAGCACTTCCATGCGCCTTTTTGCGGCCAAAAGCCCTATTTTTGCCGCCGGAAGTACCGTCAGCGTAAACCAAAATCTATGAGCAGAGTCCTTCCATTCCTTGCCTTTCTTTTAACAACTGCCTTTTTTATTGTGGGAATCTTTTACTTCATTGCCAGAACATTGGGCCGAATCATTTTTGACCCGGGGTCTTCGGCTTGGAAACGCACCATTGCGAAACTGCAAACGCGGATTCGGGCACAGGCCGCAGGCGCTTTGGTGCCTTGGGATGCTGAAATGCTGAGTTTATTGTCCCTAAACCAAAGCAATGTCAAAAAACCAGGTTGGTGGGACAGCGCCTCCGAAGGTGTGTTTTTGACCATTTACCAGGAGCCTGTGCTGTCTTATGCTGGTCAAATCAGCGGCAATACCTCTGTTTTCGTCGCCAGAACAAGCGCCAAGGATTTTATTTTCCGACAAAAAGAAAAGGAAACGGAGGTATGGATCAACAACCAACCTTTTGCGGTGTATATCAATGGCGTGCTGCTAGCTGCTGGCCGTTCCAGCCAAATGCTCGCACGACTTGAACCAAACGCTGAGGAGGCTCAATGGCCTGTTATGATCGGCGACAAAGCTGCTGCGGCAATAACGAATCCCAAGCGGATTGCCGATGCAGGGCCAAATCCAAGGGCGTTGACGATGCTGCGAAAGGTCAGTGCCGAAGAGGAAAATGCGCTGTTGGCGCTGACAATGATGTTTTCGCTTAAAGCGTAATTGCACTGAAAACCTTGTTAAAACTTTATCTCAAAAGACCTACGAGGTTCTTACAATAAACATTCTTACGCCAATTTTGTCTTTACCGAACAATCGCTAAGTACATTTTTTAGGGCATTGCCTTAATTTTTTCTAAATCCTTAGCGTACTTTGCGGTAACAAAAAGTTATCGTCAGCAAACGTTTGTACCATGACAATTGAGCAAATCTATACCGGCTGCCTCGCGCAAGGTGCCTATTACATTGAAAGTGACGGAGAAGCAGCCTTTATTGACCCACTGCGCGAAACAAGGCCGTATTTAGATCGTGTGGAAAAAGATGGCGTACAAGTAAAGTATGTGTTCGAAACACATTTTCACGCTGATTTTGTGTCGGGGCATATTGATTTGGCGAAAAAAACGGGCGCGACCATCGTGTACGGCCCTGGTGCTGAAACTGCTTACGAAACCTATTCTGCCAAAGACGGGGAGGTGTTTAAGGTTGGTAAAATCACCATCAAAACCTTGCATACCCCAGGACATACGCCTGAAAGCACCTGTTACTTATTGATCGATGAAAATGGCCGCGACCATGCCGTATTTACGGGCGACACCTTGTTTATTGGCGATGTTGGCCGCCCCGACCTGGCCATCAAAGGCGACCTGACAGAACTGGATCTTGCGGGCATGTTATACGACAGCCTGCAATCCAAAATTGTCACCCTATCAGATGATGTTACTGTTTACCCCGCCCATGGCGCCGGTTCTGCCTGCGGCAAAAACATGAGCAAGGAAACGGTCTCTACCATCGGTTTGCAAAAAGAACTCAACTATGCGTTGCGGGCAAAAACCAGGGAGCAGTTTATTTACGAAGTCACCGATGGACTAAACAAGCCACCGCAATATTTTGCGAAAAATGCGTTGATGAATAAACTGGGCTATGAAAGCATCGACACCGTTATGGCGCGTGGTGCGCAGGCGCTTAATCCTGCAGCTTTCGAGGAGGCCGTCAACGCAGAAGATGCTTTGATGTTGGACGTGCGCAGTCCACAGGAATTTACCCAAGGCTTCATTCCGAATTCCATTTTTATTGGTTTGGATGGACAGTTTGCCCCATGGGTTGGCGCTTTGATCACCGATTTGAAACAACCAATTGTTATTGTAGCGCCTGTTGGCCGGGAGGCAGAAACGGTGTTGCGCCTGGCGCGGGTCGGATATGATCATTGCATCGGCTACCTGGACGGAGGTTTTGATGCCTGGAAAAAGGCAGGAAAAGAAACCGATACCATTGAATCCATCACTGTTGAAACATTGGCCCAACGGCTTGAAATGGATTCCGATTTATTGATCCTCGACGCGCGTCGCGACGGAGAATACAGCGCCGAGCACCTTGAAACTTCTGACCATTTTGCCCTCGATAACATCAACGAAAACATGCACCTGCTCGATCGGGAAAGCAACTACCATATTCATTGTGCCGGCGGTTACCGCAGCATGATTATGGCCTCGATTCTACGGGCACGCGGGTTTGAAAATTTGGTGGATGTGCAGGGGGGCTTTGCGGCAATTCAGAAAAGTGAGTTGTTTAAAACAACGGATTATGTATGTCCTTCAAAACTGAAAAAAGCAGAAACATTAATTTGATAGTTCGATGATGACGCATAGCCAACAGGTGAGAAGCACCGAAATAATGTTACCGATATTTAAAATTGCTCGCTAAACATATAACCAGATGATTTACAAAATATTTGCTACTGCTATCGCACTCTGCTTCTTTCTCGCGGGATGCAAAAAAGGCGAAGAGCCACCCCAAAAAGAAGAATTTTCCTGCGTTAAACTGACAGATGAGCTTGGTCAAAGTTTTGGAATTTCTGGCTGCTCCACTTCCAATGACGGGGGGAACACAACCTTGTCAACGGCCGAAGCTGCCTATTTTACGGGAAACGACACCTCATTCCTACAAGGTACCGTTTCTGTTCCAATTACTGAAGTGCCATAGTACCCGAACCCTGTGATGGCAGGCACTAGTTTTAGGATTCAAATCCTTAGTCCATCTCCCGGAAACCTTATCAAGCTTCAATTGGCGATCATTGATGAATCAAAAAATATCTTATTTCAGTACGCAGGAAATGTAGATAGCAATGCTTCACTTAGTATTGCAGTTCCTACAGACAAATTTTCCAAAGGATCTTATTATCGGGTTTACTACCGTGTTAGCGCTCTTGGCGCACCAATAATCTTTGAAGGGCATAGCAATTTTTTGATTTGCAAGCAGATTGGCCCATTAAACATCGATACGGATTGTCTTTGAGAAACTACCCAACTGGCTCAAGACTCCCAATAATTTCAAATATCTTCGCGGCCACATTCCTACGCAAAAATTTACTAGATTGACAATGAAGCAGTTGCAAAATTTCGCCCTCGGCAAATGGCATTCCCCCATCGGCACGGAAGCCCCACAACACAATGCCTACAACAACCAAATCATCAGCATGGCCGGAGATGTGGCTGATCCTGCCGATGTATTTGAATACGGCCGTAATGTTGGCAGCCGCAACCTGCGGAAAATGACTTTTTTCGAGCGCGGCCTTATGCTCAAGCGCCTCGCCTTGTTCCTGACCGACCGAAAAGAGACCTATTATGCAGCGTCCCACCTTACCGGTGCTACCCGCGTGGATTCCTGGATTGATATTGATGGCGGCATCGGCAACTTGTTTGCCTACGCCTCGCTGCGCCGCCTGATGGGCAGCGAAACTTTTTATGTAGACGGGCCAACCGTTGGGCTTTCCAAAGAAGGCACTTTTGTGGGTCAGCACATCATGGTGCCTAAGCGTGGCGTGGCGCTCCACATCAACGCATTTAACTTCCCCGTTTGGGGCATGTTGGAAAAATGCGCCGTCAACTGGCTGGCGGGTGTGGCGGCTGTGGTGAAAGCATCGGAGGTAACTTCTTTTGTAACAGAAACCGTCGTACGCGATATTGAAGCAAGCGGGTTGTTGCCTGAAGGCGCCCTGCAATTCATCGGCGGGCGCGGCCACGGACTTTTGGATTATGTTGAAAACCAAGACATTGTAACCTTTACAGGTTCGGCAACAACTGGAAAAAAGCTAAAAGCGCATCCGCGACTCCTGGAATATTCTGTACCATTCAATTTGGAAGCCGACTCCTTGAATGCCATGGTTTTAGGCGAAGACGCAGGGCCGGGCACTCCCGAGTTCGATGTGTTTATCAAAAATGTACGCGCTGAAATAACCGTAAAAGCAGGCCAGAAGTGTACGGCAGTGCGGCGCATCATCGTTCCGGAAAGCTTTTTGGAGGACGTGCAAATCCAACTCGGTAAAGAACTTGCCAAAACCAAAATTGGCGACCCTTCGGTGGAGGGCGTACGCATGGGTGCCCTCGTGAGCCAAACGCAACGGGAGCGGGTGTTGGAAAACCTGAAACTGCTAACCCGTTCTTCGTCCATTGTTTTTGGCGATTTAGAGCAATTTGAAGTCATCGGTGCCGACAAAAAATCGGGTGCCTTTTTGCCGCCACTGCTTTTGCTGAATGAGCATCCATTTAAAGGACAGGAATGCCATAACGTAGAAGCATTTGGTCCGGTGGCCACCCTGATGCCCTATAAAAACCTTGAAAAAGCCATTGAATTGGCCAACCTCGGCAAAGGCTCCCTGGTTTCTACCATCTGTACTTTTGATCCCGCAGCAGCGGGGGAATTTGTCCGGGAAGCAGGTGCCTACCACGGTCGTATTCTTATTTTAAACCGTGAATCGGCCAAAGAAAGCACCGGACATGGCTCACCGATGCCCATGCTTACGCACGGCGGCCCAGGTCGCGCGGGCGGGGGCGAGGAAATGGGCGGATTGCGCGGCGTGATGCACTATCTTCAACGCATTGCCGTTCAGGGACACCCTACTATGCTCACTGCGGTGACAAAAACGTACCAGCGCGGCGGCGCTCGCCCGGAAAGCGTAGTGCATCCATTCCGAAAATATTTTGAAGAACTCCAAGTAGGCGAAACACTCACCACGGCCAAACACACCGTTTCGGAAACCGACATCACCAATTTCGCGAACGTATCGGGCGACAACTTTTACGCCCACATGGACGTAACCTCCTTGGAAGGCACTCCTTTCACAGGCCGGGTAGCACACGGGTATTTTATCCTGTCCAAAGCCGCAGGTATGTTTGTGGATGCCAAAAAAGGGCCGGTTATTCTCAATTATGGGCTCGACGAGTGCCGTTTTACAAAACCAGTTTACCCAGGCATGACCATTGGCGTGCGGCTGACCGTGAAGGAGAAAATTGAAACAGAACAAAAGGTAGATGATGCACTTCCGCCACGCGGCATCGTGCGCTGGCAGGTGGATGTGTATGACGAAACAGATGAGACGGTGGCGCTGGCGACCATTTTGACGATGGTCAAGAAGCGCTGACTACCCTGAATTGTCTTACTGTAAGCATCCGTACACGTCAAAAAGGACAAAGGCAAAACAGGAAGTTGCTGAATTAGTACATTCAGCGCACATTACGTGGACGGATGCTACAGCAGGACAACTCAGGATAAGGGAAGCGAAAGACGTTGAGGGTGCCTGGATAGCTGAGCATACATGCCTCCCATTGCCTGTGTACGTTTAGTCGGCTATGTGGGCGATGTGCGCTATACGGTTAAAATACATTGATAATAAATATTTTATAAAGTTGTTAATTTATAAATTTGTATAATTCCAACTTTAACGTTGTTCGAAAACCCACTTTAACTTGGCCTTCACGGTGTTATTCCCCACAAGTGCCCATATTTGAATCGAACATTCAAATAGCGGCACATGAAACACTTCCATATTTTCCTGCTCTTAACCATATTGCTCCCAGGATGCATCGGCAATACTTCCAAACCCTTACTCAAAAAGAGCCCCTACGACGCGGATTTCAATGCCAACGTAAAACGACTTTCGGGCAAAAAGCAGCAAGAAAAGCACATTGTACATTTGGAGGCTGCCTATCAATCTGCCCAAAAAGCGGATTTGCTCGCAGCGGATTCAATGCTTAACCTGGATAAACCTGAGCGATGGTTGTATGTCAACGCCTATCATCGCAGGTTACAAGATCGGCAACAAAAGGTGCTGTCGCTTTTGCCATTGGAAAGCAAAAATGGCTACAAACCAGATTTCCTGACCATCAACAATATAGCTGAACGGGAAACGGCCAGTCGACAAGCAGCTGCTGCATACCTGCATCAAAAAGCAGCGGGTTTATTGGAAGAACGCACACATGTTGCTGCCCGGGAGGCTTACAGCACTTTGGTAGATTTAAAAGAACATTACTACCCTGTTTGGGAAAACTCGGCAGCACTCTTGGACAGCGCAACAATCAATGGGGTGGAGCATATTTTAATAGAAGGCGTTTGCAAAATAGATTCTTGGGCAAGTTCTACTTGGCAAAAGTTTTATACCAACGCTTCAGACCGTCCATATTTTGACATAATTATTAAAAGCCACGCTTTAGATGTAGACGTCAGCCCAGATTATTCATCTACTTCCTATTATACCGAAACCAAAGATATTGAAATAGGGTATACCGAGAAAAAGGACACGAACGGCGTTGTTATTGAGCGTTCACCTATTTATGAAACCGTATCAGCCACCGTCACGGAGACAATCGTAGAAAAAACGGCATCTGGAATCGTGCTGATAGATGTTCTAGATGGCATGAGTGGTGCGTTGATATATGCTACCTCGCTGTCTGCCAATACGATATTTAGCGACCGGTCAATTCGGGTTTCCGGCGATAGCAGGGCGTTGAGCTCCAGTGTGATGGAAACACCTGGCATCATTTTTACCCCTAGTTATTGGGCTATGGAAGATAAAATTGTGGATGCCCTCAATTTTGATTTTCGCAGCTTTATCAGCAGCAAACTGTGGACAGACAAATAGCGCATTACTGCTTGGATGGTTCCGCTGCTGCCTGGCCTTTTTTGTCGATATACGTCCATTGATCGCTCAACCAAGTGATATGCTCGCCTTCAGTTTTTTTGGTGCAGTTAGTGCTTACTTTGGCCAAGCTGTTTTTAAAAGGAAAGGCGCAATCAAATTGCGGCTGAATTACAATTGCCAAAGTTTTATCATCAGCGTAGCCAATTTTACCCTGCACAATTATCCTGAATAAGCCTTCTTCCGGGTAATCCGGGCCATTATCATATTGGAAAATTTCGTAGGCTATGTTCTCCTGTCGGTCAATGACGGCAAAGGTTCCATTGAGCAACTGAACCATGGCAAAGGTCTTAAAGGTATCGCTGAAGCATTGGGCGTATTTTCCAACTGGAATGACTACTTTGCCTGAAGTGTTGCTATATCCCTGGGCTTCAGAATTACCGCCTGATGTCAGTATCAGGTAATCGCTTTCCGTTGTGCTTGCAGGGGTTTGGAGGGGATCAGTGCAATAAAGGAGGCTTAGGGTGGCCGCAAGCAGGATGGTGAACTTTAGCATATATTTCATTTTAGTCGGAACTCGTTGATGCGTTTTTATAAAAAATATCACCACAGAGGACGCAGCGTTACACAGATGTCTTCACAGAGGAAAAGACTAGTGCCGAGTCCTCCAGTTGGCGTATGAATATGCGAAGGTAGATTTTTCACTCATTGAGGCGCAAGGAGGGCGAAATGCGGGACATTTTAACCGACGAGCAACGAAGATGAGTGGAAAATATGGCCGCCAGATTCATACGCCGACTGGTGGACTCGGCACTAGCGGCTTCGCCGCAGTTTTTTTTTAATAAAACCTCTGTGAATACCTCTATGAAACGCTGCGTAACTCTGTGGTGAAAAATATTATTTCAAAAACTCCGCAATCGCACTATCATTGCGCAAAAATGGCTTCATGGTATCATAGGGTATAAATATTGTCTGCCGACCATATTGCGGGTGAAACAAAGTGCTCATCTCAAAACCTTCTCTTCTGATCAAAATAAATGGGAAACCTTCTTTATTCAACCATTCCCGGTATTTTGGGTCGGTAGCAAAGGATGCAAGTTTGGGCATCTCTTTCGCGGCATAGTCGCTGAACCAGCTTTTATAGTTGAATGTTTTTTGAAACAAATCTTCCATTACGAGCTGCTTTCCGGTCTTCAGGTCAAAATTGTACGCCAGGCCTTGTGCCTTTTCATTCCAAGTATCCGTAAAGGTAATGTATCCCGTAAACAAGTTATCGGTCCAGCAGGCGATTTCAGGCCAGGCGCTGGCTCTTTGCGCATTGCGGTTAGCAGCAGACAAGGGCATTTTCTTCGCTGAAAAGGTTGATTTGCAACGCTCTACCCAGGCATTTACTTGATCGTCGAGCCAAGTATTGCAGGAGGCACACGGCGTACGCGGATACAACACATCGTAAGCAGAAGCATAGTCGGCATATTCATAGCATCCGAGCAGGAAATGGTCTTTTAAAACAAACTTGAACAGTCGCCGCTCGCCGCTGCCCGTCCAGTTGCAATCGGTGTTTTGTCCGGGCTTCAAGTTGCCCGAAAGCATGGCCACCAGCCGGTCTTCTTTGCCCAATGCTTCCATTTCATAGCTACCGTCAGGCTTTAATTCGCCTTTCAATTTGTAGGTGCGTCCATTGTCGGCTTCCACCCAAAGGAAACCTTCGAGCGCCCCATTTTGGGCACGTACTATCACCATGTCGGAACGGGCGTTGTTATATCGGGTAATGTATCGACTGCTCCACTTGTTGTCACTGCAATTGAGGGTCACAGAAGATCCTGGCGACATTTCGTCTGCTTCCAATCGGCTGCCGATGGTGTTGGCAGCATTCGTCCACTCCGCTTCAATGTGTCGACCCTGAATAGAGCCACTCAGCGTGCCTGTTTTTGCCCTGGCCATATCAAACTCTTCCAATTGAAAACTGGTGGAATCCAAGGTGCCTTGGAGCCGAAAACGGGTGCGACTTTTGGCATACGTAAGGTAGCCGCGACAGCTTTTTCCATCAAAGCCGAGGTTGAGATCGACCATGGCGCCATCATCTATACGTCCTTTGAACAAGCGCGCCCATTTGATTGCCGCGGGGTTTTCAAAAAGTTTGATGATGGCAGTATCCTTTATGGCAGGATTGGCAGGATTGGCAGCTTTAGCAGGTGCTGTGGATATTGGTTTTGCCGGACTGGTTTTTTCAGCAGCCGGTGTTGTTTTTTGTGCCAAACCCATTCCGGGTACAAGCATTGCAGCCACCACAATGGCGATGATGTAGTGCAGTTTTGGGGCGATTTTCTGTTGTAACATGGAGAACAAAATTGTAAGCGCCGATCTGCGGCGATATTAGATTGATAAAATAGGCGCACACGTTGTGGACCTTGTGCCGTGGTGTGAAAACGGGACTACCCCCTCCCCCGCACCATCCGATCCGCGCCCGACAAATCCTGTTGAAGCCGCACATCTTTGAACCCTTTTTCGCGAAGCAGCTGTTCTACTTCTACGGCGTTGAATTCATTGCATTCAAAAAAAAGCATGCCGCCTGGTTGAAGTTTTTTGCCTGCAAAATCCGCAATCACCCGATAAAACAGCAAAGGATCGTCTGATTCCACGAAAAGCGCGAGCCAAGGTTCATGGGCTTGAACGTGCTGTGGCACAAGATGTTTTTCAGTAGTCGGAATATAAGGTGGATTGCTGACAACAATATCAAAACTGGGCAGGTTATCCCATGATTCAACCTCTAAAATATCGCCTTGAAACAATTGTGTGCCACGGAAGTCATCGCCCAAGAGCAATTCCGCGTTTTTCTGGGCGACCGCAAGCGCTGCTTCACTTTTTTCCATACCATAGAGCTGCAATCGCGGCCATTTTTTCTTCAGGGTAAGCCCGATGCAACCACTGCCCAAGCCGATGTCCAGGAGGGTTGGGCGATCCGCGACATGGCTTTTCAAGTATTTCAAAATCTCGGAAACAAGTTCTTCTGTTTCCTGGCGTGGGATAAGGACCGCAGGTGTTACCATAAATTTCAAGCCAAAAAAATCAGCAACACCCATGACATACTGCACGGGCTCGCCCGATAATAGTCGGGCGCTAATTGCCTCAAAATTAATGGACTCCTCTGTGCTCAGGTCGCGATCGAGGCTGCGGCGATAATATCGGAAAGTATCTTCCATAACGATCCGGGAGATACTTGAAGCTTCTCCTTCGCCGTATCGATCCGTCAAGCTTTGAATAAGCTGGGTTTCTGCTTTGGAGCATGTCATAGTTCGGATATTCTAGGCAGGAGCGATCCTGTATTAAATCACGATGGAAAAAACAGTGCCTTGCGGTCGGTTGTCGGCTACGGTGACGCTGCCGTGATGCGCTTTCAAGACCTGGCCGACAATGAAAAGTCCAAGCCCCGTTCCGGTACTGTTTCGGGTGTCTTCATTGCCCAGGCGGTAAAACTTTTCAAAAATGCGTTTTTTCTCGTTGTCTGGAATACCCTGGCCTTGATCTGCGATGTTCAAATGGTATTTACCATCAATTAAAGCTGCCGAAAATTCAATTTTAGAACCTGTGGGCGAGTATTTCACGGCGTTTTCCAGCAGGTTTTTTATAACAGAAACCATGCCTGCCCGGTCGGCCAATAAAGGCGGTAAGCTATCATCATGTTTGATCTGGATGACAGCTTCCGGGAAACGCACGCGCAGCGCATCCGAGCATTCTTGTGCAACAGCTGCTAAATCCAACGGCTCTGGCACAGGTTGCCATTTGTCTTCGAGCCGCGCGGCGAGCAGCAGATCTTCTACCAAAGCTTGTAGTCTGTCGGCATCCTTCAGTCCATTGGATAGCATTTGTGTGCGCTGCGTATCATTGAGGGCGCGTTTCGTCAAGGTTTCAATGACCAGACGCAGGGACGCAATTGGCGACTTGAGCTCGTGGGTAATACTGAGCAAAAAATTACGACGCTGGCGGGCCAGGGTTACTTCCCGGTTGGCGCTTCGGTTGATTACCCAAAGGCCAAATATGAGGCATATCGTAAAAAACAATCCTTCTGCCACAACCATACGCCGACCGCTGCGCCAGATTTTTTCAATCTTGGCATACTCGGCAGTGCCTTTCAATTGGGAGAGGTTCAAGCCATTATTTTTGCCAGAGAACTTTTGTTCCAAGGCTTGCTTTTCAATGATAAAAAGCCGTTCGTTTTGCTGCCAAAGGTGAAAAGACCACCAGCCAAAAGCCAGAATCATGTACCCTATGACAAAATGGGACAAACGGGTTATGGAGATTTTTTTTGAAAACATGCCCTACATCCTTTTGAAAATCGCGCGCAAATTCCACCAAAAAAGCAGTCCGGCAAATGCCAGCCATAGGTACATCCAGACCTGGGAAGGGAATATACCGACTACCTTTTCATACATTACCAGATCACTCTGAGGACCTACATTGAAATCCTGAATGATGTACAGCACTGCGGCCACGCCTAAAAAAATCAGCACATCCTGGTCCCAATTTGTTTTTCTGGCGATAAAAAACAGTGAAACAGCAAAAGCAAACAAAATAGCCGTGCTTTCGAAGGATTCAAACCAAACAATTCCCGCCAAAGCCATAATAGCACCCAAAGTCAACAGGGTTGCCTGGGTCAGGGCTTTGTGCCTTACGCCAATGCGAAAAAGCAGGTTGCCAAAAATGGCGCTGCCCATATAGCCGCCCATCAAGATCACTCCCGGACTGCCGCCACGCGACACCGTGTAGCCGCTGCCATCAGGGTTTATCTGCATACCTTCTACACCGCCGCCCGTGAGAATGGCACCCATAGCATGGCCAAATTCATGCAGAAAAGTCACCAGCAAGGTGACCGGGTAAAGCACCAAACTTCCGAAAGAACCTCCCAGAAATTTAAGGATGCCGTACACGACCACCATTGCCAGCACTCTATAATGGAGTTGGTTGGTCATTTTATTTTTTCGTGACCTTGAACAGTTCCACCTCAAAAATCAGCATTGCACCAGCAGGGATTCCTGCGCCAGGGCTATTTTCGCCATAAGCAAGGTCAGAAGGGATGAAAAACTTAAATTTATCGCCTTCTTTCATCAACTGGAGACCTTCTGTCCAGCCCCTGATTACCTGATTGAGGCCAAAGCTGATGGTTTCGCCGCGTTGTACCGAGCTGTCAAACACCTTTCCGTTGAGCAGGGTTCCGTGGTAATGTACCTCTACCTGGTCTGTTGGACCAGGCGAAACAGTGCCTTCGCCTTTTTTCATCACTTCGTATTCCAGGCCGCTGGCTGTGGTCACCACACCTTGGCGCTTTTTGTTTTCGGCGAGAAATGCTTGGCCCAGGGCCTTGTCATTTCCGGCAGGCTGTGCCGCAGGTTGTCCGTGATTATGACCGTCGTCAGCACTGTGCTGTTCCGTTTCTTCAATTCTAAACAACTCAACTTCAAATATCAGGGTAGAAAAACCTTTGATGATGGCGCCGCGAGCTTGCTCGCCATAAGCGAGGTTGTAAGGAATGAAAAACCTGAACTTGTCGCCGACTTTCATGAACTGGAGCCCTTCTGTCCAACCTGGAATAACCTGGTTAAGGCCAAAAGTTGCGGTTTGGTTGCGCTTCACAGAGCTATCAAATACCTGTCCATCGATGAGCAAACCGGTGTAGTGTACTTCCACCTTGTCGGTTGCTTTAGGCGTTACAGTGCCCGTTCCGCTACTGATTACTTCGTACTGCAAACCGCTGGCCGTTGTAGTGACACCTGCCCGTTTTTTGTTTGTTTCCAGAAAGGCACCGTTGTCAACTTTCCAGTTTGCTTCAGCACGAGGCGTTGAAATATTGGTGCTGTAAGTATTGAAGTATTCCGTGGCCTTTTCAGGCGCAATTTTTGGAGCAGCTCCATCAAGTGCGGTACGCAAGCCAGCGATGAAAAGATCCACATTGAGGTCTTTATCCATCACCCGCTTGAGCGAAGAAGCGAAATTGAAACCATAAGCATAGTTTACGCTATCAATGGCAGTTTTCAATTCTACCGGTGTTGATTTGCCTTTTTGAGCGAAAAGTCCTGTAGCGGCCATTGCCAATACAAGCAGCATTATTAATTTTTTCATAGTTGAAAATGAGTGGTTGATAATAAAAAGTTGGATTTAGTCAGTTTACATTTTAAAAACAGCATCATCAATGCCTTCATTGACTTTGATGCTGGTAAAAGTAATCGTGAGCGGCACTGGGAACAAACCGCTGATGCTAAATACTGCTGGCAGCATTACACCACCTACAGGCTTGAATTCTTTGATATCCAATGTTTGAACCGCTGGATTTCCGTCCATACCCTTGGCGCTGCTTACTTCACGCAGCAACAGGCTGGTTTTCATGTCGTAGTATTGGGTGAATTTTTTGCCGTCAGGACGGATTACCTCCAGGATGTAGGCGTTGTTGCCGTCAATTTCTTCAATGCCTTTTAGCACGGTCTTGTAGCCTTCGGTTTTGTAGCTGGCTTCTTTGACCATCAGCGCTTGCTCCCTTGCATCAGCCAGGTCTTCGCCTTCGAGTTCGGAGGTTTGCCCCATGCCTACGTTGTTTCCCTTGCCATTGGCATAAATTTGCTTGCTCATCACCTGGCCATTCATGGTTGTTTCCATAGACATTTTAGTACCGCCTTTTTTCCATGTTTTGATGTCGAACGAGGGGCCGCGCACCTGCATGGTAGCGTCCATTTGCACGTCTTTCAACAGGGCAATTTTTGCCGCACCACCAATCGCATTGATGTAATCATCGATGACTTGATCGGCTGTCAAACCAGTAGGCAAAGCTTTATTGCTAATAGTGACTGGGTCGCCAAAAGCGTCGAAGTTGTTGATTTTTCCGGTGGAAGCAAATGGCTTCAAGCGCTCGGAAACATCGTCGCGATTACCAACCACAACAATGTGCGCCCGATCGGGGTTGACGTACTTTTTCGCCATAGCCTGCACTTCAGCCGAGGATACACTTTGCAAAACCTCTAGGTATTTTTCGTAATAATCCGCTGGCAAGTTATAGCGGGCTGTAGAAAGCGCGAAGCTGGCTACCGTTCCTGGCTCTTCCAGGTTTTGGGAGAACTGGCCTGCAATGACGTTTTTAACCACCTGAAGTTCTTCCTTTGGCACCATTTCATTGCCAAGGCGGCGCATTTCTTTAATGAATTCAGTTATGCTGCTATCCGTAACGGCGTTGCGGACGCTGGCCGATCCGGTAAACGAACCAACGAGTTCATCGGGATTCAAAGATGTCCGTGCTCCGTAAGTCCAGCCGTGGCCTTCACGCAGGTTGGCATTGACGCGGCTGTTGAAGTAACCACCGAGAATGGTATTGGTTACCCGTGCGCGGATGACATCCTGGGTGCCGGGTTGCAGGTCAATTGGGTAAGTTATATTTATGACAGATTGAACAGCGCCTGGCTTGTGTACAAAATCCACCACTGCTTTTTCAGGAGCCCGGGGAATACCGTATACATGTTTCGGAACATCCCCTTTGGCCCATCTGCCAAAAAACTGTCGTGCGTATTTTTCTGCCACTTCTTTCGTGATGTCGCCCGTGACAACGAAGTAGGAGATATTGGGTTTGAAATAGGTTTTATAATGGGCCTTGATTTGGTCGAGGGTAATTTTGGCCAAGGTGGCTTCGGTCATCACTTCACCGTAAGGATGGTCTTTGCCGTAGCGCATGATAGAAGCAACATTGCGGGCAATGGCGTTGGCATCATCTTTTTGGGAAGCCAGGTCACTGGCCGACCGAACCTTTGCTTTGTCAAGCTCTTCCGCTGGGAAAGTTGGGTTCAACAGCACGTCCGACATGATGGTGAGCATCTTGTCGGAGTGTTTTTTAAGGCAAGAACCGAACACGCCGTTTGCACTGGTATTCAGTGACGCACCGATAAAGTCGATTTCCGAATTAATCTGCGCTTTTGAGCGAATTTTGGTGCCCGCGCCCAACATTTGGCCCATCATACTGACGTATCCGCTGGCTTCTTTCTCCAGCACAGGGTCGTTGTTGACAAATATCTGAAAATTCACCTTTGGCAATTTGTGGTTCTCTACCACGATCACGGTCAGGCCATTTTCAAGCTTGAAAGTTTCGGCTTTACCGATCTGGATTTTTGGCGCTTCCCCTGCTGATGGTGCCTGTGCGCGCACATTGCCCGTTGGGATTGGTATTTTAGGCGCGGTGCCCATGGACACTGGCGGCATATTGGTGCTGGCTGTTTTGCCACCTGTTTTGGGCGCACAAGCAAAGGCGAGTGCCATTGAGAGTATGCTTAAAAAAAGTATGTTCTTCATTCTTGTGTGAATTTTATTCTGAAATGGTTGAAAAATGGTTTCATGGTTAAAAGGTTTCATGGTTTCATGGTTAACGCGATTGGTTCCTATCCTTGAAACGCTTTTTCAAAATTTACAACAGATCGTGTAAACCATGAAACCTTTTAACCATGAAACCCTGAAACCCAAAGCCACCCGGTTAGGGTTGCTTTGGTTTGGGTAACCAATAAATAACCACCCGGTTATTTTTGTTGAAGTACTTGTTGGCTGCGGCCATGATGTCTTCGCGGGTCACTTTGCGGTAGCGCTGAAGTTCTGTGTTGATAAGGCCAGCATCGCCATAATACATTTCATAGTTGGCCAGGCTTTCTGCGATGCCCGCTACTTTGTCGTTGGCGGAGATAAAGTCGTTTTCTACCTGATTTTGCAGTTTTTGAAACTCTTCAGCCGTTATCAGGGTGCGTTGTACATCCGTGATAACACCTTCCATTGATTTTTCAAGATCAGACAGTTCTACGCCAAGGTTGGCGATGCCAAAGCAGATGTTGGCACCGGGGTCTTCCAGTTCGAGCGTGAAGGATCCTGCGAAAGCGGCCTTTTGCTGTTCGTCTACGATGATTTTTTGCATGCGGCTGCTTTCGCCCTGACTGAGCAAAGTGGAGAGCATTTTCACGGCATAGAAATCTTTGGTGCCTTGGGCTGGAATATGGTAAGCGTAAATGAGGGCGGGCAATTGCACATTGTCGTACACCGTATCGCGCACTTCATGGGTGCTTATTGGCTCCTGCGGGAATTTGCGCTGGATCTCGCCCTTGCCTTTCGGGATGTCCTTGAAATATATGTCGATCAACTGCTTGGTTTGTGCAATGTCAATATCACCGGCAATGGACAGAATGGCGTTGTCGGGGCGGTAGAAATCTTTGTAAAATGTCTTGTAGTCTTCTTCTACTGCAGCATTCAGGTCTTCCATAGAACCGATCACGGAAGATTTATAAGGGTGCACTGTGTATAATCGCTTGAGGGTTTCTTCCAAGAGTTTGCCATAGGGCTGGTTATCTGTGCGCTGGCGGCGCTCTTCTTTTACCACTTGGCGCTGCGTCTCAATACCCACTTGCTCTACCTTGGCTTGCAACATACGTTCGCTTTCGAGCCAAAGGCCGAGTGCCAACTGATTACTGGGCAGCACTTCGTAGTAATAGGTACGATCGTACATAGTGTTTGCATTCATCATGCCACCCGCATTGTTGACATAATCATCGAATTCGCCGCGCTTGATGTTTTCAGAACCTTCAAAAAGCAGGTGCTCGAAGAAGTGCGCAAAGCCCGAGCGCTTGGGCTTCTCGTTTTTCGACCCCACGTGATACATGACCGATACGGCCACAATGGGGGTGGAATGGTCTTCATGCAGCAATACTTTCAGGCCGTTCGGCAGGTCGTACTCCACAAATTGGATATTTTGGGCAACGGATGCCGAGATAAACAACAGCAGCAGGGCCGCCGGAAAGAGCAATCTTTTCATAACTTGTTTTTGAATGAGAAAAAGCGGCGCGAATTTCGGGAAAAGCTGGGTGGGAATGGGTAGAATTATATAAAAGTTTTGTCATTTTCGGCTAAAAGGGGCGAGGAAGGGGTGTTTAGCGTGCATGTTGGGAGATAAGCGTGGTGGAATTATGCAATAGATTTTCGTAGAAGCCTTGATTTGTTCAATTGTTGCCCGTAATTTAGTAGAAGCTTCTATTAATTTGTAAAACAAATCAAAACACATTTCCAATGGCTAACACTTACCATCAAATTTTTATTCAAACCGTATTTGCGGTGAAATTTAGGAAAGGGCTAATCCTTCCAGAATTCCGACAAGAGCTTTTTGGCTACCTCGGCCAATCGATCAACGACCTTGGCCACAAAACAATGATCGTCAATGGCGTTGATGACCATGTTCATTGTTTTTTTGGGTTAAACCCGAAACAATCTTTATCCGATGCCATGCGAGAGGTCAAAGCAAACTCATCCGGATGGGTAAATGAACAGAAGTTCTTAAAACATCGATTTGAATGGCAGCTAGGCTACGGAGCGTTCTCCTACGGAAAATCACAGGTTGATACCGTTTTCAAGTATGTAAAAAACCAAGAAGCCCACCACAAAAAGCGGACATTTCGTTCGGAATTCCTTGAATTCTTACAAAAGTATGAAATCGACCACGACGAAAAATATATCTTCCACGAACCAATCTAACCGCATAGCGGTGACATTCTAGTAGTAGTAGCAGTAGCGAAGTTATGCCATAGCACCACCCCCAAACCGCGTAGCGGTGACATTCTAGTAGTAGTAGCGAAGTTATGCCATAGCACCCCATCCAAACCGCGTAGCGGTGACATTCTAGTAGTAGTAGCGAAGTTATAGCCATAGCACCCCCCCAAACC
>Ga0105044_10004125_pt1 | contig 19939 bp, 18 predicted proteins | sample MAT01_FD_78092 | JGI IMG/M metagenome (GOLD analysis project Ga0105044, IMG submission 78092) | Freshwater microbial communities from Lake Fryxell liftoff mats and glacier meltwater in Antarctica - MAT-01 | ecosystem: Environmental > Aquatic > Freshwater > Ice > Liftoff microbial mat | place...
ACGAACTGCGATACGTCAGTCGGCGTCAACCGCATCGGGCGGTCGGCGGGGAGAACCGGGAGAGAGACGGACGGGGTTGGCATGTTGTTTAGCAACCTAGGGCTGTCGGCATGACCTATTGATCCATCACCATTGGTTCACTTTCTTAGGCCATTGACCCGGACGAAGTGCCAACGGTAGGCACAGAGAAATCCACCCTTGGCCACGCTGAAGTCCAGGCACGCCACGTTGTCCGCCAGGAGTTCGGGTCGCTGGGCCGAGAGCCAGTAATGGCCGACGAATACCGGCTTGGCGGTTGCCGGGTACGGTGTGGCAGAGGCGACAACGGCGTCTTCCAGTCCCAGGTCGCAGGCGATCTCGTCTGACTGGAGGGCATACGTCCGGTAAGTATGTCCACTCGGGGACAAGTACCAGCGGGCGCGAATCTCGGTGCGAACGTGACCGTCCTTGTCCTGAAATGACGCACCTGCCGGCAGCTTGCCTTCCTTTCCCTTGAGAATGACCTCGACCGGAGCGAAGAGGAAACCTCTTTTCTTGCAGGCTGCGTGCAAGAATTCGCTCGTCAGCCCCCCGTGTTCCTTGACCGCCTGGGCGATTGGAGTGATGGACTCCTCATCCCAGCAAGCATGGACGGCGCGAAGGCCATCGAGATCGAGCCACATCGGAAGTGTGCGGAACCATTCCAGATAAGAACGGAGTTCCTGGGGCTTCAACTGCTCGACGGAGGCTGATGAACTCCTGATCGCACCACGCACCGGAACGGCCCCACACCCAGCGGTGGGGTTCGCCCGATTCTTGCCACCTCGTCAAGTTGTCTGCTTCAGTCATCCTTTTCCCTCATTCACCTTCGACTGGCAACCACCCCATACACGCTCTTTCACTGGCCGTCTCGGAAAGCGTGCCACTGCGTACCCAGGCTTTAACTGTCACAGAACAACATTTCCCTCCCCCATTCCGAAGGCTCGCCAGAAAAGATGGTAGGCAAGGTTGGCGGTTGTGGGCAGGGGTATCCCGGCCCAATGACCATTTCTGTCGCCATCTCAGCATTTCTCGATTTTGGCTGCTTTACAGTCTCCGTAATCGAAACCTATAATGACCATGCGATGGGTGTTGTTTTGAAGTGACGGAGCCGCCAGAGCGGTTTCGCGCACAACACATGTCGTGACCGTGGGGACGTGTTCGCCACTCTATCGGTCGCGGGGAAACCCACCAGGGAGCCTCATAACCCTTCTTCCGAAATCGGATGTTAGGGCAACAGAACTCCGGGCGATTGGCACAAGTGTGTCGTCGTTCGGTGTTTCCTATGACTGCCAAGCAGGCGGCTGCCGACCTCCAGATTTCTCTGTCGTTCCTCTACAAACTGCTCGACCAGGGCGAGATCGCGTTCGAGCGGCGGGGGACTCGCAAGTTCCCCGTCGATGCGTCGGTCGCCGAGTACAAGCAACGGAACCTCGTCCCGGCGGCACCGAAACAGAACAGGCCGGTCAAGGGGCCGGCCTACCAGTACAAGCACCTGTCCATTGGCAACGCCGCCCAAGGATGAAGCCGGCGTTACAGCGTCGTCCGCTCAGAACACTTTGAACCCGTCCAATACCTTGTGGATCGCGGCGTGTTCATCGAACAGATGGCCGTAGTGCTTACGGACCATCTTCATGTCCTTGTGGCCGAGGAGTTCGCGCAGGTACTCCAGCTTGTCCGGGTTGGCGGCGATGAATTTCGTTGCGAACGTGTGTCGCAGGCCATACACGCACAGGTTGTCGGGCCACACCAAGCCCTTCGTGGCCTTGAACTTGGTCTGCATCTGGTAGAGGTAGATGCCGAGGGCGTCGGAGTTCCAAGGTAGCCCGTGGGCGTTCCTGAAGATCGGCCCGGTCGGATTCTCGGCGTTCCTCTTCCTGACCAGTTCGAGGGCTTCGGGCAGCAACCAGATCCGCTTGACGTACTTCTTCTTGTGCAGTCGCGTCTTGTACATATCCTCTACGTCCCAGAGCTTCATGTCGGCACGGAAGTGCCGGGCCTCGACCGCGCAGACCGTGGACGGCCTCGCTCCGGTCAGGGCGAGGATGCGGACCATGTCGGCGAACGCCGGGTTCGCCATTCTCAGCACCTGATCGTAGACATTCTGGTCCCAGACCACGTCGCCGCCACGGGCATCGCCTTCGGGCAGTTCGAGCAGTCCCTTGATGGGGTTCGACGCGATCAACCTCACCCTCGGCTTCGCTGCCCAGTTCAACGCGGCCAGGATGATGCCTTTGTACCCCCGCTCTGTGCCTTTCGATGCCACGCACGTCATCCGCTTCCCCCGCACCTTCTTCTTCTCGGTCAACACCTTCTTGGCTGTGATCCACCGCTCGACGTGACTGGCCCGCAGGTCGCGGACACGCAGGCCAGTGCCGACGAACTCCACGAACTCGTCCAGTCGGCCCCTGCACAGGCGGTAGCGTTCGGGGGCGTGATGCTTCTGGACAAAGTCGAGCCACAGATCTGCGATGTGGGCGAAGAACGGGTTCTTGTCCACGATCTCGCCCAGATCGGCCTTGTTGAGCAAGAACCGAAACTTCTGCTCTGCTTGAGCTTTGTCGGTGCCGAGGCGGTGGAACTCGCCGTCGATGGTCGTGGTGTACTGTTCCAGACTCGGCGTCCAATTCAACTTGGGCTTGCGACCGGCCATGCGATCCCCCTCTTGGGTGCCGGGCGGGCTTCTTTACGTCCCACCCATTCTTTGCGCGATTCTTTGTGTTGCTAGTGTATCATGACGCAAGGAATGGACGCAAGGTTCGTAGGAAAAGCCTGTAAATATGGAGATATGCGTCTCAAAGAAAGGAAAAACTACGGGATCATGCCCATGAACCCTATCCCTACTAATCCGATTCGGACCATGATGTGGCTTCCCTTGTTTTCCGATGGTATTCGCTTCTGGCGGCTTCCTCGGCTCGTCTGTTTTCTACTCGTTCGCCTCGAATCTATGAACCATCCTCGCGCGGTTTTCAACGAGTTCGCTCCGCTCTCCAAGTGCCCGAGGGTCATCTTATTACTGCGAGCGGAGTCGTGGTCCGCTTCCGTGACTTCCGAAGGGAAGGGACGCTCGAGCCGTCGAGTTCATTGAGGAAATGGGCTACAATCTGACGATATGTACGTTGAAGTCGCTTGAACGGTTTAACGGTCGAGCGCTCGAAGCGGCACCAGGAAGCCGTAATGAAGAAGCCGTTGAGCAATCTGTGGTTCGTCTACATCCTGCGCTGCGGCGATGGCTCGCTTTACACCGGGATCACCAAGGACGTGCAGCGTCGCAGTCAGCAGCACAACTCCGGGACCGCATCGCGATACACTCGCAGCCGTCGGCCCGTTCGGGTGATCTGGAAGGAATCTCAGCCAACTCAGAGTACGGCCCTGAAGCGAGAGGCCGCGATCAAGGCGATGGCTCGTGTCCAAAAGTTGGCGATGATCCGATTGAGGAAGAAGGCAGCATGATTCCCCTTTACGAAGACTCACAGTTCACCTTCCGTTTCGCCGACGACCGGATCATCCCACGGTTCCATCTCGAAGGCATCGAGGCCGGGCGGCGGGTATTGGTGTTCCGGATCGACACGGTGACGGGCGAACGCCTGGCCTTGCTTGCGACGGCGACCGTGAGCGAAAAGGGTTGGGTGGACGTGGATCAGCCGATCGTCGTGAGTCAGGGTGAGGCGTTTGTCGCTGTGGTGGAGCCGAACTTTGTGAGCAGCGAACACGGACCATGATGATAGACTGAGTTGTAGCGATGCCGTTCCAAGGCCCAGAAAATCTGGTGACACCCTCGGATAGGAGACTGTGTGGGACCGTGCCATGGACCTTGACGACAAGATCTGCCTGTGCTTTCGTGTCTCCCGTCGGAAGCTCGTGAACTGGGCCCGGCTTCACCAACCCCGCGTGGCGAGTCAGCTTTCCGAGTGCGGCGGGGCGGGGACCGGATGCGGTTGGTGCGTTCCTTTTCTGAAACAGATCTTTCAACAGGGAACTCTCGGCGAAGACGTGTCGATTGAGGAGCTTACCGCTGAGGAATACGCCCGGCGGCGAGCGGCGTATGTTCGAGAAGGGAAGGGCACTCCGCCACCGGGGGCCGGAGAAGTTACCTCCTGAAATGCTCTTGGCCCTTCGTCACCCTGGATTGGGCTGTACAATAGTGACGGAAATGGAGTCCACCCCGTCGAACGCAGGCCGTTTCAGACGTACTGATGCTGAACGGTCCGGCCGTGACATGCGGGACTGGGAGCAGTTGGACCATGGCGGAACTTGAAGCCCTCTACGAGAATCAATCGGAAGGCCTACGCGATGGCTGGCGCTACGAGTTGCCTGCCCGCCAGGTGCTTCGACTCGGCCGGCTGGCCTCGGAATCCGACTGGATCATGGATGATCCCCTCATTTCCGGCTTCCATGCCAGCATCGAGTGGGATCCTGACAAGCAAGAACTGACTGTCCGCGAACGTGAACCCAAGCCGCCGAAGAATCGCATCTATTTTCGTGGTACCCCCCAGAAGACCTGTGCGGTGCCCCCAGGCGAATCGTTCGTCATCGGTCATACGAAATTCAGCCTGAACATCGCACGAGGGCCGGTGGCGGCCATACCCAGCGAAGGGACGCAGATTCAGCGGGAAGAGACGCGAACGCGATCCGAACTCTCAAACCTGCCTTTCCAGAATCCGAGCCCTGTCCTCCGGGCTCTCGAGGATGTGCCGAACGTTCTTCGGATGGCGTCGAACGAGGATCTGCTCTTCAGCAAAATGTTGAAGGTGCTGCTTGATGCGATCCCTCGCGCGGACGCTGTGGCCATCGTTTACATGCCTCCGGAGGTGCCGATGGGGGATCTCCGCGTCGGTGTTCGAGAGCACAAGCAGCGACTCAGCGCGGGAACGGAACTCTTCACGCCCTCGCGTCGGCTGGTCGATCGCGCGATACGTCAGCAGGTTCGGAGTTGCCTGCATGTGTGGGATGCGGGGTCCGCGGTGGGCGGCCTCGAAAAAGCCGCCCACGTCACTCCTGAAATGACGCTCCCCGCCGGGATGCGGCAGGGGACCGGCACGCCTTGGGCCGTGTGCACCCCGTTTCAGGACGGCTCGGGCTATGGGCTGTACGTCGCGGGCCGGACTCCGATTCGCCCGGGCCGGGATCGACAGTCCGAACAGGAACTGATCGAGCACCAGAAGGTCACGGAGTTGATCGTGAGCCTGCTCGAGTCGACGCGGAAATCGCACAAGCTCGAACGGCAGAACGCCCTGATTATGAAAGCCTGGCCGCGCCGAGCCTGGGGATTGCTCGACGATCCCGAACGGCTCGAGCAGCTTCTGGAACCGCAGGAGATGGACGTCACGGTGTTGTTCTGCGACTTGCGGAACTTCTCCCGATTCGCAGAGCAGGGGAAAACGAGCCTCCTCGAGGCGTGGCGACAACTTTCCAACGCCCTCGACGAGATGAGCCGAACGATCACGGACAACGATGGCGTGGTGGCCGGCTTCCAGGGCGATGCGGTCATGGGCTTCTGGGGTTGGCCCGCGGCCCAGGATCGGCAGGTCGAACTGGCTGCAAGGGCGGCACTGCGGATTCAGGATCGTTTCACCTCGATCGGGCTCAAGGAGTTCAAATGCGGCCTCGGCCTTGCTCACGGCCGGGCGGTCGCGGGCCGGCTGGGGGCTCACGATCTTGCCAAGGTGGATGTTTACGGGCCTGTTGTGAACCTCGCGAGCCGACTCGAAGGGCTGACGAAATCGTTCGGCGTGGGAATTATGGTCAACGAGACGGTCGCGGAGCAACTGCGAATCGCGGACCCCAAAGGCCGAACCTATCGCCTTCGCAAACTGGCCCGACTGCGACCCAAGGGGATGCAGGACGCCTTCCTCGTGAGCGAACTCTTCTCCGCCCAGGGCACGGCCGCCACCCAGATGAACTCGATGCGTCAGCAATGGTGGGACCAGGCCGTCGACTGGTTCCTCGAAGGAAAGTGGACCGAAGCCAACGAGCGGCTCTCGCAGTTCTTCCGTGATGATGGCGCAGCCCAGTTCCTCATGGACAAGATGGAGCGCGGCAGCCGAACGCCGCCTGAGGGCTGGGAAGGTGTCATCACGTTCACTTCCAAGGAATAAAGCCTCTAACCTGTCGTCCACGGCCAACGACCACTTCCCCCTCCCGAGGCGTTTCACCATGGGCATGGCACTCGATGTTCGCTTCTCGGATTCCACGACACCCGCCTGGCTGGCCATTCGCGATCGACTTTTGTCGGTCGGGGATTCGCCGGTGCTCCGCATGCTCGATGGCCTTCCAGCATTTCCTGACGAGCAGCCCGAGGAAGGCTGGCGTGAGCTAAGGATCTCTCTGGATGGGACGATGATCACCCTTCGCCGTTCGCCTGAAGGTTTCAGCTGCGTGGCCTGGGGAAATACTGACGCCAACGGCGAAAGGGCGTGGAAACGCCTCGCCTGGGCCTGTGCCATGGCAGGCTCGGGGAAGATTGTCAGTTTGACAGGAGTTCAGACGGCGGAAGAATTTGCATCGGAGAAGCAGCTTTTCTCGTCCTGATTGTCACATTCGGAACACCCTCGCATCGCTCTCAACAATTCCCGGTGTGTCTTCCCCTGGAGGATTGCCGATACATCGACGACGGGCACGTTCGCGCCGCGGGGGCGGTTGCACTTGTCCTAACAAGACTGTTTGGGTAGTTTCCGCGGACCCGTGGGATCGGGGAAGCGGCGTGCACGGAAGTGGGGGGCTAGCCGTGAGTGTGACCGTACGCGAAATGGCCGAGTGGGTTCAGGGAGAAGTCCTGGGGGACGGTGATCTCCCGATTCATAACGCGCGCCCCATCTTTGATGCCGAGCCTGGCGATATTACATTCCTCGAAAGTGAACGCCGGCTGGTGGATCTGTACAAGAGTCGGGCCTCCGCTGCGATCGTTCCGCCGTCGATCCCCATGAACGGTCGGCCGCTGATTCGCGTGGCCGATCCTTTGATGGCCTTCGTTCGTGTTTATCAGCATCTCCGTGGCCACAAGGTTTCCAACGAGGGCGTGATCGACCCCTCCGCTCATGTTCACCCCACGGCCGTGGTGGGTGCGGGTGTGACGGTGGGCCCCTGTGCCATTATTGGCGAAGGGACGGAAATCGGAGCCGGCAGTGTCATTCAGCCCTCGGCCGTCGTCGGTCGATATTGCAAGATCGGTCGTAATGTCGTCCTCCATCCCCATGTGGTGCTGTACGACGACTGCATTCTGGGCGACCGCGTTATCATTCATGCGAACGCCGTCATCGGTGCGGATGGCTTTGGTTATCGATACCACAACGGCCAACAGGTGAAGGTGCCGCAGTTGGGGTGGGTCGAAATCGAGGACGACGTCGAGATCGGCGCTTGTTCCGCAGTCGATCGCGGCACGTTCGGCCCCACGCGGATCGGCCGGGGGACGAAGATCGACAACCTCGTGCAGATTGCCCACAATGTCCAGGTCGGACCGCACAACTTGCTGGCGGCGCAGGTCGGAATCGCGGGTTCGTGTAAGACGGGCCACCACGTGGTGATGGGTGGCCAGGTCGGTATCGCGGACCATCTCGAAATTGGCGATGGAGCCGTGCTCGCGGCCCAGTCCGGCATTTCGAAGGACGTGCCGCCGGGCCAGACCGTGTTCGGAAGCCCCGCGATGATCTCCCGCGACTTCTGGAAGCGGAAGGTTGTCCTCAGCAAGTTTCCCAACGTGCTCAAGGATGTGGAACGCATCAAGAGCCATCTCGGCCTGGAGGAGGAATGATGACGGCCCCAGGTGCGGTGCTCGCGGCTCCGCGCTTCGGGCCGACTGTCGGTCGGGCGCCGGTCGGCCTCCTCGCCGGGGCAGGGCGGTTCCCGATTCTCTTCGCCGAAAAGGCTCGTGAGGTCGGCTTGCCCGTCATCTGCGTCGGCGTCGCGGGCATGGCGGACCCCGTTCTTGCATCACTCTGCGATGAGTTTACCTGGCTCAAGCGGATGTCCCTGGGGGCGATCTTCCGTGCCTTTCGACACGGCGACGCCCGGCAGTGGACGATGGCCGGGAAGTTCCACAAGCACATCATCTTCCAGCCTCGACGCTTGCTGCGACTGGTCCCGGACTGGCGGGCTCTGAGGTTTTTCTTCCTTCGCCGTCGCTCGGATAACCGGGACGACTCCCTCTTGCTTGGCCTGATCGACGAGTTTCGCAGGCAAGGAATGGAGTGCGTCTCGGCTCTCGACGTCTGCCCGGAGTTACTCGTGAAGCAAGGCCTGCTGACTCGACGCCAACCGACCGCCCAGGAACAACGGGACATCGAGTTCGGCTGGGCACTGGCGAAGGAAATGGGACGCCTCGATATCGGACAGAGCGTCATGATCCGCGAACGCAGCGTCCTGGCGGTCGAAGCCATCGAGGGGACGGATCAAGCGATTCTCCGCGCTGGAGAGCTCTGTGGGCGATCCGGTTTCGTGGTCGTGAAGGTCTCCAAGCCGAACCAGGACATGCGGTTCGATGTCCCGACCATCGGCAAAACCACGATCGAATCCATGAAACAGGCGGGCGGGAAGGTGCTGGCTGTGGAAGCCGACCGCACCATCTTGATTGATGAAAGCGAGGCCATCGCCCTCGCGGATGCGTACGGGATCGCAGTTCTGGCGCTTCCAGGTTGAGTCGTAATGGTCGGCCCGGGAAGTATTCCAGAAAATCTGCCTTCGAGAGACTGTAACACTTTTCGCTTTCGCGAGAGTATAAAGGATTCACCGGGCTCTGTTCTCTCCTTGATCGTCGGCTGAGTGCCTCCTTATTATGGGGTCTCTGTCCTTTCGCTTACCTGAAATCTTGCCCGCGGGCGCGGATGCCGCCCTGCGAAGAATCTGTATTGCCGGTGGCTTCGATCTGAACCCCGTTCCCACGAAGATTTCCCTCGATTCTTCCCGTCTCATCGCCAGCCGCGAAGTCAACGAGAGCGGCTATCTCATGGCGCCCTGGCCCGTCGAGGGCTTCGGCGACATCGTGACCACCACGGCGACCTTGCGGGAACAGGAGACGCCTTACAGCCTGCTGGTGGAACTCGCTCGCGGCAAGCTCAATCAGGTCCGCTGCCAGACGGTCGAGTGGCAGTCGCTAGGGCTGCGAACCACCCGTGAATACGACGCGGATCTCAAAGCGGCGAATCAGCAGTTCGTCAAGGCTGTGCTCAGCCCGCAGGCCCGCGAATCGGATGAACACGCAACGCGAGTGCTTACGAACTCCTACGCTTTGGCTGATCGCCTCGTGAAGATGTACATCGCTCAAGTGCTGGAAACACGGCATGGGGACGAAGGGAAGCTCCGCACGCAGTTCTCGGCTCGCGTCACCCGGCCTATCTCCAGCGATCGAATGACCGACTACCGCAAGGCCTTCAACGCTTTCCGAATCCCGTTCCAGTGGTGCGACATTGAACGGTCCGAGGCGAACTACGACTGGTCTTACAGCGATCCGTTGGTGGCCTCCGCCGTGGCCAGCGGCCTCCCGGTGACGGGCGGTCCGATCATTGACCTGGCTCCTGGCATGATCCCCACCTGGGCCGCCGGCTGGCAGGGGGATCTTCCGACGCTCGCCGCCTTCATGTGCGATTTTGTCGAGACCGTGCTCAACCGTTATCGAGGCAAAATCAAACGCTGGCAGATCTGCGCCGGCTTTAACCACAACGACGGCTACGGCCTCTCCGACGACGATCGGCTTCGACTGGCCGCCCGTATTCTGGATGCGGCGGCCAACGTGGATCCGGATCTCGAATTCATCCTGGGCATCGCTCAACCCTGGGGCGATTACCTCGCGAGCGAAGACCAGACCATCCCGCCGTTCCAGTTCGCGGACGACCTCGTTCGCAACGGATTGCGAATCGGCGCCGTGGATCTCGAGATCGCGATGGGTTCTCAGCCTCGCGCCAGTTGGACCCGTGATCTTCTCGAAACCTGCCGCATCCTTGATCTCTTTGGTCTGCTCGGCTTGCCGCTGGAAGTGACGATGAGTGTTCCCTCATCCACCGCCGCGGATCCTGCCGCTGCTTCGCTGGGCCAGTCCATCACAGCTGGGCCAGGGTCGGGACCGCCAACGCCGCAGCAGCAGGCGGAGTGGGCCGCCGGCTTTGCATCCCTGGCGATGTGCAAGCCGCACGTGCGGTCCGTCATCTGGAGCCCCTGGTCGGACGCAGATCCCCACACTTTTCCCAACGGCGGCCTCCTGGATCTGCAAGGGAAGTTCAAGCCAATCTTCCAGCGGTTCTCCGCACTCCGCTCAGATCATCTGGCCTGACGACTCTCAAATATTCAACTCGACCAGAATCGCGAGAACTCACTGTTGGGCTTCTTGCGGGTTCACCAGGGTTCGGTTAAGCTTCGAAACATACTTGGAGCATTGTTCTCAATTAATCTGTGAGAAGGAGTGGTATGGCGGTGCCGGACCGCGCCTCCGAGAATCGAGCGACAGCCCGCGACGTCTCGCCGGAAAACACGGGTGAGCCGCGGATGGTTGCCGGTCATCGCCTGCTTCGCCGCATCGGGGAAGGGGGGATGAGCACGGTTTACCTGGGCTACGATCTTGCCGGGAATCGCCCGGTTGCGATCAAGTTGCTTTCGGAGAACCTCGCCAGGCAGAAAGAGTTCGTCCACCGCTTCTATCGCGAAGGCAGCCTGAGCCAAGAACTGGTCCATCCGCAAATCGTGCATGCCTTCGACTCCGGTTACGACACTGCGATCAATCGTCATTACCTGGTGCTGGAATTCGTGGACGGGCCAAGCACGCATGCCGTCCTCGGCCACCTCGGCCGGGTGCCTTTGGGCATCACCATCCGCATCGCGAGCGACATCGCTCGGGCTCTGGCTTACCTTCACGCCAACGGCTATGTCCATCGCGACGTGAAGCCGGACAACATTCTGCTTCACCCCGAGGGCTCGGCGAAACTCGCGGACCTCGGTCTGGCCAAGCTCATCGACAACTCGAGCCACCTCACCTCGCTGAGCCATGGCGTGGGAACGTCGTACTACATGCCTTACGAGCAAGCCTTGAACTCCTCGCTCGTCGATGGCCGAAGCGATGTCTTTGCTCTCGGGGCCACCCTTTACCACTTGCTGACAGGGCGGGTGCCCTTCGCGGGTTCGACACACGAAGAGATCATTCGCTTGAAGTCCAGGGACTCTTTTCACCCCGCGCGATTCGTGCACCCCGATATTCCCCTGGCCGTGGACGCGATCGTCTCGACCTGCCTCGCACTTGATCCGCGGGTTCGCTATCAGTCCGCATCGCAACTCGCTGACGAACTCGAAGCGACCCGGCTCGCGACTCCGATTCCGTCGTTCGTTTGGGATCATCTTTCTTCGCCCGGCCGACATACGCTCGAAGATCCCTCGGGCCCGAAGACGAACACCGATCTGAAAGTCTTTGGTCCACCGGTCCCCGATCCGAATCGACTCACGGATTTGCTCCTCCTTCCTCCGGCCTCGCCTGAGGCGTGCGCCGCGAGCGTGTCTCGTTAGTTCCATATTTCTCTTCGCGTCCCCTCGGAGTTCCCTCGGATGGTTTCGTCCGCTCCCACGTTGTTTCGCGCCAGGATCTATCTGATCGTTGCCGCCATTCTCTGGAGTTCCGGCAGCCTGTTCATCAGGCTCCTGAAGGAACCCACACATCTCGATGTCCACACGCCTGGCCTCACCTCGATTCAGATCGCCGTCTTTCGTGCACTTTTTGCCGGGCTCTTCATGCTGCCGCTCGTGCGCTGGTCGAGCTTGCGATTTCGACCCTCGATGCTGGCAATGGTCCTCACGTTCGCCTGCATGAGCGGTTCGTACCTGACGGCCCTCGATCAGGGGGCCGCGGCGAATGCAATCTTCCTGCAATTCACCGCGCCCTTCTGGGTCTACGTGATCAGTGTTTACTTCCTGGGCGAGCGTTCCGAGGCTCGCGCCACCCAGGCGATCCTCATCGGGCTCGCCGGATCGCTCGTGATCGTGATCGGCGGTTGGCCTTCGCATCCGTCCGCGGATCAGCAAGCCCACGAGGTCACGATTCTTGGACTCGGCATCAGCAGTGGGATCTTCTACGCCGGTGTGATCCTGTTCCTTACCGCATTGCGGGATCACGACACCGCCTGGCTTGTGTGCCTGAACAACCTCGGGAGTGCGATGGTGCTCGCCGTCGCTGTGCTGATCGCGCTCGGGCCGGGGGAGTGGTGGGCCTGGCTCACGACGCCGAGCGCTCGCCAACTGGCGTTCCTTGCCATCTACGGGATCGTGCAGATGGCGATGCCGTACTGGCTTTTCTCGCGCGGACTGCGCACCGTCGGGCCGCAGGAGGCCGCGCTCATTACGCTTCTCGAACCGATTCTGAATCCGGTGTGGGCGTTCCTCATCACTCCGGAAAAGGATCGCGTTACGCTGCCGATGATGATCGGCGGCTCGCTGATTCTGACCGCGTTGATCTGGCGATATGTGCCTCGCAATCGAGGGGATCGTCGCGGATTCGGGGGGGCCGAGGCGTGAGGGCCTCACGATACATAGTCTTTATTATCCGCCGCTGCGATTTCCCGGAGCCCTGGGATTTCCAGGGCCTCTGCTCTAACGTCCGATAATGAGCCTTATGTTTCGTTAGCCCACAATCGAGGTCCGCCCCCATTTTCTGAGACCCACGAACCCTGACGAGGCGACGAATCTCCGTAGCATCACCTCATGAGCACAGAACCTCTCCTTCGAGCCGGCATGGTCGGCTTCGGCATGATCTTCGATGAAACGTATCGCCCGTTCTTCGAACAGGCGCACGCGGTCGGAGGCGTCACGCTGCCACGGCGGCCGGCCGTGCCCGTGTTGCTCTCCGCTGTCGCAAGCCGGACGGGATCGCGGGCCGCCAAATACCTCGCCGACGCCAAGGGCCGCATCCCCGAGTTCGAGAACTTCTCCGGCACCGGCTCGGTCGAGAAACTCGTCCGCACGCCAGTGGACGCCGTCTGTGTCGCGACTCCAGACGACCGACACTTCACCGCGGCCCGCACCGCCCTCTCGGCTGGCAAGCACGTCCTCATCGAGAAACCCTCCGTCCTGTCGCTTCGCGAACTCGACGAACTCGTCGCACTCGCCCGGCAGAAGAACGTCCTCGCCAAAGTCGTCTATCACAAGCTCGCGGACCCGGACCACAAGAAGCTGCGCACCCTCTACCAGGACGGAGTGCTCAAGCACATCAACAACGGCTACTGCTCGCTGCTCGAGCCGAAGTCGGTCGGCACAGGCCAGTTCGCAGAATGGATCGCCGGACGCAACCCTGCGACATACGTTGCGATCCATTACGTCAAGCTGATCGATTTCTCGTTCGGCCCGTCCTGGTCGCTTGATCGGGTTTCCGCCACCGGCCAGCGCGGCATCGTCGGCCCCGCCACGGGCTCCACCTGGGACTCCGTGCAGTTGCAGATCGTTTACCGCCACCCCGACGGCCGTGAGGCCGCGTTCGATATTCACACGAGCTGGGTCACTCCCGACAACTTCCCGGGATACGTCGAGCAGGAAGTACAGTTCCGTTTCGATAACGGCGTCTGGAACGCTCACCAGCGGAAACGTGGCGTCGAATTTACCGTCGAGCACCGCAGCCCGGGCGAGTTCAAGTACACGCCGAACTTCCACTACAATGGCACTTTCCTTGAGCCCTGGGGTGAGCGGTCCCAACGAGGCTACGGCATCGAAATCCTCGAGCGATTCTTCAAGGAGGTCGCGTTTGTCGAGTTCGGCGGCGCCCCCAACGAGCGGACAACCAGGCTCGAACAGACTTGCAGACTCGCCTATAATGATCTTGCTTCGGATCGCAATTGCGTCGCGATCGTTCAGTCACTCGAAGCGATTCTCGCCCGAGCCGCCGGCGGAGAGCCAGGCTGTGTTGTGAAGGTGAACGACCCGCGTGGCGGCCTGGTGCTTTATGCACCCGGTTCCCCCCAGGCGAGCGTGCTTTACGAAGGCCGCGTCTGATAATGTGACGCCCACGGTCCACTATTTTCTTCCCTTGGTCCTGCGAGAATCGGTCATGACCCCGATCATAGAGCATCCCGCTGAGCCTGCCTCGAACGCCAGTCGTGCCGCGGCTTCAAGGTTCGAGCCACACTCGCTGCGGACCTACACGCCGACTCAGGCGGTTCTCTCTCGCAGCGCTGGCGTCTTTCACTGGACTCCGGAAGGTCGACGGCTTTACGACTACACTTCCGGCGTGCTGGTCTCGAACCTGGGGCATAACCCCATCTCCTGGACGCGGCGCTTCTTCGAGTACATGGGCTGGCCTGCGACGGGGTTCACCGAATCGAAGTCCGCGGGCGTGCCGGCCGGGTACTTCCCTGCCGTGACCATGACCGCTTACAACGCTGTGACGCCAATCGAGACGGACGCCAGCCGTCGTTTGATCGAGGTGATGCGCAAGGCGCCCGGCGGCACCCACATGGAACAGGTGATGTGGGCCGCGTCCGGCTCCGAGGCGATCCAGAAAGCGCTCTGGGCGACCCAGGCTCGCGACCGTGCCCGACCCATGATCCTCGCCACTCGCTTCGGATTCCATGGCAAAAAAGGCCTCGCGGCAGCCATCACAGGCAGCGAGCACGATGCGGATCGTGACCACCGCGTTCGCTTTATCAGCTTCCCCATGCACGAGTGCCGCGACCTCGCCGATCGCGATCGGCCCTTCGATGTGACACCGTTCCGCCAGGAACTTGACGCCCTGCTCCACCAGTTCGGCGGCAAGATTGGGACGCTGATCACCGAACCGTATCTCGGCGGCGGCGGTTCGTACCATCCACCCAAGGCCTACCTGCAAATGCTGCAGCAGTTCTGCCGCGAGAACGACATCGTTTTCATCCTGGATGAAGTCCAGGCGAACTTCGGCCGCACGGGGAGACTTTTCTCCTACGAAACCTACGGCCTGGAACCGGACATCGTCATCCTCGGCAAGGGCCTCGGCAACGGCGTGCCGGTCGCCGCCGCCGTGGGAAAGAAGGAAATCTTCGACTCGCTCGGCTACGGCGAAGGTTCGGATACCTGGAGCGCGAACCCGCTTCAGTGCGCTTCGGTGCTCGCCACGCTCGACGAGTTCGCCGCCTCGGATGTCATCGGCCACACGAACAAAGTCTCCGCGATCATCGAGGCGGGGCTGGTGAAGTTGAAGTCGCTACCCTTCGTCGCCGCGGTTCGTGGCGAGAACGGAGGTATGGTCTGGGGCGTGGAAATGAAGGACCACGCGGATCGCACTGCCGCGGAGTGGGCGAACGACTTCGTCCTGGCGGCGTACAAGGGTGATGGTGCGAACAGCGATGGCATCCATATTCTCGGCCCGCTGGCGAAGAAGGTCGTGCGGATCTCGCCCCCGCTCACGATCACCGCGGAGGAAGCCACGAATTCCGTTGCCCTGCTCCACCGGGCCGCATCGAAACTGGTGGCAGCGAAGTAATAAAAACTGGAAGAGGTTCTCTTCCTTGGGCCAGAAAGGCCACCATGCTCGTTGAGTGGATGAGGCAATTCGTCAGCACCATCGCGGATGCGCTTGGCACGGAGATGTTCCTCGTCAAGGGCGTGATCGCGGTGGTCCTCGTCTGCCTGCTTTGCGGCATGGTCGGTTCGCTCGTCGTTGGCAATCGCATGGCCTTCTTTAGCGACGCCATGGCCCACTGCGCCTTCGCGGGCGTTGCCCTCGGCTTTCTCACGCTCGTTCTCACCGGCCGCTCGCGGGATGATGCCGCCGAATCCTGGATCGTTCCACTCATCATGATTCTCTTCGGCAGCGCTGTCGGAGTCGCCATCGCTTACGTCCGCGATAAGACCACTCTCGCCACCGATACCGTCATTGGAGTCTTCTTCGCCTTCGCCATCGGCTTCGGCACCATGCTCTTCACGGTGCTAAAGCAAGTCAGCACCTTTAATCCGGAACAGTTCCTTTTCGGCACACCGCTCTTCGTGCCGATGGTGGATCTCGTCTATCTCGCCTTGCTCTTTCTGCTCGCCTGCGTGTTCTTCGCCTGGCGATATAACGCCGTGGTCTTCGCGAGTTTCAACCCCAGCCTCGCCCGAACTCGCCGCGTGTCCCTGGCGCTGAACAACTACCTCTTCGTGATCTTGCTCGCGCTGGTCGTGAATCTCTCGATCAAATCCGTCGGCGCCTTGCTCATCAATGCCCTGCTCGTGGTCCCCGCCGCGACGGCGCTCAATCACGCTCGCAACATTCGCCAGATGTTCTGGCTCACCATCTTGCTCTGCGTCACCAGCGGGCTCGCGGGATTGTTGTTGAGCTACTACGTGCGAATCCCCTTGGGCCATGGAGTGCAGGTGCCCTTCGGCCCCAGCGGTGCAATCGTTGTGTTCAGCGTCGCTCTGTTCTTCGCTTCATTTAGTTGGCGATTGATCTCTGGCCGCAAAGCCGTGGCCCTTACGGCACGTTGAGGAGTTGCACGTTCGCTCTCGAACCGCTCTTGTTCACTTCGACCCGGCCCGCGAAAATGACTCCAGTGCCCCCTGCCCCACCCAGGAGAGCTTGTGAAGGAAATCCTCGACTTCATTCTGACCTTCAGTTCCATCCTGTGGGAAGCTCTCCCCTTCATCATTCTCGGAGCCATCATCGCGGGCATCCTTGAGGAGTTCCTCCCTCAAAGCCTGATCACCCGCATCCTGCCCAAGCAAGTGCTCCCGGCCGTGGTCATCGGAGCGCTGCTCGGCCTGATCTTCCCCATGTGTGAATGCGGTATCGTCGTCGTCATGCGACGACTCCTTCGCAAAGGGCTTCCGCTCTCGTGCTGTATCGCTTACATGCTCGCGGGCCCTATCATCAACCTTGTGGTGATCTTCAGCACTTACGTTGCCTTCAAGAGCCATGGCATCGCGGATCAAATGGTGGCTCTTCGTGTCGGCCTGGGCTTCATCGTCGCGGTTACCACAGCCCTTGTCGTTCATGTCCAGTATCGCAAATATGGCAACGCTCTGCTGACTCCCTTGGCTGTCCCCAAAGATGTCGATCACGGCCCTGACGAGCATGAGGACAAGAAGCGGAAATCCCTTCTCGATCGCCTGGGAAATATCTCTTCGACAGCGATCCATGATTTCGTGGATATCGCGGTCTTTCTCATCCTTGGGGCCGTTCTTGCCGCTCTCGCGAAAACTCAGATTACCCCGGATGACGTCGAGCGATTCTCCGCCGAGCAGCCCTTCCTGGCGATTCCCGCGATGATGGGGCTTGCGTTCCTGATGTGCCTGTGCAGCGAGGCGGATGCCTTTGTCGCCGCCAGCTTCACCAGCATGCATGTCTCGGCAAAGCTCGCCTTCCTCGTCCTGGGGCCAATGCTCGACATCAAGCTGCTGTTGATGTATACGAGTGTTTTCCGACCGCGATTGATCCTCACCATCACCACCACAGTCACCATCAGTGTGTTGTTGCTCTGCCTGGGAGTCCATTTGCTCTACCAGGCGAATGGCTGGAGTGGGTTGCCTCCGCTGGTTCGTTAACGAGACGGCCTCAGAATCCTTACCGAGGGCACGATCATGGCTCACGATCACGACCATCAAGGCAGCGAATACTACATCGAGCAACTCTTCACCATCTTGGTGTGTGGAGCCCTGGGTGTTGTGGCCATTCGGATGTATCAAACGGATAAGCTCTCTCTCGTCCTCGCTCCTCCGTTCCATGTGCCTGTGCTGATTGGTGGTATCGCGATCCTGGCCCTTGTGGCCTTGCGAGCCATCGCCCTTTGGCGGGAATCGGGACGAGAGATGGCTCATCATCATGATCACGCCCATGACCATTCCCATGATCACGCCCACGACCATGACCACGACCATGGACATGAAGATCATTCCCATGATCACTCCCACGATCATGCCCACTCCCATGGACATAAAGATCATTCCCATGAAGATCACGGGCATAGCCACGATTTGAGTTGGACTTTTGTGCGTCTACTGATTCTGATCTTCCCGGTCGCTTTGTATATGTTGGGTGTCCCGAACGCGGGATACAGCAGCGACCACCTCAAGAAGTTGCTTGCCAACGAGGTGACCATCGGGAAAGTGGATTTCAGCAACGTCAAGACATCGGGAGCAGCAACTGAGGTGCGTTTCAATGACCTGAATGACGCGGCCTACGATCCCGCGAAGCGGGAAAGTTTCCAGGGTACGTTTGTGGAACTGACTGGCCGGATGCACAAGGTTGGCGACAAGGAATTCACTCTCTTCAAACTCAAGATGACTTGTTGCGCCGCGGATACCGTCCCCTTGAAGGTTCGCATCGTGACGCAACAATCCCTCAACTCCTTCAAGGATAGCGAGTGGGTCCATGTGAAGGGCCAACTCGAATTCCTGGAGGTGCCGGGCACCTCGCGATACATCCCCGTGATCAAGGCAACCCAGGTGGAAGGGATCACGGCGCCGCCCGGCGGCGACTACGAGTGACTCGCGGCTGCTGGTTCATTTACCAGAGATCGCGGAGCGTAGATACGCGAACAGATCCGCGGCATCCTGCTTTGATAGCACTTTCTCGAAGCCCTCGGGCATGAGCGAGAGCCGTGTGGACCGCAGGGCTTCAAGGTTGGTACGCAGGATGGTGTCTTCGAGCCCCTCGGCTCGTTTGAGTGTGATGCTCGTCGGCGTTTCCACGGCCACGATCCCCATGATCTGGCGACCATCAGCCGTGCTGACCAGATAGTTGATGTAGCGTGGATCGACTTCGCGATTAGGATCGAAGACTGACGCCACGAGGTCTGCCGCGGACTTTCCAGGCAGAGTCGCAATCAATGGCGCACCCACATCGTTCCCTTCCCCGCCCACGCGATGGCAGGCCGCGCAGTTCTTCTTGAACAGCGTCTTTCCATTCTCCACATTCCCCTTTAAATCCACGATCGAAGCATACTCCATCACCACCTTCGCGCGATCCGCATTCACCTGGCTCTTGAAGAGAGATATCGCTTTGGATTTCACCGCGGAAACGGGATGAGCCTTGAGTTGTTGAACTCGTGCCAGGTCGAGATCGCCCGGGGCGATGGTCCCCTTCTCCACCGCGGCGAGTAGCTGAAGGAGACTGTCCGTGCGGGCCATCAGCGCGTCGAGCACCTCCCGCTTCAGGCTGGGCCCGTAGCTTGACCATTCCTTGAGCAATTTCTCGGCAACGTCGGGCTGTGTGAACCCCGCCAGACCGCGGGCTGCGACGATTTGAAGATCCCCGGGGACAGATGGTGCCAACAGGGCGGCGAGCGTGGGCCCGGCAAGGTCGTAAGGGCCGAACGCCAGCAGTCTGGCCTCGGCGAGGCGACGTGGGGACGGTGCCCCTTCATCCTTCACCACCTTCGCGGCTTGTTGGAAGCGGCCCTTGAGTTGTTCGATGGCCTTGGCGGCCAGGGCGGGCGGCTGGGTGAACCACGCGGAAAGAGTCTTCTTCGAGTTTCGCATCCCCTGCCCAAGCCCATCGATAAGGGCCATCTCCGAACCGGGGTTCGTCGTGCCAGTTTCGAGGATTCGTTCGAGCAAGGCCGCGACCGCGGGTTCTTCCGCCTTGGCCCCGATCACGGACGCAGCACGCTTGAGGTAGACGACGCGAAGCGGTTCGGCGATCGTCTTGTCACTGAGCAATCTCTTCACGAATTCCGAGGTATTCTCTCCGACCGAACTGAGGATGGCCGTCTGCATCCATGGGTCTGCCCCGTCCTTCGCGATCAGTTTGACGAGAACCTCCGCTGACTCGCCGGCACGCATCGCCCCCGCGCTCAGTGCCAACTGGAAGCGAACGAGGGACGAAGGATCATCGACCAGTTTCGCAGCTTTCTCACTGAGGGCCGGAAGGCTGAGGAAATAGGGCTCGCAGAGTCGAAGAGCGTTCTTGCGATTCCCTGGCAGAGAATCCTCAAGAGCGTTGAGAAGCGTCGGCTCCCCGGGGCCGCCACTGGCCTGGAGCGCCCAGAGGATGTTCGAGAGCCCAGGCTTC
>Ga0105044_10004127_pt1 | contig 19936 bp, 15 predicted proteins | sample MAT01_FD_78092 | JGI IMG/M metagenome (GOLD analysis project Ga0105044, IMG submission 78092) | Freshwater microbial communities from Lake Fryxell liftoff mats and glacier meltwater in Antarctica - MAT-01 | ecosystem: Environmental > Aquatic > Freshwater > Ice > Liftoff microbial mat | place...
ACCGCCCCGACTGGCACATGAACACCACCAACGACCACTGGTTCACCTGGACCACCCCCACCGGCCAACACATCTGGTCCCAACGCCACGGCCAACAACGCACAGGACCGCCACCCCCCGACCGGCCTCCCGCACGACGCGAATGACCACCAAGCACCCATGAGCGGGCTCACGGTCTCTCACTGCACGTCAGGTCACATCAAGACACTTCGAATTCCGGTGGTATGATCTCGGTCATGTCCGGGAGCGGCGCGACCAGGCAGGCATCCGTGGGCGGTTCGGGGCCGACCCGAGGGTCACGATGACCCGCACGGAGGGGCGCGGAGTTCCGCGCCGCGGCCGGGTGAAGGCTCGGTCCTTCCGCTTGTGGTTCGTGCTCATGGCTGGACTCGGGCTGGCGTTGGCCGGGGTGATCGCAGCGGTGACGTTGGTGGGGTCTGCGGTGCTGGTCGACTCCTCCTGGGCGGCCGCGGATCTGGCCGAGTCGCGCCGGACCAACGACGCTGTGCTGGTCGATCTGGTCGATCTCCACGATCTGGTGGCGCCGGCCTCGACGACGGCGGTGTCAGACATCGACGAATTGGCCCGTTCGATCCGCGAGGGCGGTGCTCTGGCCGGCGATCTGGTCGACGGGGACCAGCTGGACGAGGCGATCAGCGCCTCGTCTGCCGCAGCCGAGCAGGCGATCCAGGCCGCCTCCGCTCTCGGCAAGGCCGGCCCCGCCGCGACGCCCGAGGTGATCGAGGCAGAACGCCTGGCCCATGTGGCGGCGATCACCGCGCACGACCAGTTGGCCGCTGGCATCTCCGCGGCCCAACGTCGAGCGCAGGATGACGTTGCCTCGCGTCGACAGGCCCTCGTGGTCGCGGTCCTCGTGGTCCTCGTGGTTGGTGGTCTGGCGGTCCTGACGTTGGCCGTTCGACGCGGCGATCAGCAGGTGACCCGCGCCAAGGACGTGGGTTCGGCCATGCGGCGCTTTGCCGACGGGGATCTGGGTGCCCGCAGCGATGAGGCGCCGGATGACCTCGGCGCGTTGGCCAGGAGTTTCAATGCCCTCGCCGATGCGTCCGCGGCCCGATTCCGCGAGCTGCGGGACGACGCCGAGCGGGTGACTCAGCTGCGAGTGATCTCTGAGGCCCTCGACCTCGCCGTGGACGAAGAAGACGTGGAAAGGATTCTCGAGCACGCCATCTCGATCCTGACGCCGCGCATCCCGGTCGAGGTGCTGTTGACCGATCGCAACGGTACCGACCTGCATCAGGTGGTCGTCCACCCGACCATGGGTCCGCCGAACTGCCCGGTGGCGTCCACCGGTCAATGCGTGGCGGCCCGCTGGGGTCGCACCGTCACGTTCGACCGACCGGACGACCTGAACGCCTGCCCCATGCTTCGAAACCGGCCGACCGGGCCGTGTTCGGCCGTCTGCGTGCCGGTGAGCACCGGCGGCGCGGTGATCGGCGTGGTGCACGCCACTGGCGAGCCCGGCGATCCGCCGTCGCCGGCCATCGTGGAGCAACTCGTCACGCTGGCCAGCCGGTCAGGCACCCGGATCGGCTCGGTCCGATTGCTGGAGCAGTCCCGTCATCAGGCCTCGACGGACACGCTGACCGGTCTGGCCAACCGGCGTCGCCTGGAGACCATGTTGCACGACCTGCTCCGAACGGCCACGCCGTTCGTGCTGGTGATGGCGGACATTGACCACTTCAAGGGTCTCAACGACCGCTATGGCCACGAGGTCGGCGATCGCGCCCTGCGGGCGTTCGCCGCCGTGCTGAAGGACAACGTGCGCGACCACGACCTGGTGGCCAGGTTCGGGGGTGAGGAGTTCGTGCTCGTCTACCCGCGCATGGAGCTGTCCACCTCGGCCGAGGTGCTGGACCGGATGCGGCGGGCGTTGGCCCAGACGCTGGAGGCCTCGGACCTGCCGGCCTTCACGGCCAGCTTCGGAGTGACGCTGTCCGGTGTGGCCACGGATCCCGATGCCATCATCCGCGTAGCGGATGCCGGGCTGTTGGCGGCCAAGGAGACGGGGCGGAACCGGGTGGTGTTCTCCGACGCCGATCTGGCCGCCGAGGTCTTCGCCGTGGGTCGCCATCCCGGTGCGCCCCTGCAGCACGTCCTGTCCGACCCCCGCCAATCAGCGGCGATCGAGGACACCGCCGACGCGGACGTGCCGATCGCCACGAAGTCGGATCCGGTCGTGGCCCCGTACTCCCCGGGATCCGACGAACGACGAGCGATCTGGGAGGTTCACCCCCGGCCGCGACTCGGACGGTGAGTCGGTTCAGTTTCCCGTCGTCGACCAGTGCCAGGGCTCAGACGGGAGGTTGAACATCCCGTAGCTGGCGGCGTTGGCCTTGAGCCAGGCGAACGCGGAAGAGGACCGGTTGAGGATCCGCCCGTTCTCCGTGAAGTCGATGGCCAGACCCAGCTCGTGCTGTGATGAGCCGGGGCGGGCCGTTGGTGGCCGGCAGGACGACGCAGGAGCCTGATAGACGGCGTAGTTGGACGACCCGCAGTTGTTTCGTCGAACCGCGATCTGCCCGGCAGGGTCCCGGTAGCCACTCCCGGCCAGGTTGATACCAGCGGCCCGCGCCGCTTGGACCAGCGCGGTGACCTGACCCACGATCGAGTTGGCCACGGAGATGCCGGCTGCGGAGCCGATGCCGGATCCACCCGAGGTAGTGAACGAACGAGCGGTTCCAGCGGGCGGTGCGGACGCCAGCACTCCGCGACGACTCCTCGAGCTCGCAGCGGCTCTGCGCTGCGCCTCGAGTTGCGCGGCGAGCCTGGCCTGGGTGTTGGTGATTTCCGTGGAGAGGCTCTGGTCGAAGGCGGCCAGGGCGTCGGCCTCGGACAGCGCTCGGTCGATCCGGTTGTCGACGTCGGCCTGGATCTGCTCCTGGCGAGTAGTGGAGGCGTCGAGATCTGCGAGGCGTTGGGTTGCCTCGTTGCCCTTCTGCTTGGCTCGTGCCGCGGCATCGGCTCGGGCCTGTCGCTGCAGCGCCAGGTCTTCCTGGATGGTGCGATACTCCTCGGCCGAGTCCTGGCTCCTCGAAGCGCGGACCTCGAGGAACGTGGATCGAGCGACGGCGTCGGCTGGGTCCCCGGCGGACAGGATGTCCCAGTCCCGATCCTGTCCGGTACTCAGGTAGGCGTCGATCGCCTCCTGTTTGATGTTGCCCTTGAGGCCGTCGAGGGCCACTTGCGAGGCGTCGAGCTCCGCTTGGGCCGCGGCCGCATCGGCCTCGGCCTGGGCCTGGGCGGCTTGGGCATCCTCGAGGAGCGACGACTGGCTGGACACGTCTTCGGCCAGCCGATCCAGCGCTGCGCCGACCTCCTCGTCGGATGCCTTCAGGACGTCGATCTCCGATGCCTTACGCGCTTTGGTGGACCGCACCCTCTCCCGGGTGGCCTGGAGCTCACGAAGCGAACTGGATCCCGATGATGGTTTGGGCCGGTTCGGTGCTGCGTCGGCGCTCGGGGCGACGAGCGCCGACGCCACGACGATTGCGGAGGCGACGAGCAGCACGCGGTCGCGGACGGTGCGAGTGGCGGTTCGGGCGATGGTTCGGGCAATCGTTCGAGCGGGGCGGGGTACATGCATGACGAATGGTGACGGCGCGGAGTGCCGGGGGCTGCTGCCCGTCACACAATCGTAACAGTCCCGGCGGTGCAGTTGCCGGGCAGGTCAGCGGCGCCTGGGCCACTGACCGCTGCGGGCAGCCTCGAGGACGCGATCGGCCTGCTCCTGACTGATCCTCCCGGCCGCCACCCGACGATCCAACCGGGCCCGGAGGCGCGTGAGTCGTTCGTCCTGGTGACGTGCTCGCACCGTGTCCATGGCCGATTGCAGCTTCTCGGTCGGAACGCCGAGCTCGGCGGCGACCTCTGCGATGTACTCCGACTGACGGGCTTGACGGTCGGCGCGTCCTGAACCGGCGCTGGTTGGGGCGCCGACGGCTGGAGCGCCGACGGCTGTCGAGCCCGACCCGGCGGGCGCGCCGCCCTGGCCGGCCGAGGCGACGATCGGGATGGCGAGGCCGATCGACAGGACCGAGGCGCCGGCCAGCATCAGCTGCCGGGAGCGGCCGGGTCGGGAAACGGATTCGGAGGTCGGTGCGTTCATGAGGATGCTCCAGTGGTCAACGGCAGGCGTTGCTGCTCGTTCCGATCATCGGCCATGCCCACGAGGGGGAGATGAACGAAGTGTGAGGAGTGTGTGAGGTCGCACGCGACTCAGCGTTGGCAGGTTCGACACCAGGTCGTTCCCCGGCCGTCGAGCACGCCGTGGCGGAGCGGCTCGCCGCACCGGATGCACGGCTTTCCCCCTCGCCCGTAGCAGAGGAGGTGATGCTGGTTCTCTCCCGATCGGCCCTGCGCATCGACATAGTCCCGCAGCGTGGTTCCACCGTGCTCGATGCCGGCGCTGAGCACGGAGCGGATGGCTTCGAGCAGCCGGACCGCCTGCGGCCTGGTGACCGTGCGCGCGGCCGGGCGGATCCGGGCGATCCACAACGCCTCGTCGGCGTAGATGTTGCCGACCCCGGCCACGGGTCGTTGCGAGAGCAACTGCGTCTTGACCGCTCGACGGCTGCCGCGCAGCGCCGCCCACAACGCCGCACCATCCAAGGCATGGTCGAATGGCTCCGGTCCCAACGCGGCCAGGGTGGGATGGCCGTCGTAGTGGCCTCGTGGCGTCCAGGCGATCCGGCCGAACCGTCGAACGTCCCGATACGCCAGGACAGTCCCGTCGTCCAGTTCGAACCGGGCGCGATCGTAGGGATCACGCGGCCCCCCGCCGACCCCGCCGACCCCGCCCGGCTCGGCGGCTTCGGTCCGGAGCTGACCGGTCATACCCAGGTGGATGATCAGCTCGTGTGGGCCGTCGGGCCGAGTGATCTCGATCAGCAGGTACTTACCGCGCCGTCGCACCTCGTGGATGTGTCCCCCGACCGACTCGGACGCGGGCGTGAACTTCGGATGGTCGAACGCCCAGGAGTCGACCACCGTCCGTCCGGGGAGCGTCAGAGCGAGCTGTCGTCGGATCGTCTCCACTTCTGGCAACTCGGGCACGTCGGGCCTCCGCTCGGCCCGGGGACACACGTTGCGTCTCGGGGTGGCCGGTACGATCGCCGAGGCTACGGGAGTCCGGACGACCTCCAGCAGAGGTGAAGCCGAGGAGAACACCATGTCGGCATCGGGGGGCTCGAAGGCGATCGTGGCGGCGTTCGTGGCGAACCTGGGCATCGCCGTGGCCAAGTTCGTCGGCTTCATCATCACCGGCTCGTCCTCAATGCTGGCCGAGTCCGTGCACTCGTTGGCTGACACAGGGAATCAGGGCCTGCTCCTCTTCGGTCGCCGCCGCGCCACCCGAGACGCAGATGATGGCCACGAGTTCGGCTACGGCCGGGAACGGTTCTTCTGGGCGTTCGTGGTGGCGCTGGTGCTGTTCGCGCTGGGTTCCCTCTTCGCCATCTACGAAGGCGTCCACAAGCTCCAGCACCCGGAACCCATCAACGCCCCGATGGTGGCCGTCGTCATCCTGGGTCTGGCCATCGTCTTGGAGGGATTCTCGTTGCGCACAGCGGTCCACGAGGCCCACCAGATGAAAGGGTCGCGAGGGATCTTGGGATTCATCCGCAGCACGAAGAACCCGGAGCTCCCCACGGTGCTCCTCGAGGACATCGGTGCGTTGACCGGTCTGGTCGTCGCACTCACCGCTCTCGTGGCCTCGTGGAAGATCGACCCCATCTACGACGGAGTGGGCACGCTGATCATCGGCGGCATCCTCGGGCTGATCGCCGTCTTCCTGGCCATCGAGATGAAGGGCCTGCTGATCGGCGAGGCCGCCACTCCTGAGGATCGCGCGGATCTGATCGCAGCCGTCGAGTCGCACCCGGATGTCGAGCGGATCATCCACCTGCGCACCGAGCACATCGGACCCGAATCGATCCTGGTCGCATCGAAAGTGGCCTTTCGTCCGGGTCTCACGGTCGCGGAGCTCGCACAGGCGATCGACTCAGTGGAGGCGGCCATGCGCGACGTCGTGCCGGAGGCCAGCCTGATCTACATCGAGCCGGATCTGTATCGCTCGACTTCGGATGTTCCCTGACCGGTAGCTTGTGCCGATGATCGTCGCCGTGGTGAACCAGAAGGGCGGGGTGGGCAAGACCACGGTCGCTCTGGGCCTGGCGGCCAGCGCGGCCCGCGTCGGACAGCGTGTGGTCGTCGTCGACTTGGATCCACAGGGCAATGCCACCACGGGTCTCGGGGTCTGGGACGCGCCGAGCGACGTCGACGCAGTCCTGGCCGCCGATCGGCCGGGCGCCGCGGTCGGGTCGTTGGTGGCGGCCGGATGGTCGCAAGAGGATGTCGCGGTGGTTCCGCTGGTGCTGGCCTCCACTCCGGCCCTCGCCCAGCGCGAGGTCCAGCTCACCATGGATCCCATTGGCGCCCAGGACCGGTTGGCCGTGGCGCTGACCGGCCTCGAAGCGGACCTGGTGATCGTCGACTGCCCACCTTCGCTCGGACTCCTCACAGTCAACGGGCTCTTCGCCGCTGATACCGCAGTGGTCGTGACCGAGCCCGGCGCGTGGGCCACCGATGGCGTGGAGCAGATCATCCGAAACATCAGGCGGATCATCGATCGTCGGGGCGGTGCGTTGCGTTTGGGGGGAATCGTGGTGAACCGCCTGGGACGGACCCGTGACGCCCGGTACTGGTACGAGCAACTCCTGGAGGCCCAACCGGAACTGGTGATCGATCCGCCGGTCCGGTTGCGCGCCGCGGTGGCCGAGGCCTCTGCGTCGTCGCGGCCGATTCACGGGCTGGACCGCGACGGCGCCGCCGAGGCCGCAGCCGAGTTCGATGCCGTACTGTCCGCACTGGCGCTGACCGTGGAGATTCCGGCGGCCGACGAGCACCTGCCCGACGAGCGCGCGCCCGATGAACGCGTGGGCCTGGGGCCCGTCTTCGACTCGGCGGTGGTCCTTGGCCGCTTATGACCCCAAGCGGCCCCGGCGGGAGCCTCCGGCCGACGAAGTCGTCGCCCAGATCGACGCCATCCTCGATCAGGCGGGATCAGCGGTGACACCTGGGCACAAGGCCACCATCGAGGGCGCCATCGAGAGCACGGTCGACGCCGGGGAGTCGAGCGATCCCGTGGTGGACCTCCGCAGCGCCCCCGTCAGCCGACCGGATGTCGAGAGTCGACCTGCTCCGACCGCCGGGCATCCGGTCACCGATCCGGACGTCGATCGGTTCCCGCCCATACCTGGCCCGGACCGGCGTACCCGCCGGATGGCAGGGGCGGTCGGGGTGGTCGTAGCGGCGGGCATCGTGATCTACCTCTGGCGGCGTCCCCGGGACTGACGAGATTCGGGCACTCGAGGCGAACGCTCAGAGTGAGAATGTCCGCGCGCTCCGGATGTCTGTTTCATGACGCGACGGCCGCATGAATGACAATGATGTCATTCGAAATGCGGTTCTGTTTTGCAGTTTCATGACGAGATGGCAGGATCTGGTCGGCGCAGCGCCCCCATCCGATCGGATGGCGAGTGGCTGGCCCATCCGAAACCATGACGATCCACCACACTCTGCGCTCACCACGACTTCGAGTCGGCACCGCTGTGTTCCTCGCACTGGGGGCGGTGGCGGCGCTCGGTGGGGTGGCCCGGGCCGACGCTGGCGCCCCCGTCGATCGCGCCCGGCAGGCCTTGGAGCGGGCTGTCGTGGTCCGCTCCGACGCCGAAGCCGAAGTCGCCCGGTTGGAGCAGCTCGACGTGGAACTGCGGGCCAGTCTGGGTGCGGCGGCAACAGACACGCGGATCGTGGCCGAACAGATCGCGGCAGCGCGGGCCCTGGCCAGGACCCACGCGGTCGATGCTTACATGAACGGCGGTTCGGCCGAGCAACTCTCCAACGTGCTGCAGTCGACCGGCCCGGCGGATGCGTCGGCCCGGACAGCATTTCTCACGTCGGGAGCGCAGCTGGCCGGCGACGCCGCCGATGCCTTCGAACGGCTCAAGGAGGACAACGACCCGAAGGTCGTGGAGCTCGGTCTCGCGGTCGAGAACTTGGCCGCCCGGCTGGAGACGGCTCGGAGCGACCTGGCCCAGGCGGCGGCCTGGGAGTCCGACGCCGAGCGCTCGCTGGCCCAGGCCCGCTCGGCGGCCAGCGCCACGACCACGCCGGTGCCGACGCTCCCGCCATTGACGTCGTCTGCTCCACCCGTTCCTCGCCCAGCCGCTGCTGCGACTGACGCTGGCAGTTCAGCTGACGCGGCGCCGGCCCTGGTGGTCGACGACGCCCTCAACGACGGATGGGCCGCCCTTCGGCGATGCGAGTCCGGGGGCAACTACGGAGCGGTGAGTGCCAGTGGCCGCTATCGGGGGGCCTACCAGTTCGACCTGCGCACCTGGAACGGGGTGGGCGGCACAGGTGATCCCGCCCAGGCACCCGCCTGGGAGCAGGACCAACGGGCCCAACTGCTGTTCGCACAGCGCGGAGCCCGGGCCTGGCCGCACTGCGGGCGCTACCTTCGACCCTGACGACGAGGGGGTCGCTCATGCGCCGAGTACGACTGCTGTTGAACGTGTCGATCGTTGGGAGTCTGCTGCTCGGCGGCCTCGCTGCCTGTTCGGACAGCGGGTCAAAGGCGTCCCGACCCGAGGCATCCCCGACCACCGAGCCTGTTCCGGCTCTCGAGACGACCCCCGCCGACCCGACGACCGATGCGGCCGTGGTGGCGGCCGAGGACGATGGAACCTGCGATGCGCTCGACACGCTGCACTGCCTCCTGCCGTTTCCGTCGAATCGCTTCCGGACCCCGGCCGACGGTGACACGCCGGCGCGTATCGCCTTGCCGACCGGTCAGATGGTGAACACCGAAGGGGTCCCGTTGGACCCGACCGACTGGAATCGCAACGACGGTTTCAGCCCGGGTACACCGGCCGTCTTCGCCGCCAACGGCGCGGACCTCGTGGCGTCGAAGTTCCCGACCCAGGGAGACATCGGTGCCTCGCTGCAGCAGAGCTCTGGTTCCGTCGTCGTGGACATGGAGACCGGCCGGCGCCTGGCCCACTGGTTGGAGGCCGACTCCGGGGCGACGGACCCGGCTCGCCGAGTACTGGTCATCCGAATTGCCGAGTCCTATCCGGAAGGTCACCGGATCGCCGCGGGGATCACCGCCAAGAATGCTGCGGGGGATCCGCTCGAGGCGTCACCGGTGTTCCGGGCCTACCGGGACGGCCTGGTCACGTCGGTGGCCAGTGTCGAAGGGCGTCGGACGTCGATGGACGAGGTTTTCGCCGCCCTCGGCGTTGTTGGCGTGGCCCGCACGGACCTCACGTTGGCCTGGGACTTCACCATTGCCGGCCAGGAAAATTTGAGCGAGCGGATGCTGACCATGCGCGATCGAGCGTTCGAGCAGTTGGGCGACGCGGCGCCGGCGTTCACTGTGGATGAGGTTCGGACAGACGGTCTTCGCCCGGGCATCGGCCGGATCATCAGCGGCACCTTCAGCATTCCGAGCTTCCTCACCGGCGCCGGGGAGCCCGGCTCGCGACTGACCGCGGGTGAGGACGGATTGCCGGTGCTGGCCGACGCTCCGATCTCGGCGCCGTACTCCTGTCAGCTCTCGAGCAAGGCCGTGGCCGAGGGCGGCGCTCGGCCGGTGGTCTACGGGCACGGCCTGCTCGGCTCGCACGGTGAGGTCGAGGGATCGCAGATCTCTCAGAACGTGGCGACGACCAACCTGATGTATTGCGCTACCGACTGGATCGGATTATCCGAGGGCGACCTGTTGAACGCGGTGTCGATCCTGGGAGACATCTCCAAGTTCGGGAGCCTGGTGGACCGCTCCCAGCAGGGGATGCTCAACACGCTGTTCCTGGCCCGGTTGATGAAGCATCCAGATGGACTGTCCTCCGATGCGGCCTTCCAGCAGGCCGACGGAACGACTGCGATCGACACGACCGAGGCCTACTACGACGGAAACAGCCAGGGCGGCATCATGGGCGGCGCGGTCACCGCCGTGTCCACCGAGTGGACCAAGGCCGTGCTCGGGGTTCCCGGCATGAACTACTCGCTGCTGCTGTCTCGAAGCGTGGACTTCACCGTCTACTTCGTAGTGTTGACCCGGGCCTACCCGGATCGGGTGGACCAGGAGATCATCTACGGGCTGCTCCAGATGTTGTGGGACCGTGCGGAATCCAACGGCTACGCCGCCCACATGACCGACGACCCCTACCCGGGCACGCCCGAGCACACCGTGTTGTTGCACGTGGCGTTCGGCGACCATCAGGTGGCCCCGGTGGCCGCGGAGATCATGGCGCGCACCATCGGCGCCCGGTTGCGGACCCCGGCGCTGGCCGACGGCCGGCATCCCGATGCCAAGCCGTTCTGGGGTCTGGAGCCGGCCGACGATGGTTGGAACGGCTCCACCTTGGTCTATTGGGACTCGGGAACATTGCCGCCACCGTCGGCCAACGTCACCCCGACCACCGGTGAACCGTTCGAGTCGACCTGCGGCCCGTTGACCAAGGAGCAGAAGGACAACGACGCTCCGTGCGCCGACTCCCACGAGGATCCTCGACGTCAGCCCGGAGCCACCGAACAGAAGGACGCGTTCTTCCGACCGGACGGTCGGGTGATCGACCCCTGTAACGGTGCGCCGTGTCGGTCCACGCCGAGTTTCGAGCTGGACTACTGACTCGACTTCAGGGAGCAGCGAAGCCGGGGTTCATGAGATCGGCGGCCATGGCGTGGTAGCCGCCGTCGACGTGCAGGATCTCGCCGGTGATGGCCCGGGCCATATCGGAGAAGAGGAAACACACGGCGTCGGCCACCGGAGCGGGATCGTTGGCATCCCATTTCATGGGTGATCTGGCTTCCCAGGCCGAGGTCAGGCGATCGAAATCGGGGATCCCTCCGGCGGCACGGGTATGCAGCGGACCGGCCGCCACCAGGTTGCTGCGGATCCGGCGAGGTCCCAGATCTCGCGCCACGTACTGGTTGACCGATTCGAGGGCCGCCTTGCAGACGCCCATCCAGTTGTAGACCGGCCATGCGCCGACGGCGTCGAAGTCGAGTCCGACGATGGACCCGCCGGTGGGGGGAGCCAGCGTGGCCAGGAGGCGGGCCACCGAGGCGTAGGAGAAGGTCGAGGTGTGGATGGCCCGTTGGAACCCCTCGACCTCGGCGGAGAGGAAGTCCCCGGCCAGCGCGGTTCGGGGTGCGAAGGCCACGGCGTGCAGTGCGCCGTCGAGGCCGCCCCACTTGGCCCCCAGGTCGTCGACCAGCCGGTCGAAGTGGGCGGTATCGGTGACGTCGAGCTCCAGCACCTCGGTCGGGACGGCCAGTTGCTGTGCGGCTTCCTCGGTGCGTTCCCGGTCACGTTGGAACGAGGTCAGGACCACCTCTGCGCCGTGGTCGATGGCCGCCGCCGCCGTGGCGTAGGCAATGGAGTCCGTGGTCACCACGCCGGTGATCAGCAGTCGCTTCCCGTCGAGCAGGTTCATGTCGTTGTCTCCGGTCCGGCCTTCGTTCGAGGACTGAGCGTCCAAGACGTGCGGCACGATACCCGGTCAGCTTTTTGGTGATGCCATTCGCTGATCGGGGTCTCAGGATCCGACGTCGAACAGGGCCATGTCGGCGGCCAGGCCGGTTCGCAGTTGTCCGGCCAACTCATCGGCGATGGCGTGACGGGTCAGGCGGAATGGACCCGGATGGATCCGCTGGGCCAGCTCGGTGGCCACTTCGATGGCCCGATCCGCCACGGCGTCGGGGTCCACCGTCTCGTCCAGGAATCCGGCGGCGACGGCTTCGTCGGGCGAGCAGATGTGGGCCAACTGGATGCATCGGGTGAACCATGTGGTGGTCAGGCGGTTCCGGCAGAGCTCCACTGCGAAGCCGGGCACGGGCATGCCGATGGCCACTTCGTTGAGCCCGATCTTGAACGGCCCTGACGCGCCGACTCGATAATCGGCGCAGGTGGTGAGGATTCCCCCCATGGCCAAGGCATGGCCGGTGACTCCCAGGACGACCGGGACGCCGAAGGTGAACAGTCTCAAGCCCAGCTCGGCGCCGGTGCTGAGCAGCCGGCGGGCATCCTGGACGTCGCCGGTCATGATGGAGAGGTCGAAGCCGGCAGAGAACTTGGCGGGTCGACCGACCAACGTCACCGCCTTGGCGTCGGCTGAGGCGTCGAGTGCCTGGTTGATTCCGTCGAGCAGGTCGAAGGAGAGGGCGTTCGCCTTTCCGTCGTCGATGGTGATGACGGCCACATCACCGGTGCGGCTGAGGGTTACTGAGTCGGACATGCCCGGACCCTACCGGGACGGCCATGATGGTGATCGTGGACCGGGTCGCAGGCGCACGGCGAGCCCTGCTCGACTTCGGCGTCGACGGGCAACTGGGCCACGTCCCCGGACTCGACGGGCTGCGGGGCATTGCCGTGATCGGCGTGGTGTGCTTCCACGGCGGATTCTCCCAGGTGTCAGGCGGCTACCTCGGGGTGTCGCTGTTCTTCACGCTGTCGGGATTCCTGATCACGTCGCTCCTGCTGGCCGAACGTTCCGCAACGGGTTCGATCTCGCTCCGGGCCTTCTGGGTCCGGCGGTTCCGGCGGCTCCTGCCCGCGGCCTGGCTGACGCTGGCCGCAGTGCTGATGGTGGTGTGGTTCTGGGGTACGACGTCGCAGGCCCGGAGTGTGCGGTGGGACGTTCCGGCGGCGCTGGCCCAGGTGGCGAACTGGCGGTTTCTCCTGGGCGGGCAGAGCTACGGCGCCTTGTTCGACTCGCCCTCGCCCGTGCTGCATTTCTGGAGCCTGGCCATCGAGGAGCAGGTGTACCTGGTCCTGCCGGTGTTGGTGGCCGGCGTGCTGGCCATGCGGCGTTCGTCGGGGCGGGTGCTCGCCGTGGTGCTGGCGGTCGCCGCGTCGCTCAGTTGGGGCCTGCCCCTGATCCTGGGAGCATCCGGGGACCGGATCTACTACGGCACCGACACTCGAGCGGGGGAGATGCTGGCCGGGTCGCTGCTGGCCGTCGTCATCTCGAGGCCCGGGGTCCGAGAGGTCCTGGCCCGGAAATGGACCGCTGGGACCGGAGTGGCCGTCCTCGCTGCGGTGGCGGCCTTGGCCACCGGCTGGCTGTGGGCGACCCGGGAGGACCCGGCGTCGTTTGCCGGGTCCGGCGGTCTGGTCCTGCACTCGGGCCTGGCGGTGGCGTTGATCCTCGGCGTGCTGGTGCCCAGCGGCCCGGTGAATCGGCTGTGCGGCACAGCGCCACTTCGATGGGTCGGGCGGATCTCCTATGGGATCTACCTGTTCCACTGGCCGTTGTTGGTGTTCCTGGATCGTGATCGGACCGGGCTGGCGCGAGCTCCTCGTTTCGCCCTGGTCATGGCCATCACGTTGGCCCTGGCGGTTGCCTCGGCGCGCTGGGTCGAGCTGCCGATTCGCGCCGCCAGATTGCGGATCGCGGGGGTCCGGGTGCGGCCGCTCACGGTGGCGCCGCTGCTGGCGATCGCGATACTCGGCGGGTCGATGGCCGTGGACTCCTCCGGTCGGGTCGACCAGCGGTTCGACGTGGCCTCGGCTCAGGAGCAGTTGGATGCCATGACGGCATCCGGGCGGCCGAGCGCCACGCTGGTACCGGTCGGACAGCCGTCGCCGGGGGCGACTCCGACCACGGTGGTCGCCCAGCCGCCTCCCCCCAGGTTCTCGCTCTACGGAGACTCCGTTGCGTTGTCGCTGGCGCTGTTGTTCGCCTCCTGGTCCCAGCAAGGTGCACCCGCGGCATGGGTGAACGGGATCACCGATTTCGGCTGTGGTCTCACCGTTGGCGGTGACCGGCGGTTCGAGGGGGTCGAAGCGTTGCGGGCCGAGTGCGATGCCTGGCCGGTGACCTGGCCGAGCGCTGAGGCGAACGAGTCGCTCGACGTGGTGTTGATCCACTCTGCGCAGTGGGAACTGGTGGACCGTCGGCTTCCGGGCGACTCGACGTGGCGCTCGGTGGGTGATCCGGTGTTCGACGAGGCGCTGCGGACGGCCATGACGAACGCCACCGATCTCATGTCTGCGGGTGGTGCGGTGGTGCTCTGGGTCAATCAGCCGGCATTCAGTGACCGGCTACGCGAGCAGGGCACATCAGCTCAGCAGCGCAGCCATACCCAGGCTCGGGTGGACCGGTACAACCAGATCCTGGCCGAGGTGGTGGCCACCAGGCCGGACAGCGCACGGTTGATCGATCTGGCGGCATGGATGGAGCCTCGCCGCAACGACGTGGCGGTCCGAGCCGACGGTTCCCACTTCGTGTTCAGTCCGCAGAACCCGGTGGTGTCGGAGTTCCTCGGACCCGAGGTGCTTCGGCTGTGGGGTGAGGTGTGGCGGTCCCGTCCTGCCCCGGGTCAGTCGTAGGTGAGCCCACCGTGCGGCCAGCGCCATCAAGATAATTGGTTGACGCCAATTTCCCGCGCCGTGCGCTGGTCGAGCTCTAGTCTGTCCAGCGCGGTCAGAGTGTCACCAAACTGGCTGGGAAAGCCAGGAACCATGTCTCGTCGTAGCGTCGCCCCCCTGGCTGTCCTGGCTGTCCTGGCTGTCCTGGTCACCGGGTGCATCACCGGCGTCAAGGTCGGCGCCCGTTGCCGGACAACCGACTTCGGCGCTGATTCCACGTTCGTCTTGAAGTGCCAGCGGGGCCGCTGGGTGCGGGTGGCCACCAAGGTCCAAGTCGCTCGGCTGCTCTTCGCCATCCTCGAGGCGCAACGGTCCACCGTTCCGAACGTGGTCGGGCAGTCGATCGAGAGCGCCGCGGCTGGCTTCACAGCAGCCGGACTGAGCGTTGGAACGGCGACGCCTGTGGTGTCGTCGACGGCGCCCGGGACGGTTCTGGGGACTGAACCCGCCGCCGGATCTCGAGCGAACCGAGGCACGAAGGTGAGCGTCACGACCAGCAACGGACGGGGCGTGAAGGCGATGGCCACTGGCAACGCCCACTCGTGCGCAGTCATCGGTACCGGCGAAGTGCGCTGTTGGGGGTACAACGTCTACGGCCAGTTGGGCAACAACTCGACGGCCAATTCCGCCACCCCGGTGACAGTCGTCGGACTCACAGGGGCCACCGCAGTTGATGTCTTCGATGGCCACTCCTGCGCGATCGTTGCCGGCGGCGAGGTGAGATGCTGGGGATTCAACGGCTATGGCCAGCTCGGTAACGGAACGACGTCGCGCTCATCGGTTCCCGTCCCCGTGACCGGAATCGCCAATGCGACTGCCATCGGCCTCGGCGTGTTTTTCTCGTGTGCGCTGATCTCCGGGGGCACCGTGAAGTGTTGGGGACAGAACGGGGTCGGCCAACTCGGAGACGGGACCACCAATCAGTCCCTGGTGCCGGTGGTTGTCTCCACGATCAACGACGCCGTCTCCATCGGCGCGGGCCGGGGCTTTGCCTGTGTCATCGTGACGTCGGGAGCGGTGAAATGCTGGGGCTACGGCGGGCAGGGGCAGCTCGGCAATGGTTCGTCGACGGGGTCGTACACGCCGGTGTCCGCCACGGGAGTGACCGGGGCCACGTCGTTCGCCGGGTGGGATCAAGGATGTGTGATCGTCGCTGCCGGCGCCGTGAGATGTTGGGGCTACAACTCATCGGGTGAGTTGGGCGACGGCAGTACGACCAACTCGTTGGAAGCGATCGGGACTGGGTTGACCGGCGCCATCTCGGTCGGCGCCGGCGAATACACCAGCTGCGCGACGTTCGGTGATGGCAGCGCAAAGTGTTGGGGGCTCAACAACCTGGGACAGATTGGGAATGGCACCACGACCAACTCATCAACGCCAGAGTCGGTGACCGGGCTGTCCGGCGCGACGGCCATCTCTCCCGGTGGTGGGCACACATGCGCTGTCACGTCGTCCGGACTGACCTCGGGGGTGGTGCGATGTTGGGGCCGAAACGATGTCGGCGAGCTGGGCAACGCCACGTTGGTGAACTCGTCGGTACCGGTTTCCGCCGTCGACATGTAGACGTCGGGATTTCATGTCCTGACAGGGCTGTCGGGCCGCGGCGGTTGTTGGGTACTGTCACCTTCCGGTGAGGGTGTCTCGGGGTGGTCGGTTCGGCGTGGTCGCGGTCATGGTGGCGCTCGCCGTCGCGGCCCCGGTCGAGTCCTCATCCTTTTCCGTATCGGCGCTCGGAGTAGCGGTCGCATCGGCCGAGACCGTCGTGCCCGTCGTGGAACGGGTCGTCTCCATCTCCGAGACCACCGATCACTCGTGCAACACCCAGGCCGTGACCTCGTGCCTGCTTCCGTATCCGTCCTCGCAGTACCTGGTGCCGGACGACTCAACGGCGACCGGTGTACGGGTGGCTGTCCCGGCTGACATCCTCGACGCCGAGATCACCTCGCAGTTCGGTCCGGGAGCTTCGGTCGACGACGCCTTCGGTGATGCCGACGGCTTCAGCGCCCTGTCTCCCGTGGCCTTCGAATTGCCCGACCCGGTGGACCCGGCGACGCTGCCGACCGACGGTGGCACGGTGGCCCGTGTCGTCGATCTGTCGACCGGCCTGGCCGTTCCCATGCGCTGGGAGGTCAGCAAGGATGCGGCGCGACTCTGGGCCGCCAATCGCATCGTGGTGGGTTGGCCCATGGACCGATTCGAGTTCGGCGGACGCTACGTCGCCGTGCTGTCGTCCGGCTTGAGGACGACCGCAGGCGCCGCGGTGCGACAGTCCCCGGGCCTGGACCCGGCACTGGCCACCAGCCGGCTCCTCCAGAGCCGAACCCGCCGCCTCAATCTGGCCGCCGCGGCCGTCACCGCGGATCCGAACGACGTCATCGCCATGACGTCGTTCGTGGTGCGCAGTCAACGCGACGTCACCGACGAAATCGATCGGCTGGCTGGAATCGTTCGGTCGCAGGATCATCCGATCCGCAACCTCTGGGTGACGCCGTCGTTGATCGGGGGTGCCCAGATCGTCTCGGGCCAGGTCCGGGTGACCGACTTCCGGGATGCCGACGGGGTGATCCGTCGGGGTGATGCCCTGAGCGTTGGCCAGCGGTGGGTCGAGTTCATGATGGTGCTCCCGCAGTATCCGGCCGGTCCCCGGGGCGCTCCGGTGGCCATCTACGGTCACGGTCTGACGGTCCAGCGAGAGACCATGAGCGTGGTCGCCGGGCTGAATGCCGCACACGGCATCGCCACAGTCGGGATCGACATCCCGAACCACGGCAGCAGAAGCTGGAATGAGGGCGGATTCCTTCTGGAGCTCACCACCCCCTGGCGCTTCGGTCGCCTGGCGTCCATGCCGTTGCAGGGGGAGATGGACCAACTCAGTCTCATGTTGGCGATCCGCGATCACTTCGGACAGATTGACGTGTTCCCGGTCGTCGACTGGTTCACCAACCGATGGGGCGACGGACGTCCCGATCTGGATCCCGACACGATCCTCTACGAGGGGACCTCCATGGGGGCATTCCTCGGTGCCCAGTTCGTGGCGCTCGCACCCGAGCTCGACGGAGCATTCCTGCAGGTCGGTGGGACCGGGATCCTCGACACCCTGTTCCACTCCGTGCTGTGGCCGCTGTTCACCTCGGTCCTGCCTGCAGGGGCGACGGCCGGAGACTCCCACGCACTGCTCGGGGCGGCCGGGATGCTGCTCGACTCGTCGGAGAACGCCTACCTGCTCGACCGGATCCGAGCCAACGGCACCCCGTTCTTCCTGTCCTACGCCCAGAACGACGGGGTGGTGCCGAACACGTCGAGTGAGCGGATGGCCCGACTCCTCGGACTGCCCCTCCTCGAGCCCGTCTTCAACGATGCGCCGGGCCTGACCCGGACCACCGCGTGGCCAGCGGGGGGGAGCGCTGCGTCGCAGATCCCGACGAGTTTTCTCGACGGCAACGTGTTGGCCGGCCTCCTGGCGCACACCTACTTCACCGAGCCAAGACCCATGGCCGAGTTGAACGTCTGGGTGGGTCAGCGCCTCGTCGAAGCCGGGATCGCGGCGCCTCGGTGATCCTCGTCGATGTCGCCGGTGTCTCGGCCAGCCGACCGGATCGCCCCCTGTTCGAGAACTGTTCGCTCACCGTGTCCGGCGGGGACCGACTGGCCATCGTGGGGATCAACGGCTGTGGCAAGTCCACCTTGTTGCGAGTGATGGCCGGGATCGACGATCCCGAGGTCGGATCCGTGCGGTTCGGACGCGACGTCACGGTTTCGGTCCTCGACCAGGATCCGATCCTTCCCGCCGGCACCGTGCATGAGGCCGCTGGTGGTTCCTGGGAGTCCGACGCGGTGCTCGATCGGTTGGGCATGGGATCGTTCCTCGACCGATCCACGGTCGGGCTCTCCGGTGGCCAGCGAAAGCGGGTGGCGCTGGCCGCTGCACTGTGTCGGCCGGCGGACCTGATCATCCTCGACGAGCCGACGAACCACCTGGACATCGACGCCATTGCCTGGCTGGAGGACCATCTGGCCGATCGTTCCTGTGGGTTGGTGATGGTGACCCACGACCGACACGTGCTCGATCGGGTCTGCACCCGGATCCTGGAGATCGACCGGGGAGCCACCTACGTACACGACGTGGGGTACGGCGGCTACCTGGAGGCCAAGAGCATCCGTGAGGAACAGGCTGTGGTCACCGAGCGAACTCGCCGGAACCTGGCGCGAACGGAGCTGGCCTGGTTGCGGCGGGGCGCGCCGGCCCGAACTTCGAAGCCCAGGGCCAGGATCGAGCGGGCAACGGCCATCGTCGACGGCCGAGCCCAGGCCGAGGCCCGGAGCGGGACGCTGGATCTCCACGTCGACGTCCCCCGCCTGGGTGACGTGGTGGTGGAACTGGAAGGTGTGTCGTTCGGATACGGCGACACGCCGTTGTTGCGCGACGTCGAGATGCGGTTGGACCCACTCGAACGCCTGGGGGTCGTCGGATTGAACGGCACGGGGAAGTCGACGTTGCTCGATGTCATGGCCCGTCGCCTGGTGCCGCAGTCCGGCACGGTGACGTGGGGGACCACCGTCCGATTCGCCCTGTTCGACCAGCAGGGCCGCGACCTCGACCCCACACTGCGGGTGCGCGACGCCATCGCCGGCCCGACGCGTGAGCCGGACCACCGCGATGCGGCGCTGGCCGAGGCGTTCTGGTTCGACGCCGATGCCCAGTGGGCCGAGGTCGGGACGTTGTCCGGCGGTGAGCGACGGCGGCTGCAACTGGTGCTCACGTTGGCCGAACACCCCAACGTGATCCTGCTCGACGAGCCGACCAACGACTTGGACCTGGACACGTTGCGTTCCCTCGAGGACTTCCTGGAGGGCTTCCCCGGCGCGGTGGTCGTGGTGAGCCACGACCGCGCCTTCCTGGAGCGGGTCGTCACCGACGTGGTGGTGCTGGACGGGACCGGTGTCGTTGCCCGACGTCCGGGCGGGTATGCCGCATGGGAGGCCGAACGCCGAGCGGCTCGCCGTCGAAAGGGTGGTGGCGTGGCACTGAGCGCGGCGGGAGCGCCGGGCCCTGCGTCCGAGGCCGGTCGATCGGGCGCAGATGAACCATCATCCGGGCGTGCTGCGGCTGTCCCGGTCTCGCCGGGTTCATCCGGCCGCAGTCCGTCGACCATCCGCCACAACCTGCGAGCCGCCGAGCGGGACATGGCTGCGGCGCAGTTCGAACACGATCGTCTGTCTGCGGCCCTGACGGACCCGGCGATCGACCACGTGGCTCGCGCCCGCTTCGGTGACGAACTGGCCATCGTCGTCGAGCGGTTGTCACACGCTGAGGAAGCGTGGTTGGCTCTGGCCTCCGAGGCCGAGGGCCGGGGACTGGACGTGTCCTGAATCACTGTTTGGGACAGCACTGTTTGGGACAGCACTGTTTGGGACAGCACTGTTTGGGACAGCACTGTTTGGGACAGCACTGTTTGGGACAGCACTGTTTGGGACAGC
>Ga0105044_10004129_pt1 | contig 19931 bp, 15 predicted proteins | sample MAT01_FD_78092 | JGI IMG/M metagenome (GOLD analysis project Ga0105044, IMG submission 78092) | Freshwater microbial communities from Lake Fryxell liftoff mats and glacier meltwater in Antarctica - MAT-01 | ecosystem: Environmental > Aquatic > Freshwater > Ice > Liftoff microbial mat | place...
CCCGAAATGACCAACCGCCACCTCCTCGAAACGGATGGTGCGACGTGGCGCTTTTGCCACCGCATCTTGCAGGAGCATTTTGCGGGAAAGATATTGATATTGACCACAACTTCTCTGAGAGAGACATCCGACTGATGAAAGTCAAAAACAACTAGAAATACTGCCCCAAACCCAGCACTATACCCTGTCGGCCAACAGGGTGCAAACCATAGCCGTAATCCATCCGCAATACGAACTGACCAGCCCGGTCACTGATAAGACGAAGGCCCAAGCCCGTGAAGTATTTAGTATTCTCCCAAGAGGTTAAATCCTGAATTTCACCGCCAGGGTTGCGCCAGCTTCCCATATCAATAAAGGCTACTCCCTGAACAGCCAACCAGGATTTCTTAAAGAGCACGTGTCGGTACTCCGCATTTAAGATGACGGCAGCGGTACCACGGTCTACTCGATTACCTGAACCACGAATGTTCAAGCGGCTGTCTACTACAAAGGGAGCAAATGGGGTGTTTTTATTAGCGGAATATCCAAGGGTTAATTTACTAGCGAATAAGCCATTTACGCCGACGGGGTAATATCTTGCTCCAATAAATCGAAATAAATAGAAAGGCGTTTCTTCTTTCTGGAAAACCAGCGTCCCTTCTAATTGCCAATAGTAGCCACGGGGCTGAAAGAGATCGGGATTGATTTCACGCAATTGATAGCTCAGGTAAGCCAATTGCTTAACTTCTCGGCGAGCTTGCGGCCCTATAAGTTGTTCGCGGTTGACTTTGTTGTAGTTTTCCACAAAATAAGTGAGCCCCAATTGAAGACGTGCTTCTGGCCGAAAGTGGTAGAAAACTTGTGATCCGATATTTTGGTTCTCATAAAAGTATTCTACCGTTTCATCACCAAAGTAAAGTGGTTCTTGACTCGCGTAGCGTTCTAATTGAAGGCCATACCCCCAACGGCTACCGGAAAAGCTGGGCTTGCTATAAAAGGCTCTTCCGCCCAAACGACCATCTGTTTGTCGTATGCTAAGGCCTATAGACTCCCCTCGACCACGCCAGTTTTGATCCATATAACCCAATTCCCACCAGAAGTTACCTTCCAAACCACCTAACTGTACTACCGGAAAACGAGAGGAGCCTTCTCTAACTTGATAGACCAGATGAATACCCTCCTTGAGTGTATCCAGCCGATAGCTAGCATCAATTATGCCAATAAAATTTTTAAGCCGCCGCACATCAGTATCCAACAAAGCTACATCAGGAGCAGTACCAATAGTTTGTTCAAGTAATCGCTCCAAAATAAATTCCTTACTCCGCTTGGCTCCTTCAAAAGAGCGAGAGATAATGGTTTGGCTCCATATCGTTGACACGCTTAACCAACAACAACAACAAAACAAATAACGCATAATCTATTCTTTCAAAAGTTGCCTAAAATATAGACACCCGCAGGCCAAAGTTAAGGGTACTAGCCGTGCCATCCGTTTCGCGGATAAAGCTATTGCGAAATTGTGTATACAACAATTCTACCTCCAAACGAGGATTGATTTGGTATTTCGTACCCATTCCTGCTTGGTAAAAATAGTCATAGTCTTCCTGCCAGTAGGGAGAATAAGAGCCTAAGGCGTATATAGTAGTTTTACTATTGGGGAAGAAACTAAAAATCGTTTGTACCGGAGTAGAAAAGCGGTTGATATGTCCATCTGTTTCCGCACCAATATCTTCCACCAGGATGTCTATCTCGGTGAAAATAGAAAAATTATCGCCAATGGAAAAATCATTGAAAATTTGGGTAAACCAAACATCGCCATTGAAATCAATGAAAGGGCGCTCATTGTTACCGCCTAAGTCTGTACCTGTAGCGATCCAATAGGTCGATTGTATCGAAAAATTGGGCAATGCAATAAATGGTGAGTATCTTATTTTTGGCCCGATACCTGTAAGTCCCTGACGCGTAGTAGCTGTTTGTTCTAAGGTAAACACATCGAAGCCAGAATCCGTATTTGAACCAAAGCTCACTTGGCGATATTTTATATCAATACCTGCATTAAAGCGATTGTTGAAACCATACAAAGCACTAAGGTTTTGGGTAAAAAAAGTGGCTCGATCGCTAAGATTCCCACCTACTGCGCCCGTCTCTTGCGTGTAAAGATTAGTGAACGCTTTAAGCTCAATGCTCCCTTCAGGTATTGACGCGCTCACTACGTAGCGCAGGCTATTATTGCCAAAATCTGACTGCTCTTCCGTGTTGAAACTGCGGCTAGTTTGAACCATGTTTAAATTCCAATCGTAAGGATAAAAACCAACTTGATCTGTAGAAAGTGGGGTATCGCGATAGCCGTTGATAAAGCTTATGGCTGCTGCTTTAGTACCTCCGAAATCATCAGCATACCACTCGAATATTTGGGAAAGCGCCACCTGGTCTGCGGTCACTTTAATAAAATTAGCATCATTGAGTGCCAAGCGCGTTTGCTGTTCCAATTGCGCATCAACTGTAGCAGGTAGATAGGCTACATCAATAATAGGTGGGCATCCCAAAGCTCCACATACCAATACAAAGTGAAACCGTGCATCCTTATAAGTGGCTAGTAATTTATTCTTCTCCAACTGATTAAGTGTTATTTTTTCACCCGCTACATCGAAAGGTTGATTGTCGAAAAAACCACTAACTTTAAGTGGTGATGACACTGGATAGTTATCTACAATTTGCCCAATGACTAACAAATTATAAGCATTGATATAGAATGCCTTTTTAGTCGTAGCATCAGCTTGGTTAATATTAGCCGTCCCTATCTGATCACGTAAACTGTTTAGTTCAATTATATTTTGTTTAACCGCAGCATAGTCGACCAAGCCATTCTGAACGTGGCTTTGAAAAAAAGTATTGGCATTCGAAAAGAAGTTATCTAAACTGTTCTGTGCCCCAAGCGGGATAACGAATAGACTCAATGCTAAGGACAGCAATAGAATTCTCATTATTTTTTAATTTGATTGTTATTAATTGGTGGATTCAAGTAACAATAGTCTGAGTCAATTTTGACTTATACCAATAAAAATGGCCAAAATATGTAGCTTATGAAGTTCTTACACTTACCAACTAAATTTTGACCAATGACCGTCAAGATGCTCATAGCAAATATATTGCCAAAAATGTCCAATACTAAACGTTGGGTAACTATCCAGCCGCCCTATTATGCCGAGGGTCGGAAAATTTAGAATAAATGTTTCAACTTTGTGCCTTAAGATGACTGATCAACATCAAACACAACCGTTGAAAGCAGAAAATGTTCAATTAAGAACCCTGCTTACCAGGGCTTTGGCTCGGATTTCCGAGTTGGAGACCCTTGTATTGAAGACTTCTACCATCTGCCATCAAGGCGAGCAAAAACAGCAGTAAGCCACCGTCCTTGGTTACCTACAATGTGGCCGCCTCTTCCCGCTCCAAACAAGTCATTCCCGCCAATTTTTCTGATGTCCTGCCAAATTCCATCCTTTGTTCGGATCGTTTGGCCGCCCAACTTTCTACCATCACAAAAAGAAACCATTACATCCTTTAACGGAATGGTCAAACTCAAACACGCGCTCTTCCCTTTTCTTGCCATAAGGATATACCTTTTGACAACAATGGCTCAGAGAGGGCTTTCAGGATGGTGAAGGTCAAAACTAAAATATTCAGCCAATTCAAATCGCTTCATCAGGAATTTGCAGCCATCCGTTCCGTTGTTGATACCGCTATCAAAAATGGCCAATCTGTTTTCAACGCCATTAAGGAGTTGGTAGGTGCTCCTATGCCAGAAAAGGCGGCTGGATAGTTACCATTGAGCGGGTGATCAGGAATGTCTTCGCTAAAACCCTAAATTTGATCATGACGCAACATTACTACACCTAAAAATAGAGTTATCTCCCGGCTTTTGTCCGGCATATCTGAATATTTTCATCTAAATTTGCAAAAAAAAGAGAACTATGGTAGCCCGTATCATTCATATTGACCCGGAAATTTTAGGAGGTACTCCTGTTTTTGATGGAACACGGGTGCCTGTCAAAATATTTATCTTCTTTGCTTTTTTTTGGCTCCCCCTAACTGCTCTCGCCCAGGCCACACCCGCCCAATTACTGGGCCGCTGGGAAGTCATCCGCTATTCGGAACAAGGCGTTCAGGTGGACAAAAAGCAAGCCGCATTGCCACAGGCACAGGCAGTGTATGCGCACGTAGGCAGCCTGCGCGCTGCAATCTGGTATGGCTACGACGAAACGACCGGTGAACGCCCTCCGCGTCGCTTTGACCGGTGGGAAGAACGCGACAGCATTGCCGAGGTGAAGCGCGTGTCAAAAGCCATTGCCATGCCTTATTTTGCGGTGTTTTTTGCCGATAGCACGCTTGCACTTTACAACAAAGAAGATTTTACCCACGCGATTTATTTTCCGGAATCACGCCGTTATGTCTTTTCGCCGTCAACAATGAGCATAGACATCCTGCAGCCCGGCGGCTATGGCAAAATAGAAGCACAGGTGTTATTGCTCACGGATCGGCGGTTGTTGCTGTTTTTGCCGGAAGAGGCGGAAGTTGTGGAGTTGGTAAAAACGGAGTTTATATTGCCTTGATTTTTAAACACACTTCATCAGGCAGCAACTTCAGCTTCTAAAGGGAAGAGGAAGCGATGTCGCGCCCGTTCACCTCAATCCCTTTTTCCAAAACCGCAGCCCCTTAGGGCTTTCCGAAGCCTCATCCAGGTCTTTCCAGGAGATGTTACAAATCATTTCCGTGCGCTCAAACCCACGTTTTTGCCAGAAAGCATCAAGCGGAATAAAATCGGGGGGGCGGCGCGGATGATCCTCGGGGCGGATCACCCCGCAAAAGCAAACCCATTCAAACCGACCCAGCCTGCGCGCATGTGCTTCGCGGTGTTCAAAGAAAGCCACCCCCAGCCCGCTTCCGCGGTACGATTTTCGCAACACCGACTCGCCGTAGTAGAAGACCTTGTCAACGTCGTAACCGTTTTGAAGAAAAGGCGCCTGAATATTCGAGGTTTCGTGTGTCATCGGCAATCCCGTGGAGGCACCCACCACCTGATCGCCATCAAAAGCCAGCACGAGTACCGCATCGGGTGCCGATAAAAAAGCTTGCAGGTATTCCTGCTCGGAAGCCATATCGCCGTCGTAGAGGTAGGGGAATTCGCGGAACACCTCAATGCGCAGGGCAGCCAGATCATCAAGGTAAGCCAGCGCGGCCTTGCCGGTAAAGGATTTTACCTCAAGCATATCTACTGCACTGCTTTTGATGCCTTCTCCATGTTCTTAGCAGAAGCTTTTTTTACCTCCTCCAACACCATCACCGTTTGCGCATGAACCGGTTCCATCTCGGAAGTCAGGCGGTCGTGTTCGGCTTTCAGCGAGCCGAATTCCTGCTCGAACGCCTCCGGAGAAAGGTCGCCAGCGCCATGTTTTGCCAGCAGGCTATCGCTTTTGGCCAAAATTTCGGTGCTGTTTTTGAGCAGCATATTTTGCTTGGGCAGGATTACGCTCTTCATCATTGAAGTAAACCATTGCGTCAGCGAATCGGTGATCAGGGTGTCCATGACCATGATTTTTTGCAATTCGCTGATGGTAAAGTTCTGGTCATTTTCAAATTTGCGCGCATCTTTAAACATGGCAAGGCGCTTGTTCAGGGCTTCCATCTGGGTTTCGCTTTCAGCAGGATTGCTGTTGCAGGCGCCGAAGCCGAGCGTGAAGATGATTGCCGTTAAAACTGGAAAAAGAATGCTTGTTTTTTTCATGGCTGTATGATTTTAAGCGGCGAAGTTAATAGACTTTTGCCAAACTAAGGGTTGAGGCGTTCCAACACCGTCGGCAGCATAAGGTCTACCCATCGGGCATACATCTTACCGGAAGGGTGCAGTTGATCGGAAGCCAGCAGGGAAGGATCGTTCAGCGCCTCTCTGGAAATTGGGGTGATGTCGAAATATTGCACGCCCCGACTTTCCGTGATGGCTCGGTTTACCGCATTAAATGCGTCAATTTCCTGACTGATCTGATCGGGGTTGGGACGGTTCTGACCAAATGGCGTAACCCCGTAATCGGGGATGGATAAAACGAAAACGCGTTCGGGGCGGTTGCCCGCAAACCGGATGGCTGTTTCCAGCAAGTCCGCAAACTCCGGCTCGTAAGCGCTCAGCGAAAAACCCCGAAATTGGTTGTTGACCCCGATGAGCAGAGTGACCAAATCAAAAGTATCCGCAGCCAACTGGGTATTCCCGATGGCCGATTTCAGGTCTCCGGTAGTCCAGCCCGTTTTAGCAATGATCTGCATGGTATCCACCGGCAGGTCGGCTTCCGTCAGTTTCAGGCGGAGTTGCACCGGGAAACGGGCAGCAACCGGTACGCCCTGCCCGATGGTATAAGAGTCGCCTAAGGCTAAGCAGGCAAGCGGTGGCTTTTCACCGGTCACCGGCGCTTCAACCACCGGCTCCAACATGGGTTGATGCTCGCAGCCATTTGCGCCAAGCAGGGTGGTTAAACCAAATACAATCAGCAGTTTATTCATGGATACGTTGTTTTGATTCGCTGGATAAAGCACTCAGAATGTGCTCAATAATCGCTTTGCCATGGTGTCGGGTATTTTCAATAAACAAGCGGTTGGTTTGAAGCCCCGCACACAAAACCCCGGCGAGGTAAACCCCCCGCAGGTTGGTTTCTAAGGTGTTGCTGTCGTGAACCGGCGTACGCGCTTCATCCGCGCCAAGCTGAATGCCTAATTTTTCTAAAAAAGTGAAATCGGGCTGGTAGCCGGTCATGGCCAGCACAAAGTCGTTTTTCAGCGTCACCTTGCCTTCGGGCGTTTGCAACGTCACCTGGTCGGGTAGAATTTCGAGCACGCTGGTGTTGAACCAGGCTTTGATACTGCCCTCCTTGATCCGGTTTTCAATATTGGGCCGGATCCAGTACTTCACCCCGCTGTAAATTTCGCTTTCGCGGATGGCCATGGTCACTTCAGCGCCTTTGTTCCAGGTTTCCAGTGCCGCATCGCAGGCGGAATTGGCCGCGCCGATCACCAGCACTCTTTGCCCGGCGTACAGGTGTGCGTCATCGTAATAGTGCTTCACTTTTGGCAACTCCTCCCCCGGAATGCCCAACAAGCGCGGCGTATCGTAAAAACCGGTGGCCACAATCACCGTACGGGCATGCCAGGTATGTTTTACGGAAAAAACCCGCCATCCGGTTTTTTCGTCTGGTACCATCCCGGTTACGGCTTCGTAGAAGCGCACGTTCAGTTTCCAGGCTTCCCAAATCCGGCGATAGTATTCCAGGGCTTCCCGGCGGGTTGGTTTTTCTGTATGGGAAATAAACGGGGTCTCTCCAATCTCCAATAGCCTGGAAGTGGAAAAAAAAGTCATGTTATCCGGAAAATGGTAGATGGAATTGGCCAAAACGCCTTTTTCCAGTACCACATAAGACAAGCCTGCTTTCTGCGCTTCGATGGCGCAAACCAAACCTACCGGGCCTGCGCCGATAATCACGATGTCGAGCGGTATTTCCATATTCAATTTGTTGGTATGAAAGAGCAAAAATCAAATTTGAGTATTACGACGTCATTGTCCATATTTGCCGACTTGTTAACTTGCCCTTTGCCAATTTGCCGACTTGCCAATTTACGTCATAAAGGGGGATTTCCCACCCTACTCCATGCAAAGGAGCAACTTTTGCCGTGCAGATACGTTCTTAATTATCGTATTTTTGCACTCCCCCTATCCAATTTACCTACAACAAACAATCAGAAAAATTTATGCGGCGCATCGTATTTTTGGCGGTATTGATCTGGACAAGCCTGACTCCGGCCCTTGTCGGCGCACAGGATGCCCAGTTGGCGCAGCAGTATTTCCGCGACGGCGAGTATGAAAAAGCGGCACTGTTGTACCAAAAGCTGTTCGAGCAAAACGAGCAGAACGATTACATCTTCGAGCGTTATATCGAGTGCCTGCTGGCTACGGAAGATTTCGTAACAGCCGAAGCTGCTATCAAAAAGCAGATCAAAAAAGTGCCGCAAAACTCGACGAATTACGTGATGTATGGCAAATTGCTGGAGCGCCAGTACCGCGAGGAAGACGCCTTAGCTCAATACCGCGAAGGCATCGCCAAATTGCCCGCCGACCGCTATCAGGTGGTGCGCTTAGCCAACGCGTTCATTACGTCCAATAAATACGAGCTGGCGATAGAAGCCTACGAAAAAGGGGCGAACTTGCTCAAAGACACCCAGGTTTTTTCCTTCAACCTCGGCGATTTGTACCGCATGAAAGGCGATACGCCCAAGATGATTGAAAACTACCTGAACAGCATTGATGCGGATCCCACCCGCCTGAACAACCTCAAAACGGTTTTTCAGCGCTATCTTTTCCCGGAAGATTTCAAAGAGTTGCAAAAACAGCTCTATGCCCGCATGCAGGACGGCGTTGAGAAAGAATACTATGCCGAATTGCTGGGCTGGGTTTTCATTCAGCAAAAAGACTACAACAGTGCCCTGCGCCAGGCCAAAGCCCTTGATCGGCGCATGGTGGAGAACGGCGGGCGCGTGTTCCGCCTTGCAGAAGTGGCTGCCAATGATGGCGATTACGACGCGGCCATCTCCGGGTATGACTACATCGTGGCACAAAAAGGCCCCGCTTCTTCTTTCTACATTGACGCCCGCACCGAAGCGCTGCGCTGCCGCCGCAACAAAATTGTGGAAGGTTTTCAATACAAAGAAGAGGAACTGCGAGCGCTGGAATTGCAGTTCAATGCCTTCCTGGACGAGTTTGGCCGTACGAAAATCACAGCGCCGGTCATCCTCGACTTAGCCGAATTGCAAGCCGTTTACCTCAACGACCTCGACCAGGCCATTGCCCTGTTGTCCAAAATGATCCAATATCCCGGTACGGAACCCGCTGTGCAGGCCACGGGCAAGCTCCGGCTTGCCGATTATTACCTGATGAAAGGCGAAGTCTGGGATGCTACCCTGCTCTATTCGCAGGTGGATAAAGATTTCAAAGAAGACGTGCTGGGCCAGGAAGCCCGGTTCCAGAATGCGCGCCTCTCTTATTTCAACAGCGATTTCCAGTGGGCACAGGCCCAGTTTGAGATCCTGAAAGCGGCTACTTCACGCCTGATCGCCAACGACGCCCTCGACCTTTCGGTGTTCATTATGGACAACCTCGGCTTAGACTCCACCGCTACGGCGCTGGGCATGTACGCCGACGCGGAACTGCTGGTTTTCCAAAACCGCTTTGACGATGCTTTTCGCAAATTGGACAGTCTGATCACGCTTTTTCCCGAGCATAGTCTCGAAGACGACGTGTGGTACCTGAAAGCGCAGGTCTATGCCCGCAAACGCGACTACGCCCAGGCAGCGCTTATGTATCAGGCCGTTATCGAAAAATACCCACAGGACATCCGCGCCGACAACTCCATGTTCGCGCTGGCGGAACTGCACGAAACCCACCTGAACGATGTGGAAAAGGCCAAAGCGCTATACGAAAAGATCTTTATTGATTATTCGGGTAGTACGTTTGCGGTGGAGGCACGGAAAAGGTTCCGGAAGTTGAGGGGGGATAATATTTAGGTGGTCATATTTAGGAAATCAAAAAGGCCGCCCCCAAAAAGCCCGGGAGCGGCCACTAACGTCATTTTATCGCTTGTCTTTGACACCGGAGCCTAATTCTGTACCTTGTCGTGTCTTGTTTTTCGTTTTGCCTTTAGTTGAACCGCCTCTCTGTCGGTTACCACGAACTTCTACCCTCTACTTTCTACGCTCTACCCACAATCAATCAATCCGCACCATTTTCCCAGTCGCCGTATGGCCAAGCGCTTCAATACGGTAAAGCAATACGCCTGCTGCGAGTTGGCGCTCTGCCTGAAATTCCACTTCGTGTTTGCCGGCGTCGTAGTAGCCGTTGAGTTCCCACACGGTTTTGCCGGAAAGATCACTGACCACGAGGCGCACCTGAGAAGCTGCGGGCAGGTTGAAGCCAATGGTCGTCTCGTCGCGGAACGGATTTGGTCGGTTTTGGTACAATTCAATCCGGTTGCCCGGTGCAGCGTCGGGGAGGAAAACTAAGCTCAGCGGCAGTGCCTGATCGGCTTCGTCGTAAGCTTCCGCTTTCGTGATGCCCGAGTGCAGCGTAAACGCCTGGCCCATATCTATTTTGTTGTTGGCGCGGAAAACCAGCGTAATCAGCACTTCGCTATCCGGAGCACCGGCCTCCTGGAGCCAGTTCCAACTAAAGGTCAGCAAGCCATCCAGCAGTTCCTTCGAGCCGAGGTGTTCTTCCTGTAGGATGCCGTTTTCGATGCCGATCAATTCGAGGTCGTCCGCGTCAAATTGCAGCGTCCCCTGCAAGCCTTCCAACCCTTCGATGCCGGGCGCTTTCAGCGTCAGGTGGCAGATGTCACCGGGTTCCAGCATTTTGCCCGCCGCTTGCAACACAAAAGGCGCCCGGGTGTTGCGGTTTTCCGCCTGTTGGAAGTTGAACTGCGCGCTACCATTGATATCGCCGGTTTTTACCGCGATAAAATCCTCATTCGCCAGATCACTGCTCAGGTTAGACAGGCTGATCACTTGTGGGAAATTTTCCTGCCAGGGGTTCATCGCGTTGGGGAAGGCATAGTTGGCATCCACAAACCGCCAACTGGGCACGTTGGGGAGTTCGGTGGAAATGCCAAGGATTAACTTGCGAAGCAAAACAACATCTAAGGTTGTCACCGAACCGGAGCCGTTGGCATCGGCAGCGATGAGTTTATAAGGTGAATTCAAGAGTTGGGTGCCCAGAATATGCCGGGAAATGAGTACCAGGTCAATGGTGGAAACCCCGTTCATCCAATCGCCGGGCCGCTGTGGCCGGATGGTATACTCGTGCCCCGTTTCCAGATCGTCCAATTCGTAAACCCCATCCACGCCGGTTGTATCCATCACCGTCATCGTGTCTGTCGGCCGCAGGCTTACGCCTTCTACCGGCTCGCCGGATTCACTGATGATCAGGCCCGCTACACTGGCGATCATGGTCGTTGGAAGGAAACCGCCACAAGCTTCCGGCTGGTTGTCCTGAATGGTGAGGAAAGCTTCGCAGAACGTATAGTTCGAACCGCCAATAGTGCCATTTGGTTGCTGCAACAGTGGGTTGTAGGCGTTGTCCCAGGCATAGAGGCGCACCAGAATGATGCCTTCGTCGTCGCAGGTCAGGAGCAGGCTGTCATGACTTGGATTTGGCAAATCTATGCCATTCAGCACGTCTTGTGAACGATGGATCGAATAGCGGATCGGGCCGGAGCAGTTTTCGGTGACCGGGCTGCCAATAAAATTCACTGCGGGCAGCACCGCAAAACCGCCGTCTGCATCACCGTCTCCGTCAATATCTATACCTGGAAGCAGGGGTTGAAGCACCACAGAGAGGTTGGTGAGACAAATGGGTGCAGCGGCTACACAATCATTGACTAAGAACGGGATGTTGCTTTGAGCCTGATTGCCGCAGGCGTCTTCCACCCGCACTACAAAGGCGTGTTGGCCGATAGGATAATTAGCCCGGATATTGTAGTTGGGATAGGTTCCAAATAAAGCTGTTGCCGTCACTTCCTGATCCAAAGAGCCGTTGCGGCCCAGGTCAATAAAAACCTTGACGACGACAGGGCCGGTTTGGCAGGACTGCTGCACGGTAAAGGCCGCAGTGGCTTCGCCTAAACAAGTATTGTTGTCAAAAGAACAAAAAGAACTCCCTCCCGGATTAACCGAAATTACCGGCGGTACGTTGTTTTGAACCTTGATGACTTGCGTATACGTCCAGTAACCATTGCTGGCAACCACCTCGCGCCAGTATCCGGCGGGGTTGTTGCCGCCCGGACAGGAAGGCCCGCGCGTTCCTGCGGCCGGAATGGCGTTGACCGGGTCATTGTCTCGGTCGGTCACAATTCCGCTGGCGCGGCGCAAAATCCAGACGTCTTCATCGCCGGGTACGCCGTCGCAATCTTCGTCGCGGCTGATCTCTATGGCCGGGTCGCTGCCATTGTATTCGCAATGATTGATGATGTGGTAGGTCCGGAAAATTTTATAACAAGCCTCTCCGGGTGCCGATATTTGTAAATCCTGCACACTAAGGCTGAAACGGTCGCAACCGAGCGCAATCATTTGAGCAGTGTCCGGCGCAGGGGCTACGCAGTTGACACTGAGGTCTTTCGGTAATTTGATGTTGTAAATATTTGATGGCTGGATGGTTACCTGTTGTTGGCAGGTTCCCAAAGAAGCATTCCCAAAGGCATCGCTTGCCCGAAAGCGCCGGGTAATCGTGCCGCTGCCACACAGATTGAGGGTGACCACAGGACTGAGTTCTTCCGCCGTTGCCCCTGCGCAGTTGTCTTCCGCCGCCGGGGCACCGAACAGGGTGTTCAGTTGTGCCAGGTTGTTCGGGTTGAAATTCACCGGCAGGTTGCTGCAAAGCACGTTCACGGCATTCGGCGCTACGCAGGTTGGGCGCGAATTGTCTTCAATGGTGATCTGCGTGATGCAGACATTTTGGTTGCCGTGCAGATCGGTGGCGCGCAATTCCGTGTGCATGGTAGCGCCTGCATCGCAGCAGTAGAACTGGACGGAAGGCCCCCAATCTGTATAGTAAGGCGTCACCGGCTGGCACGTAACGGGATCTTTGGCGATCATACGGCGCACCTGGATGGAAGCTAATCCGCAAGGATCATTGCTGCCTTCGTCCACGTCCGAGGCCAGCAAGGTTCCAACGCTGCCGCCCAGCGACAGCATCAACTGATCGTCGCAAACGGCTGTCGGCAGTGCCTGGTCGCGCACGCAGAAAGTCATTATTTTGGTTGCGCTATTGCCACAAGCGTCCGTAACCGTGTACCGGATGCGGTGACATCCAATCGGAATATTGGAAACGGTGCGGTTAGTCGCGCCATTCGGGAAGGTGGTGAGCACCTGCGTTTGCAGGATGGTTCCAACTACCTGGCCGACTTCGTTCAATATTTGAACGGGTACTTCCGTCAATACCTCCGTAAGAATCTGCCAACTGTTTGAACAGTTGTCGGTCACGATTGGCAAGGGTACACCAAAGCTTGCGGTGCAGACCCCCCAGCCGGTAGAATAATAGGTCGTATCGGAGGCGGTCGTAATTATGGGCGGGGTGGTATCTGCCACCCGGATGACCTGGTCGTAGCTCAAGGTGCCAGCTGGGTTACAATCGTCAAAGATATACCAGCGGCGAATAAACTGGTAGTTTCCCTGGCATGTACTGGTGCGGGGCTGGTCTCCAAAAGAGGCGATGAGGTTGCAAAATGGCGAATCTAAATAATGGACGCCAAATGCGCTGTACACCAACGGCCGTCCGGTGACGATTGGACTGGGGTTTCCATCCGGCGTTGTTTGCAGGCTCGCATCGCAGGCGACGAGCACGCTTTTAGCCGGGAATACAATATCGGGGCTGCTCGCTTTCCCAACAGTGATTGTTTGGGTGCATTGCACCAAGTTATTGGCACCGTCGCGTACGGTAAACTGGCGGTTGATCAGGGTGTTTCCGCAGATCCCGTTGCTGGTAACCTGATCCGTAAACGTGACAACCGGCTGTGCACTGCAATTGTCCTGAGTCACCGGCGCGCCTGTAAACTGAATGCTTCCGGCAATATTGATCAAAGACGCTGCGTCGGTGCAAAACAACTTGCTGCGGGTGATTCCGTTCGTCACGGGTCTGCCGCTGAGCCTACCGTTTCCTGCGGAATAAACTGCCCATCGAAAAGTTCCGGTTGCGCCTACCTCGAAAGTGCTGGTCAGGATGCTGTAAACTTGTCCGGCCTGCAATTGGATGGCAATCCGTACAACATTGGTAGAATCACTAAAATACCCCATTCCGGGCAGCGGCAGGTTGCTTACCGAAAGCAAAGACAAACAAGGGCCGTTGAAAAAAGCCGGGATGCCTTCATAGATTCCGCCCAGGCCGCGGCCATACGTTGCGTCCAATTCAAAAACATACAAGTCGTTCTGAGTGACGGTAAAGGTGTCTAAGCGGAAGTAATGTTGCCCGATGGCCGGGCTCACCTGCGGAGAAAGGCAACTGAAATTCAGTGGAATAAAACTGGAACTGTTGGCATCCAGACTACCTTGCAGGAATTGAATCTGTTGTGCGATGACAGTGGCATTGGTATTTGGTGGACAAGCAACCGTGGGTGGAAGTGGATCGGTGATGTAAATATTGCCGAGTCCGAAAAAACCACCGGCAACCGTAGCCACCCGTACAAGCAGGGTTTGACCGACGTGCGCGCTATTGACCGTATTGCCGATCGCATTTCCAAACTGATCGAAAACCGTCACCACGTAGTCCTGATCTATACAGGGGTAGTCCCCTTCCAGGATCATATCCGGGGTGATGAGTGTGGAACAATTGGCATTCAGCGTTACGTTCACCAAGTTGTTTGTTGCAATATTGGGGGCTTCCAGTACCGTGACCACTTGCTCTACATAAGCAGAGCAAGCGGGGTCTCCGGCATTGCCCGGGGTTCCCGTTCCTGCATTGAAGGTATACCGGATCGTATAGGATCCCGGCCCGGCCTGCAGGGGATTAAATACCGTTGCCGGCAAACCATTGACCGAAAAACTTCCCGTTCCGGCAGCGCCACCCGCATTTCCCGTAAGGGTTACCGGGGCACTGCTGGTGCAATACTGATTGGAAAGTCCCACGATTTGTGGATTGGGATAATGGCAGGTGCTGCCGATACTGAGCATTTGCACGCCATTGCCCACCGTCAGCAAAAAGCCGATGCCGTCCACATGCAACACGGATATCTCGTAGACCCCCGACCCGGCTGCTGTCTCCGGGATGGGTGTTCCCGCCGGAATTGGCGTCGGCGCTGCCGGAGGTGCGGGGCTGGTCGTGCTGAAAAAGCCCGAAACACCAACCACCGTCCAGGTTTGACCCGCTGGCGCTTCAATGGTAATTTGGTCGCTGAACTGGCCATTGGTCAATGTGGTGGCGTTGTTCAGGCAATTGCAGGTTGCCGGCGCGCCGGGTGCGGTGCCAAGGTAAATCACCGGCGTTTGGGCTTTTGCGGGCATCGCGGCGACTAAAGCTGCCAACAAAGGCAGCAGCCACAAATTTCGGGGCAGCAGCCGGAAGCAGTTTGCCCCGGCTCGCGCCGACTTTAGTTCCTGGTTGATCATAAATGTTCTCATAGCACTTCCTGTTAACCTTGTTGTTTGCGAAAAATGACATAGAAGGCGCTCCCTGCTGCAAAGCAAAGGCGCTTAGTTTGCACCGAAGCAGTTCATTACTGCGTCTCGTGCGAATCCGTACTAATTGATTTATTTAAACAGGGAGGTATTTTCTGATAGACTTTGCAAACATCAGGCCAAACTTAGCAGGAAGGCTTATTTTTTTATTGATTTATATGTAATTACTTGTATTTAAATAAATTAAAAGACAAAAATAATAGATAGCTATCCTTACAACCCTTTTCTCGGCGTCGTAATATTCGGCGGTTTCAAGTAAAACGGCGCGTGGTAAGCAATATCTGCAAAATCAGCTTTTGCGAAAGCGGCTTCTGCCAAAGCAATGAGGTGGAGGGCTGAACAACGGACTCCGGAAAAAGAAACGCCCACCCCGACTAACATTGCCTGCGCTTTGTCGCTGCCGTTTCCGGCACAAACCACCGATTTCCCGGCTTGCAACCAGGGGTCAAACAGCGCCGGATGCAAAATACAGGCCTCTGCTTCCCCGATCGGGTGGTTGTCACCATAAAAGGGTTGGAGGTAGACCTCCATACGCCGCGCATCAATCATCGGGACGTAGATGCCTGCATCCGGTATTTCTAAAGAAGCAGCCCATGCAATAGCTTGCAGCGTGCTCACGGCAATCAGGGGTTTGTCTAACGCATAACAAATGCCTTTGGCCGTAGCCAGCCCAATGCGCAAAGAAGTGTAAGACCCCGGACCATCGCTCACTGCCACGGCATCGAGTGCGGCCAGTTTCAAGCCTGCTTCCCGAAAACAATCGGCAATCATCAGCGTGATTTGGGCGGCGTGATCCTGAGCATTGGTGCTTTCACGCAGGGCTAAAGCCGCTCCGTTTTGGCTCAGACACACGGAACACACTTCCGTTGCAGTTTCTATATTTAGAATTAATGACATTATTCCTCCTGTACTTTATAAGGTGCCCGCGCAGCAATAGAGCGCCCGAGCGTCAGTTCGTCTGCGTATTCCAGTTCGCCACCGAAAGATACGCCGCGCGCAATGGCGCTGATCTGCACGTTCACCCCCTGGAGTTTTTTGGAAATGTAATAAATCGTCGTATCGCCTTCGATGGTGGGGCTGATGGCCATGACGACTTCCCGTACTTCGGGATCGCGGACACGTTCCAGCAACGAATCAATGTTCAGTTCTGCCGGACCAATGCCTTCGATGGGCGAAATGATGCCGCCCAGCACGTGATACAGCCCCCGGTACTGCCCCGTAGCCTCTATGGCAAGGATGTCGCGAAGGCTTTCCACCACACAAATAACCGATCGCTCCCGATGCGGATTGGTGCAAATCGAACAGATGTCGTCATCAGAAATATTGTGGCAGACGCGGCAGGTTTTGATGTTGCGGCGCATGCCCAGGATGGCTTCGACAAACTGCTCGCTGTTTTCCACTGGGTGTTTCACTAAGTGCAAAACTAAGCGCAGCGCCGTTTTGCGACCGATGCCGGGTAAGGAAGCGAAGGCATTTACTGCCTCTTCGATGCGTTTGGATGAAAAATTCATAGCGCCGTGGTTCGTTACTGGTTTTCAAGGTTAAAGTAGAAAGGTTAAAGTAGAACTTACGTTTTGCGATCAAGTTAGGGATCCACTTTGACATCCTCAACTCCTCAAATTGATTATTAGTTGGGGCTCCCCTACTCGCCATTAGGGGGTTGGGGAGCCTGAAGCTGGCAGCGCACAAGCTCGTAGCACTTCGGCCAATTCCAAAGCATCATTTGTGGTGCATAGCACTGCGTCTACCGAGGCTAATTCGAGAAAGAACAGCTTTTTATCAAAAGAAGCGGCGTAGGCGGCGTTCATGGAAAGGAACATGTCTTCATACGTCGCACATTGCAGCAATTGCCAAGCGTCTTCCCGCACATTAAATACTGCAATCAGGAAGGTTTTCGCCCCCTCTTGCGGATAACACCACAGTAAAACAGGGTAGTCGAGGTACGGCGCTGAAAAGAAGCTGAACAAATTGGCCTCAAAAAAAGGATAGTGCAGGTAGCGGCAGGGAATTTGCTGCTGCTGCAAAGCTGATTCCAGGATTTGCAGGCGCGTTTGCATTTTGGGCAGCGGCACATTTTCGGCGCTCAATTGGGGCAAAGGCAACCAGTCATCCGAATGCAGGTCATAATACTCTACCGAGCCAATGCGCTTTTTATACTCGAAACGCTCGTATCCGGGCACGACATACCCCGGATAATAATGGTTCATACCCTGGCTCATGCACCACTTGATTTCGAGTAGCATCGTATAAAACCCCAAACTATAGCCGCGGTAATCGGGTGAATAAACCCCCTGAATGCTTGCAGCACTGTGCTGGCCGATGTCGAAAAAGCTGAACGCTACCAATTGTTCTTCGTGGTACAAACGCACTTCCCACGTGCTGTACACATTGGACTCTTCTTCGTCCAGCAACGCTTCTTTCAGGGTATAAGACAACACGCCGGGGAATGTATTTCTGTATCGCTGATAAAGCGTCTCTTTTTCTTCGTCTAAACGCATCGGGCCGTATTCATAACGGAAAAGTTCCTCGTTCCGGCGGCAAAGCTTGCGCAAACGCTTGCTAAAAACGTAATTATTGAGTGGCAACCGAATCCAGATCGCGGAATAAAAGCGCCGGTCAAAGCTCAGAAAATGCGTAGTAAAGATAGATTGCCCCATGCGATACCATCCCTTTTCGAGGTAAGTATCCAACGATTCAGCCGCGATCCTGTCGGGGTAATATTTATCTGTAAACATGCAGAAAACAGTTGTCAGGGAGGCAAATATCCCAAGCGGCTAAGATACGCCGAGCTACGGATATACAAAATGAAGAAAGCGGCTAAGCTTCAAAAAACAGATATTCCTGCTTAAAAAAACGGGCGTGTTTCGCAAGCAGGTACAAAAGGTTAGCTTTTTGACATCGTTTCTGCATAGCTTGCCTGAATATCTAATGAATGACCTGTTTTCAGTGAGCCATACAGAGAACAAACATGATGAAGGGGTATATTACAAGAAATGTCTGGATACTTTCATTCGTAAGCCTGTTCACCGACATGGCCAGTGAAATGTTGTACCCAGTGATGCCAATCTATTTAAAAAGCATTGGTTTTTCCGTTGTGCTGATTGGCATACTGGAGGGGTTGGCAGAAGCGACTGCGGGGTTGAGCAAAGGATATTTTGGTAACCAGAGCGACCGGCTGGGAAAACGGTTGCCTTTTGTGCAATTCGGCTATGGCCTTAGTGCAATCTCCAAGCCCATGATGGCAGCATTCACCTACCCATTGTGGGTGTTTTTTGCCCGAACAGTTGATCGGCTCGGGAAAGGTATCCGCACCGGTGCCCGGGATGCATTGCTTTCGTCGGAGGCGACTCCCGAAACCAAGGGCCGTATTTTTGGTTTTCATCGCTCTATGGACACCCTGGGCGCGGTGATCGGCCCGCTGATTGCCCTGGCTTTTTTAGCCTGGCGCCCCGGTGATTATGCGACTTTGTTTATCGTGGCTTTCCTGCCAGGCATAGGAGCGATTGTTTTTACGAGGTGGATTCATGAAAAAAGCAGCGCTCCCGTAGCAAGGGTGTCCAAACCCGGTTTTTGGGATTTTCTTCAATACTGGAGCAAGAGTTCCCCGGCCTACCGCCGCTTGGCTGGCGGGTTGCTCGTTTTTGCCCTTTTCAACAGCTCTGATGTGTTTTTGCTGCTTAAAATGAAAGAAGCGGGTTGCAGCGATGGCTTAGTGATCGGGGCATACATTTTTTACAACTTGATTTATGCTTTGGCGGCCTATCCTTTGGGAATTTTGGCCGACCGCATTGGAATGAAACGACTGCTTCCGGGCGGTTTGCTTCTCTTTGCCGTGGTGTATACGGGGATGATATTCGCTGAAAGCAACTTGGCCTTTCTTTTGCTTTTTTTCGTTTATGGCCTCTATGCAGCCGCTACCGAAGGCGTTGCGAAAGCATGGATTACCAATATTTGTGAGAAAAAAGATACGGCCACCGCCATTGGAACATATACTGCTTTTCAAAGTATTTTTGCGCTTTTTGCCAGCAGCCTGGCGGGGATTCTTTGGTATTCTGCGGGTGCCGGAGTTACCTTTGCAGTCAGCGCGGTGGCGGCAGTGGGGGTAGCCGGGTATTTGATGGTATTGAAAGATATGAAGGCTGAGGCGGCGTCTTGAAAACGCGACCAGGGCAGATCTCGCTTTGCTTTACAAATACCGTTGGCAAATTGAATTGTTTTTCAAATGGGGTCAAACAGCATCTGCGTATGAAATTCGCGTTTACATAAAAATAGCGAAAGGCTCAGGTTGGTCACCAAGCATGAACACATCAAGTCGTGTGCCGGTTTTTCTGATTTCTTCGATGAGAGGATTGAAAAGTTCGTTGGCAGGACTTATCGGGTTTCAATTCGGTGCGACAACGACTTTTTTAACACCTGCAATTGCGACAATAATCGTTGCTCTGTATATCTTGACAATTCCTAAAGCGTGTTATTTTTAGCTCGCAGGCAACCTTTTTGTGCTAGCTTGCGAATATGAGAACAAGATGACCGCAGGAGAGAACAGCCTTGCCGCAATAATCGAGGCTTGCCGTCGTCAGGATCGGGCAAGCCAGAAAGAACTGTATCAGCTTTTTTACAGCTATACTTTGGCCCTTGCAATGCGCTACCTGTTCAGTCCTGATAAAAAAATGAGGCCATTTTTGGGTGCCGGGTTTGCAACACAA
>Ga0105044_10004130_pt1 | contig 19929 bp, 10 predicted proteins | sample MAT01_FD_78092 | JGI IMG/M metagenome (GOLD analysis project Ga0105044, IMG submission 78092) | Freshwater microbial communities from Lake Fryxell liftoff mats and glacier meltwater in Antarctica - MAT-01 | ecosystem: Environmental > Aquatic > Freshwater > Ice > Liftoff microbial mat | place...
ATCTGAAAAATGAACCATCCTGAATAAAACGGTCACTTGGCCTGTAATTGTGTCCGCCATTGGTCACGCGCGGCTCTGAATCAGATGGATTATCTACGGTCCAAGCATTTGCTACATGTTCTTCCCAGTTGTAAACGGCAAATCTTGATGTCTCTTTTTCATTAAAAACTTTATTGCCATATACCCCAAAAAAATCTGCATTAAAATCCAAACCTTTGTATCCTGCGCCAAAATTAAAGCCATAGGTTATTTTTGGTATCGGGCTACCCAGATAAACCCTGTCTTCAGCATCAAGCTTACCATTGCCATCTACATCTTTAAACTTTATATCTCCTGGCTTTTCACTTCCGAATACAGGACTGGAAGCAATTTCTTCGGCACTTTGGAAAACACCTTCCATCTGATATCCATAGAGTGCACCTATCGGCAAACCTATGATGGTATGTGTGGCAGGTTCTCCATTGATAAATGCATCAAATATTTCATTTTTCCCCTTTGCCAGGGCAAGTACTTCATTATTTACCGTAGAAAAATTGACTCCTATATTATAATCAAAAATGCCTGATTGTCTCCAGTTTGCGCCCAACTCTATACCGCTGTTTAGCACTTCGGCTGTATTTACAAATGGATTATTTTGTGACCCCACGTAGTCTGGAATCGGTACATCCGCAATGATATCATAGGAATGACGCCTGTACCAGTCCATCTCCACAGTCAATCTGTCTTTCATGAATCCTGCTTCAAATCCTATGTCGGTCTGATTGGATACTTCCCATTTGAGGTTAGGGTTAGAGATAGATAGTTGGGTAGCCCCCTGATTTACGCTTTCCCCTGTGCCAAATACCGCATTGAGCCCGCTATTAATGATAGCAGAAGTAGGGTATCTGCTGGTCACCGCCTGATTACCCAATATTCCGTAGCTCAATCTTAGTTTCAATCGATCGAAGGTGTTGAGCTTCTGAATAAAATCTTCATTTCCCAAATTCCACCCTATACTGGCGGATGGGAAATATCCGGTACGGTTATCAGGTGTAAATCTACTTGACTTGTCCACTCTGAGCGAAGCTGTGAAGAGATATCTATTTTGTAATGAATAATTGGTCCTGAATAACAAAGAAACCAAGGCTTCGTCAGAAGCACCACCAAAATTGGTTTGTGTAGTATCATTGCCTGAAGATAAATAAATCAACTCATCTGCTGTGCCGGGAAAACTTTCTCTTCCTGCGCCAAAAAATTCACTTTTGCGCTCTTCAGCTGTAAAGCCTACCAATACGCCTAATGTCTGATCCTTCCATTCCTTATAATAATTTAAGGTCTGCTCCCAAATCCAGTTTTTGCTCTCGCCTTTTGCAATACTTAATCTATCCGCCTTATTCAGCTGTGAAGCACTGACTTGAAATTTTGGTTCAAAAAACCTGGAACTAGATTCATTAATATTATACCCAAAATTGCTTCTGAATCTGAAATTTTTAAGAAAGGTAATCTCTGCAAACAAATTTCCCAGTAGATTGGTGCTCTTGCCGTAATTATTGCTTTTATAAAACTGGTCAGCCACCGGATTGCCTAATGCAAGTCCAAAAAATGTAGGGTCAGTAAAGTTCTGATTATCATCATATACCGTAAGTAATGATGGAATTCTGTATGCAGAAGTGATTACGTTTGGCCCACGTTGTTCATTGACTATAGCATAAGAAGTATTATTGCCCAGCGTCAGCCATGGTTTGAGTTTCATTTCCGTATTGAGCCTGAAAGCGCCTCTATTAAAAGATGTATTTTTTAAAATCCCTTTCTGATCAAAAAGGTTGGCACTGAAATTATAAGAAATATTATCACTGGCCCCATTGGCGCCAAATTGAACATTGGCCATTGGTGCTGATCTCATTACTTCTCCTTGCCAGTCCGTACCTTCCCCGAATGAGGTAGGGTCAGCATAAAAATTGGTCCCTCTCAACTGATTGTATGCGTTGGCAAATTGTGTTCCATTCAACAAAGCTATCTTTTTAATAGGTTCTTGTATGCTATAATAGGAAGACAAGGACAACTGTGCATTTTTACGTTTTTTGCCGTTTTTCGTAGTGATAATGATGACACCGTTGGCACCTCGACTTCCATATATCGCGGCAGAAGAAGCATCTTTTAGTACTTCCAGACTTTCGACGTCCTGCGGGTTGACACTGGAAGCATCTTCTGTGATCATACCATCTATGACGTACAATGGATTACTGTTATTGAGCGTACCGGTACCGCGCACCCTGATCACTGCTCCGGCACCCGGCTGACCTGAAGATGGCGCTACATATACCCCCGGGATTTTACCCTGGAGGGCCTGTTCCACATTGGGCGTAGTCACCCGCTCCAGTTCTGACCCTTTAAGACTACTTACTGCCCCGGTAAGGTCACTTTTTTTCTGTACACCATAGCCTACCACCACTATCTGATCTATCAATACTGAAGATTCTCTCAAACTCACGTCAATGACCGATCTTCCATTTACGGCTGCAGTAACATCTTCATATCCGATATATTTTACGATCACAGAAGCGTCAGGAGACGTAAGGGTCAAGGTATATTTACCGTCAATGTCTGTGATAGTTCCGTTATCAGTCCCCAATTGCTCGATGGTAGCTCCGATCATGGCTTCATTGTTTAAAAGAGCAGTGATCGTACCGCTAATTTTGTGCTGCGCATCTACCCATGATGCTGCAAATAAAAGTAGCACCAATATAAGAACTCTAAATACTTTATTTAAAAACATGGTCCTTCTGTTTTACTTGGTTAAAAATACACTTATTTTATTTTTTGTATCAGAATTACTTCCAACAAAAATATGAAATTCGCCCGCTTCTGTTGTTTTTTTCATGGCCTGATCATAAAATTCAAAATCTTTTTTTGACAGAACAAATTCGACATTTTTAGTTTCACCCTTTTTTATCATCAGTTTTTTAAATGCTTTGAGCTCTTTTACCGGACGGGTCACAGAAGCTATCAAATCCCTGATATACAACTGTACCACCTCTTCACCATCGTAATTGCCAGTATTAGAAACATTGACAGATATGGTCACCTGGTCTGCATCTGAAAAACTGACTTTGCTTGTTGATGGAGTACTGTATGTAAAAGTAGTATAACTCAATCCATAACCAAAAGCATAAAGTGGTGTGTTGGGTGCATCAAGATATTTGGTGGTATATTTGTCAGTAGGATTCAATGGTCTGCCCGTGTTTTTGTGATTATAATAAATAGGAATCTGTCCTTCATTTCTGGGAAAACAAATTGGCAATTTGCCTGAAGGGTTATAATCTCCATAAATAATATCTGCCAAAGCATTTCCTGCCTGAGTACCCAGCCACCAAGCTTCTATGACAGCATCTGAATTAAGATCTACTTCATTGAGCACTAAAGGTCTGCCATTCATGACTACAGTTATGATAGGTTTGCCTATAGTTTTAAGTGCTTTGAGCAATTCTTCCTGTACACCCGGAATACGAATCATGGTTTTCGACGCTGCTTCTCCACTCATGTCTTTATGCTCGCCGATTGCAAGGATGATGACATCAGATGTGCTGGCTTTTTCCAAAATGATATTGAATTGTGACCTGTCATTTCCTTCTATTTCACATCCTTTTAAATGTTCAAAGTTATAATTCGCGGATGCCGGATGCTGGCGAAGTCCTTCATACAAGCTGACACAATGCCTGCCTTCTCCTGAAGCTGACCAAGCACCAATAAGGTTGTTTTTATCATCTGCCAGTGGACCGGTGACCAAAATTTTTAGTTGCTTTTTAGGCAATGGCAGGATACCAGAATTCTTTAATAAAACAACAGATTTTTTAGCAACATCTTTACTGGCTTCGAGATGTTCTTTAGCCATAATTGTTTTACTTTCTCTTTGTTTATCAGAAAATTTATAGGGATTTTCAAAAAGTCCCAGCTCTTTTTTAAGCAGAAGAATGCGCCTTACACTGGCATCAATTTTTTCTATTTTGACACGGCCATCTGTGATGCCAATCTTGATTTTCTCCTGAAAAGCAGCACTTTGCATATCCATATCTACACCTGCATTAACTGCCATAATCCCGGCATCTGTGGCATCCTTTGCTACACCATGGTTTACCATCTCATTGATAGAAGTATAATCTGTCACCACAAAACCATCAAATCCCCATTCTTTCCGAAGAATATCTGTAAGTAGGTATTTACTTCCTGATGCTGGGACACCGTCATAATCATTAAATGAAGTCATCACTGTTTTTGCCCCGGCCTTGATAGCAGCTTCATAAGGTGGTAAGTAGGTTTCTCTGAATACTCTCTCGCTTATTTCTACAGAATTGTAATCTCTTCCGGCAATGGGAGCACCATAGGCTGCAAAATGTTTGACACAAGCCAGTAGTCTGTCCATTTTTCCAAAACCATCCCCCTGAATCCCTCTGACTCTGGCTTCTGCTATACGGCTACCTAGATAAGGATCTTCACCTGCGCCTTCCATCACTCTACCCCATCTTGGCTCCCGGGTGATATCTACCATGGGTGCAAAAGTCCAGTGCAACCCTGAAGCAGCAGCTTCCTTAGACATTATGTATGCAGATTTTTCTATTGCTTCCAGATCCCAGCTTGCTGCCTCACCCAATGGAATAGGAAACATCGTTTTGTACCCATGGACGACATCGTAGCCGAATAATAAAGGAATTTTCAATCGACTCTCTTCCATTGCTATCTTTTGCAACTGAGTAGTAAAATCTACGGTATGACTATTGAAGAGAGCACCACATCTGCCTGACTTGATGTCATCCTGATAACCACCTCGTATGGTGGGACCTGTTGATTCCCAGTCGGTAGTATATAAAGTCATTTGTCCAAGCTTTTCATCCAAGGTCATCTTTGACATCAATTGCTCGATGAAAGGATCTTTTTTACTAACAGAACTTATCTTAGACGTACTTTTGGGAGAACAAGCTGCCAAAATCATCAGTATCGCCACTACATTTATAATTCTCATTTGGATATATTTCTTTAATTTCGTTAAAATAATTTTATTATTTATTGGTATTTTTAACATCTTCAAATCACTCGATCATCAAATCACAAGATCAAAAAATCATTTCATATCCATCCATCCACCTTTGAATCCGGCTTTTTTAAGACCAGCAATGATGTAGGGATTTTTCTTCATAATATCCCAAATCAATGCAGTCTCATGATTTTGTATTTGCAAAATTATTGGCCCCTGATCTATACCCAAATAGTCAATATCAAACCATCCATCCGGATTCTTATCATCTTTATAGGTTAAATTAAAAGCATCTTTGAATCCATATTCTCCAATTAATTTGACTTGGTAAGTATTCCACATGTTTTCAAGACATTTTTCAGACTCCACTGGAGTAAAAGGGAAGGAACCACCTGCCGCTGTGGGTGAAATGGTCCCGTCATCTACTATCTGTATACTACAGGCACCTCTGGCGCGATAATCAAAAAACTGTCTCTCTTTGCCATCAATGTCTAAGGTTTTATTTGCCGGTCCGTCACAAGCCGTGAGACCCCAGCAATGTTCTCCATAGCCTGTCCAGTTGCCGGGATTTGCTATGCAATATGCTCTGTTGGACAAAGTCGCTTTCCGCGAGTTATTAAAATAGTCATCATTATTTGCCAACATAAAACTATCTCTGATCTCTCTAAAATCGATCCATATGTGACTATATTGATGACCAAATAATGGATCAAACTGAACATTCTTTTGCCCGTAAAAAGTATCCAAAGGATAAGTAGCGCACCACTTGCTCCACGATTGTGTTGGTATCGGATGCGATGGAGAACCCATAGCCATGATTAACAGTATCATGGCTTCATTGTACCCTTTCCAATCGCTTTCGATAAACCCCTTTTCAGGATGCCACCCCATACTCATCCTACCGTTGTGCTTCATCATCCAGGTCCAGTCTACACGCTGGAATAACTTGTCGGCCAGCATTCTGATTTCTTGCTCTGTTTCATCTTTTTCATCATCAAAATAAGACATACAGCTCAGAACTCCTGCCATAAGTAATCCTGTATCGATGGAAGACAATTCAACGGTTTTATACCTTTTGGCATCATTAGGATTCAAAAAGTGGTAGAAAAAGCCTTTGTATCCACTGATACCTGATGTTTCCAGACCTTGTGGTAAGTTCCATAAAGTCTGAAGCGTTTTCTTCACTCGATCACTCCCTTCCTGACGACTGATATATTTGTTTTCGATGCCTACGATGTAAGTACTTAAACCAAAACCTGTGGCAGCAATACTGGAAAACGGGAATGTAGGGTATCTGTCTGGTATCTGAAAATTGGTGGAATCAGCCAATTTCCAAAAATAATTGAAAGTGCGATTTTTAAGTTCTGTCCTTGAATAAGGAATAGATTTACCTACAGGCTTTACTGAACAAGCCAGCAAAATAATTACACAAATAAAACTATAAAAGTTTCGTAACATTGCCCGATTTAGTTTATGGATTTGAAAATGACAGTCATAAAACTCACTTTAACCTAATTAAAATCAGAAGATTACTTTGCATAAATTGTACAAAACGGCAAAACTTGAATTGCTTACAAATCTCTATATTTTTTAGATATTGAGTATCTATATATCCGTTTTGAGCTGAGGTGTATTTTCATGTAAATAAAATGTAAGATGTTCCACTATTGTATCAAATTGTTTACAATATGTTTGAGTACATCTTCTGCATTTTCACATGATAATTAATAAGAAATAAGGGGAAACATTTACCGCGTCTCCCCTTATCCTTAAAAATACATTTTTACATTTTTATAAATCTTGCCTGAGCAGTAGGCTCATGTTTGTCATTATAACCCATAATGAAATATGCTCCTGCAGGAAGTGCTGAAACATCAATATGACTTAAATTTTGATTGCTGTTCCAAAGTCTAGCAACTCTTTGTCCAAAGACATTAAAAATATCTGTGGATTTAAGTGACGCTGCATTTTCTAAACGCAAAACATCAGAAACAGGATTTGGAGAAACACGCAACAATTCAAGTTTTGGTGCATCAAATACACTTGATGGTTGACCACAGTCACTACTTTCGAGTCTCAAATCATCAAAATAATATACTACGTCGGTAGCTGGTAAATTAAGAATGTCAAAAATCCATGTTAATCTTGCATACTGGCCAGCAGGATCTATTGGTGTCGGAGCAGCAGAAAAATCCCATGATAATTCTTCCCATTCATTGATCTTAGTATTGGTTACGGTTACATCCCCTGAACCACCAGGAAATCCTGATACTAATGGTTTTTCAACTTTCAGTGTGAAGGTCGTAATTTTTGGAGATAAAATTTTTGCTTTAATCACTGTATTGGCACCAAACTTAATATATGACTCCAAATCAGTGTACATTCCTTGCCAAGGTTGTTCGCCGGATGCTTTTTCAGTAGCTTTACCTACTTTGTCAGATTTGTTTATACCTGCTTTCAGCGGATTATCTACCTGCTCGAAAGCACCTGAGTTGTCAGCTGGGAAATATAACCAAGTATTTGATTCGAATGCAGGATCGTCAAAATTAACGAGGCAACCATCATAAGGGGCATGTGCCAGTTTAATATTATCGACAAAATAATCATCCACTGTAGTGGTTTCTACACCGCCATTGAAGAAGAAACATACTCTTTTGTGGTCATTTCCACTTTCTCCTGAGAAATCAGCAGAAAGTGTTTCCCAATCATTTGCAGTGGTAATGGCTGTCCAAATTTCTTTTGCTGGACTTGAACCTCCTTCCAATTTCAATAATACTGGTACAGCGGCAGTTGATAATACCTGCACCTCCAACTGATTGAAAACGGTAAGGTCAATTCCTTCAGGAAAATTAACACAAAGCGCAGACCATGGTTGATTGGGTTGATCTTTATACAAACCGACTTTCGTAGAACTATTCGCAGCAGCTAACTTTGGATTATTAACAGCAGAAATAAGTTCTGCTCCGGCTCCGTATTCATAATTTCTCTGACATTCGAAATCATCAATAATATTACCTATGTAAACAGCGCCTTCACAAGGATCAACAGTTGAGTCACCTTGCCTTAAATTATCAAAATAAAATATTGTGCCTGGTTCAGCAACTCCTGGATTGAATATAAGCTTTAATGCAGCCCAATCCGTTACTGCCTGAAAATCTGAAAAATCAAATGATAGGGTCTCCCAACTACCCGGAGTTGTAATATCTCTGGTCACATCTTTATTGCCTGACGAAGCGCTTTCTAGCTGGAATGTCACGGATGTACTTCCAACAGGTGCCCAAACATCTAGGTTATATTGTGGTTTTTCTGTAATATCAATGGCTCCTGGCGCCACTGCAGCTAAGGTAGAGAAAGGAGAAACCCCTTTGGTATATTTACCTACTTTGGATGAAGCGTTTACTCCCGTTGCATCAGGATTATTGATCACTTCAAATTTGCCGTGGATAAGCTCCTGCTGATCTAGTGGCTCCCAAGGAAGTGTAGCACCAGCTTCAAAATTTTCTAAATCTGTAACTGTTTTTTCAGCCCACACAAGATCGTCTATGTAGTACACGTCTCCTGGAGCCGGGTCGTTGCCAGCATTAAAGAATAGAATTACCTTTTTATGATTTGCAAATGCTTGGGAACTGAAATCTACACTATATTGCACCCATTTACTTGTCTCTTCTATATCAATCCAAACTTCACTTCCTGCCGATGCTCCACCTTCCAATTTTGCTAAAACTCTTGTTGCCTTTGAAGACCAAATCTTGATATTTAATTGATTTTTGGTTTCCAAATTGATTGGATTCTGATAATCCCATAGTAAGCCATTCCAAGGTTCACCCAATTGGTCTACAAACTTACCAACTCCTGTAGAACCATTGACTGCATCAGGTCCTGGATTTGGTATAACTGTTAAACTGTCCCATCCGTTGACGTATGTTGCATTTCTGTTGCATTCAAAATCATCCAAAATATCAGGATCGAGTTCTACGCCTGTACAAGCACCTTGCGATACAGCATAGAAGTTGTCAAAATGATACACATCGGCACTAGTCTCTACCCCCGGATCAAAAAACAAAATGGCTTTTGTCAGGTGTTTAAAATCTTTGGCAGATGACAAATCGAAAGTATACTCCTGCCAAGCATTTGCCAAACCTATATTGGCAATTTTTTCAACAGCCGGGCCTGCTCCTTCCAATTTTAGTAATACCTGAGTGGGTGCACTTGCATGAATCTGCAATTTAAATTGATTAAGAACACTCATATCAAATGGCGTCGCCTTTTCAGCTAGTAACAAACTGTATGAGTGCGCTCCTGATTTGGTATATTTACCTACTTTAGCAGTTGAGTTAACACTATTGGGTTCTGGATTATCGATTGGTGCTTCAAGGGTTCCGTCAAATGCTGTCCATCCCAATTCATTTCCTGTTTCAAAAGTTTCAAACACTTCTTTTGCCTCTACTCCTTTGATGTCATCAAAATAGAATGTACCGGGTGTTGGCGCAGTGAATGGTTGAAAAGCGAGTAAAATTTTCGTATGTGCTGTATTTGCAGCAGCAGAAAAGTCCATTGAATATTCCACCCATTTTCCTGTTTCTGTAATGTCAATAAATTTTTCAATGGCAGCTCCGCCACCTTCAAATTTGAGTAAAGCTCTGGTGGCGATCGCTGACCAGATTTTGATTTTTATCAGATTAAACTGGCTCAAGTCTGCCGGGGTGGCAAAATCTCCAAGTCCAAAACAAAAGTCAGAAACTCCGTTATTGGTAAATTTTCCTACAAAGTCGCTGGAGTTTACGGCATCTTTACCAGGATTGGCAATCGGACCCTCATAAATAAGACCGTTTAAAGCATTCCAGGTAATCTTGGCTGCTCCGCCTTCAAAGTCTTCGTAAGTAATTTGGGCTTGAGTAGTCATTGCCCCACTGATGAGTAAAACCCATACTAGTAAATGTTTCATCATTCTAAGGTATTTTGTTGGTGAAAAAATTAAATAATTTAACTTTCATTTATACACCACAAAAAAAAAAACATAAATTTTGATATCTGCTTTTTAGTTCATTATCAAAATGTAATTTTCTTCTGTGGCTAAATGATAGAGCAATATTAGTTAAAATAAATCAAAAAATCAAAAAAAAGACTACGCCATGACTACGCCAATGTAATTTTCATGGTTTTTCCGTATGAAGATGGAAAAAATAGTCAAGAATACCCTATAAAAAAATCAAGCAAATTGGCATCATTTGGCAGTTGCAGTTTTTTTCGTAAGCGATAGCGCTTATTTTCAAGGCCTCGAATAGATATGTTAAAAAGCGGTGCTATTTCCTTGGATGTTAAATTCATTTTAAGATACGCTGCCAATTTAAGATCCGCTGCAGACAATTCAGGAAAGTCCACTTTAAGTTTTAAGAGAAATATTTCATGTACCTCATTAAAACTGGACTCAAACAGATTTTTATCATCTTCTACGGTCATATTTTCGTTGATAATCTTCATTAGATTTTGAAAATCCTTGGTCGTCAGGGTATGATCTCCTGTTTTTCGTACATCGATCAGTTCTTCTTTTATTTCTTGCAAAAGTTCATTTTTCTGAATTAGGTGCATGGTAGTATTTGCCAATTCTTTATTTTTTGCGATATTATCCTGGATCAACCTATCGTTTTCCAACTGATATTTATGCTCTCTCAGCAATCTTTCATTTTCAGCTTCTATTTTAAGTTTTTCCTGTGTCAATTTTTTATTAAAATATTTTTTTATCAGGTACAATCCAAATCCGATCAGGATAATATAAATTACTGCTGCCCACTTACTTTTATAAATTGGAGGAAGGATGATAAAATTGATGGCAGAGACTGAACTTTCGCCTTCACACAATAATTCGACCGTAAATTCTCCCGGGCTTAGATTGCTGAACTCAAGAAATGAAATATCGTTTATTGACTTCCAATCTTTATCAAAAGGAATCAGTTTGTATTTGTATATTTTACCAGTTTCAAAAACTCCATCATAAAAATGAATACGAAAATTGTTATGCTTATATGAAATTTCCGGAATGACATTTTCAATAATGGGAATACAGAAGTCTGTATTTAAAATTACTATTTTTTCAGGGACAACTTTAATTTCCTGACGTGAATTGGTATTAACTGATGGCTGAAAAATGGCATATCCTTCATTTAAGCTAAAAATCAACCGATCATCCGACATTTTACCGATACTGTGGTAATCTTTGTTTAATCCTACTTTAAATGTAAATGCTGAAATACTGTCACGCATTAGAATAAGACTGTCATTGTAAACTCTGCACCAGTTCTGATCGTCCAACAATCTGATCAGATATCCTGTGGAAAATTTATTAAGATATGGGTCTTTTTTAAAACTATCACTTGCATCATCATAGTAATAATGTAATTGCCCATCATTTACCAAAATTTTACCATTCAGAAAGTTAATATCCAGATTAGATTCATCAACGATACCATCTTTTGCGCCATATTTTCTAACCTTTGTGACTGTATTTAACAATGTGTCTGTTGCTAACCGTGTCAATCCCGTATTTGGACCGGTAACCCAGATATCATTTGGCTGATAAATAATAAATTTTTTCACCGGCTCATTATAACCAGTAAGTTTGTGCGAAAATTTCCAACCGTTGTTTCCTTTTTTTAAAATAGTCAACCCTGTATACGTTCCCTGAAGAATGGCGGTATTCTGACTGCTATCCGCCATTTCAGCATACCAACCACCAGTAATGTCAGATACTTTTGTTGCCCTTTTATTCTGAATGATAAAAGTGCCTTCATTATGACCACAAAGTAATTGCGATCCAAGATTTTTCAATTGCCAAACTTGCCCCTGAGTACCTTTCAGTAATTTGAAGGTCAAGTCTTTTCCCGGTATATTTTTTTGGCGTTGATCTATATAATATAATCCCTGGTTTGTTCCTATATAGAGTGTAGAATCATGAACAGACGTTGTATACACTGTACCCAATATACTTGAATGATCGTGGAACAAAAGCAATTTGTCTTTCATTTTCAATAAACCAATACCTTTATCCAAACCTAACCATATATTCTGCTCTTTATCTTCATAAAGCGATAAAACGGTATTATTCTGAAGTCCATTGGAAGAGTTTACATGATATAACATTTGTCCTGCTCTATTAAAGATGAGCAATCCCGAGCGAATAGAACCCACAAAAAGCAGTCCTGATTGACTAACCATCATTTTATTCACCTGAATTTCTGCAAAATAGTTTTCTAAATCAGGATTCCACTTGTTTACCTTTCCGGCACTGTACGAATAGATTCCATGTGAATTGGTGGATATCAACAAATTTCCTGGGTTTTGAGCTGGGAATGTACAAATACCACTTACTATCTTGCCCTTAAAAATCGAAGAATTTGGCATTAAATCAGCGATATTGTCATCATTTATCTCAAACAAACCATATTCCAATGCCTGAATAATCAGTTTCGAACCTACATGGTGAATAAACATAATACTTCCGGGCAATTCAATCTTTTCAATCTTTTCACCATCATATACCATAAGCACTGAAAAAGACTGAAAATATATCTTGCCTTTTATAGATAAAATATTCCAGATTTCTTCTTTGTCAATGACGTGATTTTTTATCAGATGCAGGAGAGAGTGATAAGTCATATTACCGCACTCATCTTTAGTCCAGTAGCCTAACTCGCCATAAGCACCTGTATAAATCCGGTCTTCGACAGCACACACGGATCTGATGATCTTATTGGATTTTAATCTCTGAAGTCCCCATTGATTCCCATTGAATGACAACAAACCATCTGTATTGGCAAAATACATCCATCCCGCAAGATCCTGACTGATTGACCAGTTTTGCTGATGGGCTTTATATTCGGCGACCTTATAATTTATAATTGCAGGAGTATGCTGGCAGATCAAAGAGACTAACCAACTGTAGAAAAAAAACACTAAATAAAATTTTCTCACGTACAAAAAAGGTAACTAAGGGGTCAAAGTTATATCAATTTCTCAATAACCTGTTTATATCATCCTGCAAATCCGGCCAGAAAGCAAACATCATTAATTTCCTACTTGCACCATAGTTCTGCATATACAGGTAAATGATCAGATGGATACTTAAGATCTTTTGAGTCTGAAAGCACAGCATACTTATGTACCTTAAAAGGACTGTTTTTTGATATAAAAATATAGTCGATCAACCTATCTACAGGTTCATTATGCTTAAATCCATTGAATGTACCATATGGACCAAAGGGTTTTTGAATCGAAATCTCTTTGGTGTCCGACATTTTTTGCTTCAACAACTGTATTCTCTCAGTATCGGGTTCAGAATTAAAATCACCCATAAAAATGACCGGGTGGTTTGTTTTGTTTAATGCTTTTATTTTATCCATAATCAGCAAAATACCATTGGTTCTAGCCAGTTCCCCTATATGATCCAAATGGGTGTTGAAAACCCAGAATTGTTTTTTCTTCGTCTTTTCATAAAGCAATATATAAGTGCATATTCTGTTTATAGCAGCATCCCAACCTTTGGATACCTGATCAGGCGTCTCCGAAAGCCAGAAAGTACCGGTTTCTTTTATTTTAAATCTATCTTTTTTAAAAAAAATATTGGATGATTCTCCCTGATTATTTTCATCTCTGCCTACACCTACGCAGGCATAATCCTTTAAAAAAGCAGAAATATCAGTCAATTGTCCAGGCGTTACTTCTTGCAAACCCAATACATCCGGTTCATAAAATTGAATCTGACTCAAAAAATAGTCTTTTCTGTTCGCCCAGGAATTTATACCATCTGAATCCAAATTGAGGCGAATATTATACGTCATCACTTTAATATACTGCCCATTTATTTTTTGAGTAGGTAAGAGAATAAATAAAATTAGAAAAAATAATCTCATGAGTAAGGCATTTAAATTTGTGAACCAATCGTATAATCATAACAACCATTACATTACCTAAAAATTGTAAAAAGTTGTCCCATTATTGTCTCGGTGCTTGGTGACGTTAGCGATTTCACTAATGTTTAAACGATGATTCATGCTACAAATTTATGTAAAATATTTGATACGAGCCACTTTTTTATCGCCACTGGCATCCAATCGCCTGTCAATACCAGTTATTTACAACAACTTATATTTTCACAAATTTTCCATCATATGATTCATTTCCTTTGCTTTTACATCTCACAAAATAAATCCCTGATTGTAAGTTACTTACATTGATTTCTTGATTGTGACTCATCAATACAATTTTACCGTTTTGATCAATTATCTCAAGGCTTGAAATATCGATAGGTGTTTCTACTTTGATAAAACTTGATGCAGGATTTGGGTAAATCTCTATTTTTTCTGAACGTATATCTTGACCATCTTCTGTACTGCTGATGATGTTGCATTGCCCTAGGGTGCCTTCGCAGTAATTATGTAAATAAGAACCGAATCTTTTATATATTGGGCCATCCTCCATTCCAAATCCTTCTACAAACTTCACAGGACTCAAAACCTTATCCCCACAAATGCCTGGAGGTATTCCATAGTAATAGAAATGATTTAGATTTAAATTAAAATTATTTATCATTAGCTTTACTGAATCAACTACATACTTTTTATCTTCGCCAAAATCCACAGGATTAAAAATGCTAATTAAACAATTGGGTAACGTATCACCAATTTTTAGACTAAAATCCCAAATACATGCTTCAGCACCATCTGCACATGGAAATACATTTTCATCAATATTCAACAAAAATACTTTCCTTTGGAGTGTATCTTCTCTCATATAACAAAGTGATTGTTTTGAAGTAATATTATAAGGCAGTACATTGATGGGTACAAATGAAGATACTAATTTTTTATAAGATTGTCCTTGGATGATAGTGTCTCCAGAAAAATATCTAATTTCTGTAGATCTTTGACCCATTTGGAAGCATTCGATAGTGTTATATTGATTGTAAATCCAATACTTTCCTTCTTCCACCAACGGATGGTATTTTTGAGTGTAGACTACATTAAAGTTGAACGCGAACAGAAGTGTAAATAAGTATTTCATTTTATTATAATTTTAATGTGAAATAATCACTAATACGGCATTGAAGTTGGCTGACGGAAATGGTTTTAACGGAAATAATTTACTAAAAGTTCTTGTTTGAGCATACATTAGATCTCCAAGAAAGAGAGTAATCGTGTTAACAAAAATCTTCTTGAGCAACATAATAGTGATATATTATGGGCAAGGGCCAAATGGACCTTGCCCTATTTATTTACAAATTTACATTTATTTAATCACAATGACAATGTCATAAGTTGCCGGGACATCCTTAAGGAATTGTAAAGAAATAACCTATATATTTTTCTTTTATCCTTTTTCTTCGTTGCAAATTCATCAAAAAGCTACTGCTATTCTCCTCATTAGCGTCTTGAAAAATAAATAAAATAATGATGTCAAATTTGTACACTTTATTTTATAACGATTCCTAAATGGCGTCCCCGTATTGTAGTGGGTCATTCAATACAGGCGGTTCAGTCTTAGTATCAGGCTCTACTTTTTGACATCCAATAATCAGCCAAAAAGAAAAAAAAGAAAAAAAATGCGTAGATTTAAACGAAATATTATCATTTTTTGGTTCCAAATTGTTTTAAAATGTTTTTAACTTGTAAAACTAAGTTAACAAAAGTAACGATATTTGTCTAGTTTTTCTTTTACGACAACAATTTAACTTGTGTATAGTTATAATGTATCCGATAACGCATGTAATTTTTCTTTTTCAACAATAAATAAAATATAAATGTCTACACCAACAAAAATAACCGTCAATTCAAACGGCTCACTCAAAATAGAAGGGGACTTTATCATCGCTGATGCTCAAGGAAATGAGTATGGGCTGATGGGCAGAACTTCAGTAGGCATTTGCCGTTGTGGTTTATCCAAAAATAAACCATTTTGTGATGGTTCGCACAATGGACATTTTGATCATCATGCTGTTGCATTTGATTTACCACCAAAAAAGGTTTAATCATTCTTTCGTAACAATATCAGAGGTGTTAATAAAATCAAGATTGGAATCCAGCAATGAAAGCTGAAAAAATCTTTTGCCTTTTTGCAGAAGAATTTGTGTAAAAAATAATTTTAATTTAATATCCAATGGTTTTGTCGTTATTGATACACCTACTTTAAAAAGATTCGGGTATTTTTGCTTTTTCAATGGATGAATCAATCTTTAGTTATGAAACTAATGTCTGTATTTGGATTATTAGCCTTAATTTTTCTTCAGGCATGTGAAAAAGAAAACAGATTTCAACTTGCTGATCAGGAAGTGACATTTAGTAAAGATACCATTTTATTTACCAGTGGAAATGTGGGTTCACTTTTTCTCCAGGTAAATGTAGGCAGACTTGCATTCAATGTTAAAGCGGTTCCGCCATGGTTGCAAATATCACAATTTCAGGGAAATATTAATATTGGGGGTACAACTCTTCAGTTTGCAGTGGATCAACAGTCATTGCCTCAAACTGCCAAAGTGGCTGATATAAATATTCAAACATCTTTGGGTACAAAAAAAATAACGGTTATATATCTTCCTGATGAAAAAGGAATACCAAATGTAACCAATGAAATTACAATAAAAAATACTTTATTATCATCAACCATCACCATACTCAATAATGCAAACAAAACCATCTCCTGGTCTTCATCAGGTCTTGGTTCTGCTTTTTCAATTAATAAGACTTCGGGTACTTTAAAAGTGGGAGAAAGTACCTCCATCATCGTTACGGTCAATAGATCTCTGATTAACTCATCAGGTTTATTTGAAAGCAGTATCTTATTTAATATAGATGGCACACCATATACCACTAAGATTTTTGTTGAAAATTTTGAACAGGCATTTATTCTGGACAGAGATGTGGCAGATGTCGCATTCGACAAAGAAAACGGATACGTATACTTTATTTCTGAATCTCCAAAAGCATTAAACAGATATAACCCGGCTAATGGAAATATGGTATCGGTGGATTTAAATTTTGTGCCCGTTTGTCTCGCTGTAAGACCAGACAATAAAAAGGCGATTATAGGTCACGATCAAAAAATATCGGAAATTGATCTGACCAATATGACCATTACAAAGTCGTATACTACAGGTACGAAAGTCCTTGATGTCCAGCTTTCGCAAAATGATATAGCGTACATCTTTAGTGATCATGATCAATGGGGACAACTTAGGTGGATCAATTTAGCCAGTGGCAAATTCTATATTAATACCAAAAGAGAAATTTCTTCCGGGATGGTTGGCAATTTGAATCCAAACCAAAAATGGCTTTATGCAGCACGAAAAATCGGGACCAATAACACGCTGGATAAATTCAATATAGACGGGGATAAAACTGAATTTTCTCATGCTTACAACACGTATAATTTTGAATTTGCAGTGTTGGAAAACGTTTGGTTTACAGAATCAGGTGATAAGATGTTATCGGGCAATCTTTTGTTGAATTGTAACGATGATCCGAAAAAAGACATGGCGACTGCGGGTAAACTACCTTTTCCAAAAGTGGGTACATGGGATACAAAAATATTGTCTGCTGCACATTCAGAAATAGACCGAAAGTTTTACATTTCATTATACACCAATTGGCCGATTGTGGAATACAATAGTACACTTTTTGTATACGATTCACAGACTCTTGGATTGGTAAAGTCATTTGATGTAATCGATTTTATACACAACGGAATTTCTCACAAGCCGCAACTAAGGTATATTTTTCAACATGAAAATAAGATTATCCTTGTGATGAAAGGACATGAACAAGATATTTGGGCCATCAATCAACTGGAAAAATGAAACGAGCTTTATACTTTTTGCTATTCATAATATTTTTTAATGACAACCATGTATTTGCTTCGCCTCATGCTGAAGAGAAACAGGATTCAGTAAAAAAGGAAAAGAAGTGGTCTTTGGGGTACATGGGTGCATTTTATTATGATAAGGAAGGTTTTCTTTTATTTCCATTGGGCTTGGCGGCTGAATACAAATTAAACAACAAACAAAGTATTGATATCCAAGGGGTAAACTATTATTTAGGAAAAAATGAAGATAATTCGCTTTTTATTTATAATTACCGAAATAGGAATTTTAGCCAGGTCGATATTGGTTTTAATGTTTATTTTAATGGGCACAAAAGAAAGAATGAAGGAATATATTTAAGGACGTCTCTCGGTACTTTTTTATATTATGAACATTCTATTTTGCATTTAAAAGATGAAAATCTAGGTATCGAAACTGAAAAACTTATACCCAAAGCGTTTGTGGGTATTCAAGTGGGAGCCAAAAACAGATTTACGGAAAGATTGTATTACAAGCTTAGTGTAGGATCGACTTTTTCTATCTTTTCTGATGACTTCAATCTGAGTGTTATTTCCAGTAAAGTGATTCTGATTTCTCCCTACGTTGCTTTAGGAATAGGAGTGACATTATAAAGGTACATAAATTGTTTTAGCCCGCATTAAATGATTTATGCTACATAATTTGTGGTGGATATATTTGCATTAATTGTGTAGATATCAAATTGCAATTTTATAAGATTAAAAAAGTAAGGGTATTACTATTCTGTCAAGATAAAGCACTTTATGAAATGTAGCTCATATTCATAATTATCTGTGTTAAACACACTCGAAATACCCACTGCTATATCAGGGCCTTACAGACCGTCGGTAGGCAATACGGGTTTTTTACTTTGATCTGTAAAAATAGCAGCCACTATTATTAAACATTTTTCCTGGACAGAGCACTACATTTAGGATACGATTGAAGTGTGTAGAAACTTTGCCCTCCTTACCCCCGACCTATGAAGGGGCGAGCATCGCTACTATTGGAAGAATTGAATTGGGGTGTTATATTGGGAATGAGGCCCGCTTCCGAAGGCGGGTAGGCAAGGTGGTTGTATATGGCGTCCATTTTTTTGTGCCATTTGTTAAACGCACTGCAGTTTATCCTGCGTTATCCATTACAAATACTTTGTTTATCTTTGCCATCTGTAAAATCAAAAACCACAAAAAATGGCAGACAATAAAATCATATTTGCAATGGAAGGTGTCACTAAAACCTTTCCTCCGCAAAAAACTGTTTTAAAAAATATATGGCTCTCCTTCTTTTATGGAGCAAAAATAGGTGTACTTGGTCTCAATGGTTCTGGTAAGTCTTCCTTGCTTAAAATTATTGCCGGACTTGATACCAACTATCAAGGGAAAGTCACTTTTGACAAAGAATACAAGATCGGTTATCTGGAGCAGGAACCAAGCCTCGACGAAACCAAAACTGTCAAGGATATCGTTGGCGAAGGGGTACAGCACATCGTAGATATCATCAAAGCTTATGAAGATGTTAATAATAAACTTTGCGAACCGCTGGATGATGATGAAATGATGAAAGCCATTGAAGTCCAAGGTGAACTGATGGAAAAAATGGATCACTATGATGCCTGGAACCTGGACCACAAACTTGAGACAGCTATGGAATCCCTCCGATGCCCGGAAGGCGATACCCTTATTAGCGTTTGTTCAGGTGGAGAAAAACGTCGTGTTGCTTTGTGCCGACTTTTGCTCAGTCAACCGGATATCCTGTTGCTTGACGAACCTACCAATCACCTGGATGCAGAAAGTGTACTTTGGCTGGAACAATATCTCAAAGTATTTCCGGGTACCGTCATAGCAGTGACCCACGATCGATACTTCCTAGACAATGTAGCAGGATGGATACTGGAGCTGGACAGAGGGGAAGGCATACCTTAGGAAGGCAATTACTCCTCTTGGCTGGAATAAAAAGCCAACAGACTTGCCATGGAAGAAAAAACAGAATCAAAACGCCGAAAGACGCTTGAACGCGAACTCGAATGGGTACGCATGGGTGCAAAAGGCCGACA
>Ga0105044_10004131_pt1 | contig 19927 bp, 13 predicted proteins | sample MAT01_FD_78092 | JGI IMG/M metagenome (GOLD analysis project Ga0105044, IMG submission 78092) | Freshwater microbial communities from Lake Fryxell liftoff mats and glacier meltwater in Antarctica - MAT-01 | ecosystem: Environmental > Aquatic > Freshwater > Ice > Liftoff microbial mat | place...
CGAAGCGTCCCCCGCAGTGCCCCGCCGGGCTCCCACTCGGATAAGTCGGCACCGGCTGACACCTCCTGCCACTCGTAGCGGTTGATGATTTCGCTCAGTACCGGGTGGACCGCGGAGCGCAGCATCATGGCCGGGGTGAGCACTGCCGCACTGACGACCAGCCCGGCCAGTGATCGGAGCCGGGCGCCCTTCACGAACGAGACGATGCACGTACCGATCGATACCGCCGCGAGCACGATCGCCAGGTATCCGAAGGCGGTGACCTTGGCGGCGCTGATGGTGTGCACAGTGCCCAGCCAGCGGAAGGGATCGACATCGTAGCGGCGCGCCAGCATCTGCGACACAGGGGACGCCACCCCGACGGCGCACATGATCAGCAGGCAGGCAACCGGCACGGCGAGCGTGGCCGTGGACCATGCAGGATCGGTGCCTCGTGAAGAGCGCATAAGGAGGAATCTGGTGATGGCGGCGCACCGCGAACGCTCCGGTGCGGGGCCGACGGGCAAACGAGACGGCTGGGTCGTGACCGACTCCGTCAGCGCGGTGACACGGCGCCGAGGTTGCGGGCGCGGCTGGCCCGCAACAGACGCAGCGCCTCGATCCCCAGCGCCCACACCACGCCAAGGACGAGCCCGGCGACGAGCCCAACGCCGATTTTGAGCATTGCACCGCGCCGGTCGCGGACGGCGGCCATGCGCGGTCTATCGATCACCGAGAGGACGGGCGTGTCGCGCGCCTCCTCGATCCGTGACTGCTCGACGGACTGGGAGAGCGTCAGAAAGAGCGCCTGCTGCAATCCCGCCTCGCGCTCGAGCCGCTCGTACGCCAGGCGGAGTTCGGGGGAGCTCTGGTACGTGCGGTTGGTCTGGAGAAAGGTCCGCTGACGTTCCTCGGCGCGCATCAGCAGCGCGCGCACCTCGGACAGGCGCTCCTCCGTGAAGCGTCGCTCGCTGGCGGCCTGACTGCGGCGGGACATTCCGTACGTACGGTCGAGGGATTCGATCACGGTGCGGACGATGTCGAAGGAGAGCTTCGCGTCTCTTGTGGAAACCGAGATCGTCACGACACCGGTGCGCGGCGAGGCACCGGCCTGCACGAGTGTGCGCAGCCGCTGCAGTCCGAGCTGTTCGCGCACCGCCGAGTCGGCCGAGGGAGTGTCGACGGCGTCGAGGACGAGGCGTCCACCGGTGAGCGTGTAGAGCACCGGGAGCAGGACCTCAGCGGTCTGCACGAGGTCCACGAAAAAGGCCGGTGACTGCGATGGCTCACCGCCAGGAATCGCGACACCAAACTGTGCCGCCAGCCCACCCAAGTTGCCGGAGACGCCACTACCACTGCGGCGGTTTACCGCGATCACGCTGGCCGCCGTCGTCCACTTCTTTGGGGCGAGGAAGGCCAGCGCGCTCCCCGCAGCGCCCAGCGCGAACGCAAGCCCGAGTACGAGCCCTTTCCGGCGCGTGACCGCCTCAAGGATGCTCATCAGCGAGACGAGTTCGCCGTCGTTGGCCGCGGGCGCGGCATCAGCGACAGTATCTGCGGGGCGGGGGCGGTCTAGGTCGAGGGGAAGGTGGTCGGTCATCGCGAGAACAGGTGTCGGTAAGGGATGTAGCGCAACATAGAGCACGACACGAAAGGTCAGGCGACCGTTCCCGTCCGCTCCTGCCAGCGTAGGAGGACGAAGAGGCGCCAAAGGCGCTCAACTCGCGCGGTGTGCCGACTGCCGTCTTCTTCCACAAGCCATTGCCGGAGAACGGCGGGGTTGACGAACGGAGCGACTCGTTCGGCGCTGCCGAGGGGGCCCCGCAACGCCGGGACGGCGAATCGGGCGACCCACTCCCCCATTGGGCTGGCGAAGCCAAGCTTGTCTCGGCGGTCGAGCACGATGTCCGGGACGATCCCGCGCATCGCATCCCGCAGCACTGCCTTGGTCCTTCCCCGCTGCAGCAGCGCGTCGTCCGGGAGGCCGAGCACCGTTTCTACGAGCCGATGGTCGAGGAACGGCACGCGTGACTCGAGGGAGAAGTGCATGCTGTTGCGGTCTTCGTAGCGGAGGAGTGCGGGCAGCGAGTTGCGCCCGAGATACGCGAGCCCCGTACGCCGCAACCGAGAGGCCGCCACGAGGGGTGGGGTCGGTATATCGTCGAGTGCACGCACCATGTCGGGGGCCAGCCACGTCTCGTCCGCGGCGGCTGAGGCATTGCGGCCCAGCACACGCACCATCGCCCCGCGCAGGTCGCGCGCGAGCAGTTGGCCCAATCCCTTGTCGCGGACGAGCACGCTGAGCGTCGCTGCGGCGTCACCGACGCGTCCTGCCGCCAAGTGATCGAGAATCGCCGGCACGAGGAAGCTCGTGTATCCGGCGAGATACTCGTCGGCTCCCTGCCCGTCGAGAACCACCTTGACCCCGTCGCCGGCGATACGCTGGAAGAGCCGCCATTGCAGGTAGACGCCGGTTGACGCAAAGGGCTCCTGCTGACTCTGGAGTAGCGTGTCGAAGTCGGCGGCGAGCGTCTCGTCGGTGGGCGTCACCCTGATCCAGCGTACGCCGGCACGCTCCGCGACCGCCTGCGCGTAGCGGGACTCGTCAATCGACTCGCCAGGGAAGACCGCCGAGTACGCGGCCATCGGCGGCGCGCCGGTGGGACGAAGGCGCGCCGCCAGCGCGACGATGGACGACGAGTCGGTGCCACCCGACAGGCAGCTGGCCACCGGGACATCACTTCGCAGGTGGAGTCTCACGCTATCGGTGAGCGCCTCGCGGACCTCGTCGACCATGTCCCCCCAGGCGCGTCGGGGGCGGTTGGCCGGGGCGCTTGGTGGGGTCCAGTAGCGATGCTGGGTGGCGGCGTTCAGCGGCCGTCCGATAGACACCTTCCACCAGGTGGCCGCGGGGAGTCGCCGCACCGGCGCATGGAAGGTGCGCTCGTCCACGTCCACGAGTCCCGTGGCGAGGAAACGTGCGGCCACCGCGTGGTCGAGGCGGGCGACCCCGGGCACCGCGCGGGTGAGTGCGGCCGGCTCCGAGGCCACGTAGAGCAGCCCGGCGTCTTCCACCCAGTAGAGCGGCTTGATTCCGAACGGATCGCGCGCGAGAAGCACCGTACCCTCGCGCGGATCGTAGAAGGCAAAAGCGAACATTCCCACGCAGCGTGTGATCGCCGCTGGTCCCCACGCCAATAGTGCGCGAAGCAGCACTTCGGTGTCGCTACGTGTGCGAAACCGATGCCCGGCACGCATCAGGTCGTCGCGCAATTCCACGTAGTTGTAGATCTCTCCGTTGTAGGCGAGCACCGCCCCACTCTCATGATCGATGAAGGGCTGATTGGCTTCGACGCTCAGATCGATGATCGCCAGTCGTGCGTGGCCGAGGGCGATCCCTTCGCCGATCCATGTCGCCTGCGCGTCCGGGCCCCGGTGACGGAGCGCGCCCACCATCGCGTCGAGCGCAGACTGCCAGCCGCGCGCATCCGTCGCCGTTCCGAGTGACGCGATCATGGCGAAGCCGCACACCGGTCAGCGGCCCGTGGTGAGGGAGGCGGACTGCGACCGCTTCACCGCCGCCGGTGCGCTGTCGGCGAGTTCAGGCGGCAGCCACTGATCTCGGTTGCTCCGCCGCAACTCCACCTCGCGGCGCTTCACGTTGACCATCCATTCCTGAATGCTTTTCATGAAGCAGTAGTCGAAGCCCGCCCGCCCCTCGAGCAGTCCGCCGCGCACCACGTACAGGTACGTGAAAACGACGAGCGGCCGCATCGGTAACCGGATGAAAAGGTTCTTGAGCCAGCGGCGCCGCTCGGCGCGCGTTCCGAACAGCTTCCCGGGAACCTGCGTGCGACTGATGTTCCCAGAGAGCACTTCCTCATATGCGATCGCTTCCAGAGTGCTGAACTCGTCGAGACGCTGCAGGTAGAACGCGAAGCCCTTGCGGTCGTAGTTGACGACGTGGCCCTCGAGGAAGCCCTCACGCCCGGGCGCGACGCGCGGATGCGAGTTCACACTGCGCACTTCGTAGCGAACCACCTTATGGCGGAACAGGCGCAGGCTCCAGCTGGGGTACATGCTGGAGCGACGGATCCACTTTCCCATAAAGATCAGACGGAAGCGGAGCCAATAACCGTCCTTTTCAGGATCGTTCGTAAGCACGAGCCGCGCAACCTCTGCCTTGAGCGCGTCCTCCATGTACTCGTCAGCATCGAGCACGAAGACCCACTCGTTGCGGAAGGGCAGCGTGTCGAGCGCCCAGTTGCGCTGCGTCACCAGCCCCCGACGTTCGCAGTGACGCGAGATGACCGTCGCACCAAGCTTCTGTGCCACGTCACCGGTACCGTCGACGCTGTCGGAGTCGACGACGAACACCTCGTCGGCCCAGCCGATCACACTGGCGAGCGTGAACGGAATGTTCGTGGCCTCGTTCCGGGCGTGGACGACGATGGAGACGGGTACGGTCATGGCGCCGCACCCCGTACCGGGCGATCGGAAGGAAGCGTGCGGGACGCGAAGATCACGGTCGACAATGCAAGGTTATAAGAGAGGGTCGAGTATGTGGTCGAGCTCAGCGTGAAGGCGAGCCCCACCAGACCCGCGAGACCGAGCGCCAGTGCCATCGGCGCATCCGCTCGCGACACGCGCCCGCGCAGCACCGCCATGCAGAGCCGAAGCGGGGCGCCGACGACCACCCAATAATACAGGGCCATGCCGACGACGCCGGTCGTGGCGGCAAAAAACGCCAGATGATTGTGGGGGACCGTCAGGCCGTCGAGCCGCAGCGCCAGGTCGATCGACTCAGGATTGAAGATCCGCGAGCCGATGCCGCGGCCAAGCAGCGGCGAGTCGCTGAAGGCCTGCAGGAAGGCCGCGATCTCCTCGAAGCGACCGACGATCGTCCCTAAGTCCTCCGCGCTGTCCGGGCTGATTCGCTGCGCCCATGTTGCCCACCACGGTGCGCTGGCCAGCCCCACCGCCGCGAGGATCAGCACCGCGCGCAAGAGCGCCGCCGTTCCGCCACCCTGCTTGCCGACTGTGCGGACGAACGGTGTGGCGAGCACGGCGAGTACGCAGCCCACGAGCAGCGCGAGGAGCAAGGCGCGCGTGACCGTGAGCACCGCCGCGAGGCTGCAGAGCACGAAGGCGATCGCGTAGCGAGGGCGGTGCCGGCGCGCGAAGAGCAGGAGCGTGAATGCGGCCACTGCCCCCATCGGCATCACCGGGTAGATGAGGGTGCGAGCCCCGTCGATTCCAGTGGCGCGCCCGGTGTCGGCCCCGTTGGGTGCGCCCCCCACTACCACGATGAGGAGGGCCACGACGCACGCAGCGACAATCGTGCTGAGGCCGAGCGTGTGAGCATCCTCGGGCCCCGCGTGTGCAAGCGCCAAGAGGTAGTGCGTCGCGAGAAAAGCGAAGCCGATCGACGTGTAGAGCACGGTGAGCGGCGACGCGCCGTTGACCAACGCCACGCACGGGCTGACCACGAGAAGGTACAAAAGCAGCACCAGCAGCGCCGGATGGAGCGCACGCCTCCGCACCCCGAGAGGGACGTCTGTCCCCAACGAGGCGAGGAGGACGAGCAGCGTCGTCACCAGCATGAAGCCGGCGACGATCGCCTCGAAAACCCCAGAACGTTGCCTCGTCCCCTGCGGGAACGCCAGGATCACGACGGGGCTCCAGTGCAGGAGCCGCCGCGCCAGTGCAAAGGCCGTGCTCCGGGCGACCGCGTCCGACTGTACCGGCGTTACGCTCGCTGTCATGGCGAGACGCGCCGCGCGAGGGTCTCACGCACGACAGGCATCCAGCCCGCGCGCGACCATGCCAGATACCCCGCGCCGATGAGCGCCGTGGCCGCCAGAGCAAGCCACGGCGCATCAACGCGGGCGCCCCAGAACCCGGCGAGCGTCGCGAGCGCGAGCCACACAAAGTCACTCCAGGCCGCAAGCCCCGCGCGGATCGCCGGTGTGGCGAGCAGACGTGCTGCGACCCATGCGCCGACCGTGGGGGCCAGCGGGAGCCACGTTCCCACATTATCGATATGGGCGATGAGGAGCGACAGCAGGGCGATGAGCGCGGCCGCGATCAAGGTCCGGCGGCCGAGTGCGGCGGCCCCAAGTCGAGCGAACGCGAGCGACGACGCGAGGCGCGCCCAGACCATGGCCCAGGCGCACCAACCGGCCAGCGCCGCCACCGACAGTAGGGCGGGCGCCTCGGCGCGGTAGACCAAGGCGGCCAGCCCCGCGCAGCCGCCGACCGTCGCGATCCCCGCGCCGGTCGCGAGCGTGCGGGTCACCTGCACCAGGTGCCGCTCGCGGTCTGCGGACAGGCCACCGAGTGGGACGAGCAACTGGGGCTGGAGCGGTAGAAGGGCGACCGCAGCGCCCGCGATGCTCAGTGAGATGCGGACCAGCGCGAGCCCTTTCGGTGCCACGAGCGAAGCGGCGAGCCAGAACGGCAAGGCGGTCCTCGCCGTGTCGAACAGCGTGGCGCCCGAGGCGGCAATCGCATCCCGCCAGAGCGCGGTCCCGTGCGGGATCGCCGTCCCCGGTGCGCCGGGGACCCGTCGCAGCAGGTACAGTTCGGCCATGATCGTCACGACGTAAACGACGATACAGCCCTGCACGAGCGTCGCCGCCGTCGCGCCGCGCGCCAGCGACCAGGCGACGGGCACGCCGACGTAAGCCGCGCCGTGCAGGATCATTAGGACGCTCGTGGTCATGCCGAGGCGGGCGGCGGCGAGGGCGCTGATCAGGAAGCCCGACAACGCGCTCGTCGCCAGCAGCAACGCCACGGTCGGCGCCATCGCTTCCGGATCCCCGACGCCTCGCAGCAGCGGGCCGGGAAAGACCAGCACGAGTGCGGCGCCGACGGCAACAGTGGCCACGCGGCAGGCTAGCAGTCGCCGGAGTGAGGAATGGTCGATCGACCCCGGGAGCGCGCCAGCCGTGCGCAGCACGAGGAGATCGAAGCCGCCCCCGAGCACGGCAAACACGGTGAAGATCAGCCCTTGAAGGGCGGCGAACTCGCCGAACGCCGGCAGCCCGACCACGCGCGGCACCACCACGTTGAACACGAACAGGGCGCCTAGTGCCGCCACCTGCTGGACGTAGGCGAAGATGGTCGCGCGGCGCACGGTGGATTGACCGGTCACGACAGCACCATTCCCGCGCGGCAATATCCCCAAGCGTCCAACCCTCCGGAGTGCGGCGCTGGTGCCGACAGCCTCACGGTCGGCGGACAATGACGTAGATGTCGCTGCAGAGACCCGGGATTGCGCGCAGCACGGGATCCAGAAGACGGCCGGCGGTACCAAAGTTCTGGCGCGCCAAAAAATTGCGGCCCAAGGTCGCTTCGACGCGAAAACCGGCTTCGGTCGCCATCCAAGCGAGTTCTGACAATGTCGGTTCACGCACGTGACCATGCCACGTCGGATCTCCATCACGCCAGAACGACTGCACTGTCGGAAGGTTGGTCTTCCCCCGAAGCACGGAGACGCGTTTGCGTAGGTTGACACTATTGGGACAGCTGGCGATGAACCAGCCGCCCGGGCGAACCACCCGATGCACTTCGGCGAGGAAGGCACGCGGCGACTGATGGAAATGCTCGAGTACTGCGAAGCAGGTGGCCACGTCGGCGGACGCGGTTGCGAACGGAAGCGCAGCCCCCTGAATGTCGCACCGGTGAACGCCTACGCCGGCGGCGGCTAACAACGCGAGAATCTGATCGCTGGGGACCGCGTGCGCTTTGTCCACGGCATAGTCAAACTGATCGACGATGTTCGCACTCCATCCGGCGCGCTGCATCGCTAGGCCGAATGGCGAGAACCCCGCGCCAAGGTCGACCAGCGTTCCTTTCGGGAGCCCGTGCACGAGCCCGACGTCATGGGCGAGCCGGTCGCTGTCCCCCTCGTAGTAGCGGCGAACCGAGTCGGGGTACCGTGCAATGGTATCGGCGACGAGCGCGACCGCGTCCACAGAGATCGACATGTTCGGAGGAGGGTCGGAGACAAGTAGAGTGAACGGGACGATGGAACGCAGTTGTCCAAGGCCCCGACGCCGGATGGAGCCAGTCGATCCGCCACAAGGATAAGCAGCGTCGCGGAGGTGTACAGCACCGAGGTGTGCCTCCGACTCACTCACCGCCGATCCATGAAGCGCCGGCACCAGAGTTCGAGACAGATCAGCGCAAAGATGGGCGGTAAATCACGTCGTGCGGAAGCAGCGGCGCCATCGCTTCCGGATCCCCGAAGCCTCGCAGCAGCGGGCCGGGAAAGATCAGCACGGGTGCCGCGCCGACGGCGACAGTGGCCACGCGGCAGGCTAGTAGTCGCACGAGTGACGAATGATCGTGCCGGTCTCAGCCAATTTGTGCATAGGCGCTCGCCTGCGCACAGCCTCATGGCGCTGCTTGTGCCGCTGCGCGGGGAGAGATACGATGAACACGCACCGGTCTTTCGCCACGGTGAATGACAGCTTCCTTGTACGGAAACGATTGCAGCCGCGCGAAACTCGTGGATCCTGAGCTTGACGAGTGACCAACGCAGAGAACGGAACCAGAGTGACAACTAACTCGACAGAAGTCGTGGATAACGAGAAGCAGGCCGTGCATGACTTCTGGAACGCCAGCAGTTGTGGCGAAGTGTATGCAGAAGGAGACAACGAAGCGGAAGCCTACCGACGCCATGCCAAGACCCGCTACGAGTTGGAACCCTACATCTCCGAATTCGCCAGATTCGACTCTGTGCGAGGGCTGGATGTTCTCGAGATCGGGGTCGGTCTGGGTGCTGATCATCAGCGCTTGGCGGAAGCTGGGCCGCAGTCCCTGACTGGTATCGACCTGACGGAGCGTGCGATCGCGCATACCCGCAAGCGCTTCGACTCACTTGGTCTTCAGACGACGCTCCAGGTAGATGATGCTGAGCGTCTCAGCTTTCCCATCGAATGCTTCGACCTCGTGTACAGTTGGGGCGTCATTCACCACTCCCCAGATACCGAGCGAGTCGTCGGGGAGATTCACCGGGTGCTCCGTCCTGGTGGTGTCGCAAGAGTCATGATTTATCACAAGTGGTCTGTCGTCGGATTCCTCCTTTGGATTCGCTATGCGTTGATGCGTGGAAAGCCCGGCCGGAGCCTGGCTTGGCTCTATAGCACCTACCTCGAAAGCCCTGGAACCAAGGCGTACACGCGAAGCGAGGGTGCGCGGTTGTTCGCCGCATTTCGGGACGTCGAAACCAAGGCGCTTCTTTCGTTCGGCGACCTGTTGCTTGGAGCCTCTGGCCAACGGCATCAAGGACCACTCCTGGCGATCGCACGGATGCTTTGGCCACGCCGCCTCCTTCGTCAGTTACTTGGCCGCGGCAACTTTGGGTTGTATCTGCTGATTGAAGCCCGGAAGTAGCGCCGCGTCGTGGTTTAGGTAGGCGGATTGTTGAGCGCGGCGCCGAGCGAACCGCCCCACTCACCGTCGATCGACGAAGCGCCGGAACCAAAGCTCGAGACAGACCAAGGCGAAGATGGTGTACGCCCCGTCCACACGACCCGCGCGATCTGCCGCGATCAGCCGGTGTACCGCACCGTGGTCGAAGAGTCCGCGGGCCTGTACGGCCTCACGGCCGAGCACGTCATCTACCAACGGGCGCAGTTCTCGTTGCAGCCAGCGTCGGATTGGCGCCCCAAAGCCGGCTTTCGGCCGATAGATCACGTCGTGCGGGAGGAACGGCTCCATCGCCTTCTTGAAGAGCGGCTTCCCAACGCTTCCCCGCTGCTTCCACTCGCTTGGGACCCGCGCCGCAAAACGCACCAGATCCAAATCGAGCAAGGGCACACGGACCTCGACGCCCGCCGCCATCCCGACCTTGTCCGTGTAGTTGAGGTTGTGGTCGGTGAGGAAATGCTTGCCCTCCAGAAACAACATGCGGTTCAGCGGATCGCGTTCGCCGGGAATCCGCTCTAGCGCCTCGAGCAGCGGCGCCCGCGCGTCGCGCCCGGCGAGTTGCGCTGCGACCTCAGGTGCGTACAGCGCGTTCCGCATCGCGTCCGGGCTCCAGAGGAAATACGCGGCGAGGCGGCGGTCGCCATCGTCTCCCGCGTGCAGGAACGCCTTCGCGAGTCGTCGACTCAGTCCCTCGCGTGCCGAGAACGGGCCGCGGCCCAACGCCACGCGCTCCGCCGCGCCCGCCAGCCCGGCGCGCACGAAATGCGGCAGCCAGCCCCACGTGCGCTCTGCCTGTAGCGCCCAGTGACGACGATAGCCGCCGAGGATGTCGTCGCCGCCGGCGCCAGAAAGCAACACCGTGATGCCCCCCTCGCGCGCGCACCGCGCGATCCGCAGCGCGTTGAGCGGGGCGGGATCGGCCTGCGGCTCGTCGAGGAGCCACAGCAGGTGCGGCAGCTCGTCGATCAGATCCGGCCCCACCACGAGTTCCGTCAGGTCCACCCCGAGATGGCGGGCGACGGCGCGCGCGTACGGCAGGTCAGCTGGTGAGTCGTCGAGCTGCTCGTCGTTCACGAAGCCGATACCGAAGCAGTCGATGCGCTGGTTCGGCATGGCGCGCCGCATCATTGCGACCACAGCACTCGAGTCGAGACCACCCGAGAGGAACGCGCCGACCGGCACGTCCGCCACAAGCTGGCGCCGAACCGCGGTCTCGACGTGCCCGCGCAACTGCTCGGCCAGTAAATCCGGCGAGACGGTCCACGCTGGCTCGCCATACGGAAGCTCGTACCAGCGCCAGCGACGCGTGACCGCGCCGCCTCGCAGTATCAGCGCGCATCCCGGCTCGAGCTTTCGCACCTCACGCAGCAGCGTGCGAGGGGCCGGCGTCCACAGGAAGGCGAGATGCTCGTGCATGGCCTCGATATCGATCGTGCGGGACAGCCCGGGCCATGCGAGCAGCGCCTTGAGCTCCGACGCGAAGAGCACGCCGTCGCGCGACTCGGCCAGGTAGAGCGGCTTGACCCCGAGCGCATCGCGGGCAATGAAGACGTCACCAGGATGGCGCCCGTCCGCGGCCGGACGGCCGTCGCGGATAGCAAATGCGAAGATGCCGTTCATCCGGTCGAGCATGGACGGGCCTGCCTCCGCGTACAAATGCAGCAGCACCTCGGAGTCGGTGCGGGTGATGAAGCGATGCCCGCGGCCTTCGAGCTCCACCCGAAGTTCGCGGTAGTTGTAGAGCTCCCCGTTGTAGGTCAGCGAGAGCTGGTCGTGGCCGTGCGCCCCGCACGACGGACAGTCCACGGTCAGGGGCTGGGCCCCGGCGGCGGACAGGTCGATGATCGAGAGGCGCCGATGCGCGAAGCCGGTTTGCACGCCGGATGGTTCTGCCCAGTGCTGCTCGCCCGCGCCGTCTGGGCCGCGATGGGCGAGGGCGCTGCCCATCGCCGCGAGCAGTGATGGATCGAAACGCCCTTGGAAACCAGCAATGCCACACATGAGCCTAAGCTACACCATTGGCAGGAGACGCGCGCGCATCTCCCAAGTGATGCGTGTCGGCCCGAATCCGCCGTGGATGACAAGGCTCCGTCAAACCATTTGTCGCCAGCTTTCGACCATGCCTGGTAACCGGCGATTCCGCACATCGAGCAAGCCTAGCCATTCATGCCGGCCGACGCCTCCCATATCTTTCGGTATCGATTTCACCGCTTCCCGCCGCGCCATCACGTTTTTCACGCCACTCCGCCGACGTGCAACGACTGCTTCGCTTCGCTCGCACGGCGGCCAGCATTTCGACCGACCAACTCTGGTTTCAGCTGTTACGACGGGTGCAGGGTGTTCCCAGACCGAGGGTGATCGATGTCGCGCCAGCCTCGAAGGCTTTCTGGGACGGCCTGCGCGACGTTATGCGACGGAGTGTGCCGCCGAATGGCTGGGATGGCGATGCGACCGCGGACGAGGCAATTGAAGGACGGTGGACGCTGCTCGGTGAGACATTCATCGTTGACGCGGACATGGATTGGAGTCGACGCGCCGGGCGCCCGCTCCTGTCCTTTCACCTGCAGTACCATGAGCCACTGCGTGCGCTGTCCCGCCGTTTTGATCGAACTGGCGACGCGCGGGCGCTCGCCTCGATCATCGGGGTTCTAACCCGGTGGATCGAGACGACCGCTGCTGGCGAAGGGGACGCTTGGCACCCCTATCCAATCTCCGTACGGGTCTCCGTCTGGTTCGAGGTGCTCGCGCTGGTCGGGGACAATTTGCCGGAAGAGTTGCGACAGATGGTCGAGGCCAGCCTGGCATCGCAGCTCGACGTGCTAGCGCGACGACGGGAACGCCAGATTGGTGCGAATCATCTCCAGCGGAACGATGCGGCACTCGCGCTGGGCGGCCTCGGATTTACCGGGTCCCGGGCTGTGCAGTGGCGAACCACCGGACTGGCTGGAACCTGGGGCGCGTTGCAGCATCACGTGCTCGACGATGGCATGCACTTCGAGCGCTCACCGATGTATCACGCCGGCATGCTTGGTGACGTGCTGCGCGTCATCGAATGCTGTGAGATAGCCGGTGTCGCGGTACCTGACACCGCTCGAGTTCGTGTTGGGCAGATGGCTATCGCACTCAACCGAATGACGCGAAGCGACGGATCACTGCATCAGTTCAACGATACGGCGGAGGGCATCGCCCCACCGACCGCGTGGCTCCTGGAGCGCGCCGCCCGGGCCTCGCGAACGGAGCGAGTGCAGCCGCCGCAGGGGGGATGGGTTTTGCCCGATGCGGGCTACGCCGGCTGGCGGGATCCCGCGACCGGCACCGGGATCGTGTTTGACGCGGGGTTAGCCGGGCCGCGCGAACAGCCGGGGCACGCTCACTGTGACGCGTTGTCTTTCGAGCTGTGCGTTGAGGGTCTTCCGGTGATGGTAAACGCGGGTGTGCACGGATATGACCACGATCCATTCCGCGAATACTCACGCAGTACGCGCTCGCACAATACCGTTCAGATCGGAAGTCGTGAACAACACGAAATCTGGGCGACCTTCCGCGTCGCACGTTTCGGCGTGGTAGAGGGGCCCGTCATCGATACTACCGATTCGTGGTCCGTCTCCGGCCGTGTGAGCGGGTACGCGGGTGGCACGCACTCTCGCCGACTTGAGATGCCGTCCGCTCACAGCATCCGCATCACTGACCGGATCGGCGGTGACGGCGACGAAGTTGCAAGTGCAAGGATGCTCTTTCACCCATCCTGCGACGTCCGGATGGAAGGCGATCTGGTTGTGGCTCGTCGTGGCGCACTAGTGCTTCGGGCGGCTTTTGAATCAGCCGGTCGCGTGCGGCTCGTGCGGGGCGAGGTTGCAGCCGCTGAGGGGTGGTATTTCCCGACCTTCGGGTCTGCGCAGCCGGCCACCTGCGTCGTCGTAGAGGTCCCGCTGCCGTCTCCACCCCTCGTGACGACTATCGAGTGGGGTACCCCCTAAGCCGGCCGTGAGGCCGGGCGTCGTTATTTTTGCGGTCTGATCCTATTGCCGGATGCGGACAATTCAGATCCGCTCCGATCCTGATTACTCCAACACCTGTGCCCGTGCTGCAAGTCCTGCAATCGCTTCGAGATGGCGTCACGACGGTCACTGAAGTGCCGACGCCCGCGCCAAGCGCGAATCAACTGCTCGTGCGCACCGCGGCGACCGTCATCTCGGCGGGTACCGAACGGATGCTCGTCGATTTCGGCCGCGCCAACTGGATCGACAAAGCGCGGAGTCAGCCCGACAAGGTTCGACAGGTGTTCGACAAGGTGCGGACCGATGGCATCGGACCGACAATGGAGAGCATCCGCGCCAAGCTGGATCAGCCGATACCGCTGGGCTATTGTCAGGCAGGCGTTGTGGTTGCTGTCGGGCGAAGCGTGACGGGGTTCACTGCCGGTGACCGGGTGGTGACGAATGGTCCTCACGCCGAGTTCGTACGTGTCGCGCCGACACTGGCCGCGCGCATCCCGAACGGCGTCACCTTCGAACACGCGGCATTCACTCCGCTGGCCGCGATCGCACTGCAGGGATTACGACTCGCCGCGCCCACGCTCGGCGAAACCTTCGTTGTCTACGGTCTTGGTCTCATCGGACAACTCGCAGTACAACTCTGCCGTGCCGCCGGTTGTCGTGTCGTTGGAATTGATCGGTCGCCGGAGCGCGTGCACCAGGCGGAGCTCGCCGGCGCAATCGGCCTGCTGGCGGCCGATGGTGTCGACATTTCGGCCGCCGTTCTCTCCGCGACGGGCGGCATCGGCGCCGACGCCGTGCTGCTGACACTCGCCGCCGACTCAGATGAACCCATGCATCTGGCAGCGACGATGTCGCGCAAGCGGGGTCGCATCGTGCTTGTCGGTGTCACCGGGCTTTCGTTACGTCGTGATGACTTCTTCAAAAAAGAGCTGTCGTTTCAGGTGTCGTGCTCCTACGGCCCCGGGAGGTACGACAGCGTTCACGAAGAGTTGGGCATCGACTATCCGCTCCCGTACGTGCGGTGGACCGAGAGGAGAAACTTTGAGGCGGTGCTGCAGCTGATGTCAGATGGCCGGCTGTCGCCCGCAGCGCTGGTGAGTCACCAGATGCCAATCGCCGAGGCGGCCGCGGCGTACGATCTGGTGGCCTCAGGGCAGGGCGGTCTCGGTATCGTCCTACAGTATCCAGAACGCGAGGGCGCCGCGTCGCGCACTGTTCGTCTGTCCGCTGCAACTGCCTCGACGCCGTCGTCTACAGCGCGCGCCGGCGTGCTAGGCGCAGGCGGTTTCAGCGCAAAGGTGCTGATGCCAGCGCTGACTGCTGCTGGCGCAACCCTGGAAATCGTCGCATCGAGTGCCGGCGTGACCGCAGCGACGGCCGCGCGGCAGCGGGGCTTTGCCCGTGCGACCACCGACTCGGCCGCCGTGTGCACCGATCCGCTGGTCGACTTTGTTGTCGTCGCGACACGTCATGACTCCCACGCACATTGGACGCTGGCGTCGCTCGCCGCCGGAAAGCACGTCTTCGTCGAGAAACCGCTCGCGCTGTGTGAGTCGGATGTGACGGCGATCGGTGCGGCCGCCCTGGCCGCCGGCCGCTTGGTGTGCGTGGGCTTCAACCGACGGTTCGCCCGCGACGTGCAGGCAATGCATCGTGTGCTCATCAAGCGAACGGGTCCTGCCCAGATCATTCTGACGGTGAACGCTGGCGCACTTCCTGCTGATCACTGGACGCTCGATCCTGCGGTTGGCGGCGGCCGCTTGGTGGGCGAGGCCTGCCACTTCATCGATCTCGGACGGTTCCTTATCGGATCGCCGATAACTGGGGCAACGGTGGCGGTGGCGCGACGCGGTGGCGTCGTTCTGGATGACATCGTGTCCATCCAGCTCACACATGACGACGGATCACTGGTGACGGTCCACTATCTTGCAAACGGGCACCGCAGCTTCCCGAAGGAACGCGTCGAGGCTTTTTTCGATGGACAAGTGGTCAGGCTCGACAATCTGCGCCGCGTCGAGAGCTGGGGCGTCGAGATTGCGCGGCCGGGCATCTTGGCCGGCCAGGACAAGGGGCATGCGGCGCTGGTCGCGGCGTTCGTGGCGGCCGTCCGTGACGGAGGCCCACCGCCGATCCCGCTCGACGAGGTGATTGAGGTCAGTGCCTGGTCTGCGCGGCTGGCCGACGTTGCGCGTGCAGGCGGCGGGGTGGTCTCGCCGCCTTGACTCCACTCCGCGTTTCGACCAAGAGTGAGCAGTTCACACGCCATGATGGGTGGCGTCCGTCAAATCCCCGGAAACGGATCTACAAGGAGACAGTGATGCGCTTTGCCGTGGCGACAGTTTGAGGCGACACCCTTTTGGGGGTAGGGAAGGTGGAGTGAGAAGGACGATGTGGCGAATCCTCGGGTTCTCCGTGTTCAGGCGGACAAATCGCCTTGTGACACGTAGTTCGGGCGCGGAGCGGGAGGCGAGCCGGCGATGGTGAGTACCGAACGGCAGATACTTTTGCTCACGTTCTACTTCACGCCCGACTTGTGCGCCGGTTCGTTCCGAGCGGCCGCCCTGGTGAAGGCGCTCCTCGCGTCCGATCCCGCGCTGAGGATACACGTTATCACGACGCAGCCGAACCGGTACCGGTCGTTCTCAGCCTTGGCGTCGGAGACGGAAGAGCATGAACGGCTGACGGTCACCCGCGTCAAGCTGCCTCCGCATTCGAGCGGCATGCGCGATCAGGCGAGGGCGTTTCTGGCCTACGCGCGGGCAGTCGGGCGGCTCACGGCGCACACGCGCTGCGATCTCGTGTTTGGCACTTCCTCTCGGCTCATGACCGCGGTGCTCGCAGCGCGCACCGCCGCGCGGATGCGGGCACCGCTGTACTTGGACGTCCGAGATATCTTCGTCGATACGATCGGCGACGTCCTCCCGCGTCCGCTCAGCGTTCCGTTGCGCTGGGTGTTTGCTCCGTTGGAGCGCTGGGCGATCGGGCGCGCCGCTCGGGTAAACTTGGTGTCCGAGGGATTCAGGTCGTACTTCGAGCGAAGGTTCCCCCAGCAGTCGTTCTCCTTCCACACCAACGGGGTCGACGAGCTCTTCGAGGGTTTGGCGACCACGCCCGGCAGACGAGATCCCTCGGCGCCCATCCGCATTCTCTATGCGGGCAATATCGGTGAGGGTCAGGGCCTACATGCGATCGTCCCAACGCTCGCGATGGCCTTGGGCAGTCGGGCGACCATCCGGATCATCGGTGATGGTGGGCGACGGCCGCAGCTCGAGGAGGCGCTCATTGCCAACGCGACCGCGGACCGCGTCTCCGTCGTACCACCAGTTGACCGCGCGACACTGCTGGAAGAATACCGAAGTGCGGACGTGCTCTTTCTGCACTTGAACGACTACGCCGCGTTCGAGAAAGTGCTGCCGTCCAAGATCTTCGAGTATGCGGCGCTCGGGAAGCCGATCCTGGCGGGGGTCGGCGGATACGCGGCGCATTTCCTCCGGACGGAAGTCCCCAATTCCGCAGTCTTCGCACCATGCGATGCCGCCGCAGGCGTCGCCGCTCTATCGTCCCTCGAGCTCGTTGATCGTCCACGGGCCGCGTTCGTCGAGCAATTCCGGCGTAGCACGGTCATGAAGCAGCTGGCCGCGGACATCCTCGCCGCCGCACCTGCGCCGCTCGCTCGGGCGACGCGGTGAGCGGAGCGGTGCTCGTGACGGGCGCCACCGGCTTCGTGGGCGGCGCGCTCCTCGCTCGGCTCGTCTCCGACGGCATCCCCGTCACCGCGGCTGTCCGCCATGAGGCGCCAGAGATTGCTGGCACACGAACCGTGCACGTCGCGGACCTCGGACCCACCACCGATTGGCGCGCCGCTCTCGACGATTGCCGCGCAGTTGTCCACTGTGCGGCTCGCGTCCACGTGATGCATGGCGGAGGCGTGGATCCGCTCGCCGACTACCGAGTTGCGAACGTTGAGGGTACGCTCGCGCTGGCCAGGCAGGCCGCCGCCGCTGGGGCTCGGCGTTTCGTCTTCATCTCTTCCATCAAGGTGAACGGGGACGGCACTCCGCCCGGACATCCGTATCGCGCGTCGGATCGCCCGCAGCCCGTGGATCCGTACGGCATCTCCAAGCTCGAAGCAGAACGGGCGCTCCAGGAGTTCGCGGCGACGGGTGCACTTGAGCTCACCATCATCCGGCCACCGTTGGTTTACGGTCCCGGAGTCAAAGCGAATTTCCTGAGCATGGCGCGCTGGATTGCGCGCGGCGTGCCGCTGCCCCTCGGAAGCATTACGGCGAATCGCCGTTCCTTTGTCGCCCTTGCGAATCTTGTGGACCTCATCACGCGCTGCCTGCAGCGCGACGAGGCCATCGGCCAAGTCTTCCTGGTGAGCGACGGGGAAGACCTCTCCACGGCCGAACTGCTGCGCCGCACGGCCAAGGCCCTCTGCGTCGCGCCCCTCCTGCTTCCGGTGCCCGAATCCTTGCTCTCTTTCGGCGCCCGGCTCCTGCGGCGTCACGAGCTCTGGCAACGTTTGGGTGGCACGTTGCAGGTTGACTCGACCCCGACGCGCGAGCGACTCGGCTGGTATCCTCCCGTTTCGGTTGACGAGGGACTGCGTTTGGCTGTGGAAGGACTCCGACGAGTGGGAGCCACGCCGTGAAACGCTTCGTCGACGTTCTACTCGCGGCTTGCGCAGCGTTCGTGTTGCTGTTGCCGATCGTCGCGATCGCCCTGATCGTGCGCCTTACCTCTCGTGGCCCGGCGCTCTACTGGTCCGACCGAGTGGGCCGGCACAACCGCATCTTTAGGATGCCGAAGTTCCGTACGATGCTGGTCGGTACGCCGGCCGTTGCCACACACTTGCTCACGGACCCTTCCAGGCACTTGACGACCATTGGTGGATTGCTGCGCCGCACCAGCCTCGACGAGCTTCCGCAACTCTGGAGCATCCTGCACGGCGACATGAGCATCGTCGGGCCGCGCCCAGCTCTGTACAACCAGGCTGACCTGATTGCGTTGCGCACCGAGGTCGGAGCGCATGAGTTGACGCCGGGGCTTACAGGATGGGCGCAGATCAACGGCCGTGACGAACTCGATATTCCAGAAAAGGTAAAGCTCGACGTAGAGTACCTACGTCGAGCTTCGCTTTGGTTCGACATCAAGATCATGGTTCGCACGGCGCGGCAGGCATTCTTTGGGCGCGGGGTCTCGCACTGATGTCCTGACTCCACCGTTCCACCACTACCGCCTCGACAACACCACCACCGTGGCTAACGCCGTCAACGTCTGCGTTATCACGGCGATCGTCTGCAGAAGTGATCCTTGGCGGCTTTCCCCCCGCATCGGAACCACCACCGTCGCCCCAGGCCTCGGTGTCGGATCGAGGGTGAGCAGCCAGAACAGCTTTCGGCGGCTCTCGATTTTCCCGTTGGGCTGAATGACGTACACGCGCGAGCTGTTGCCGAGCTCCGTCGCACCGCCCGCTGCTCCGATGTATGAGCCAAGCCCGCGTCCGCTGGCCACCAATGCGGTTGGTGCATTCACCTCGCCGCGCACGGTGACCGTCTGCTGACGCGCGGGTACGAACAACGAGTCCCCTTCTTCGAGATACAAGTTGTCGGGACTATCGCGACGCCGTAGCGCGTCCGCCACATCCACACCAACCCGGATGCGGCTTCCACCGCGTTCCAATCTCGCGGAATCCGCGATGGCCGCCTGCGCGCCGACACCGCGCTTGCCGGAGTCGGCATTCACTGCTGCGCCGACGCGCGTGCGGGCGGCGACTGCGCCAGTCTCCGCCAAGCGCCGTGTAAAGTAAGTCGCGCTCGCATCCCCTTCCGCCGTTATGCCGCCCGCTCGTTCGAGCAGATCGGTGACCCGCTCACCGCGATTGCGCAAGGTGTACTGCCCCGGGAAACGCACTTCACCGAGTAGTTGCACTGTCACGGGTAAACGCCAATCCGGTTGCCGTAGGATCAGTACGTTGTCATATGGCGAGAGGCGTGATTCTGCACTGCCGGCAGACGCGACGCGGCCGTCCGCAAACAGGTACCCGGAGTCGAGCGGCACGCGCAGCGTCGTCGCCAGCGTCTGCGCATCGCGGACTTCAGGTAATCGTGCAATCTCCGCCTCGCGCAGGTACGCGCTTTCGTCGAGGCCACCAGCGAGCAGCACCAGGTCGCGCAACGTCATGCCGTCGCGCCACAGAAAGCGGCCGCCATTTCGCACCGCACCGCCAATCGCGACGTACCGATCCTGACGAAACGCCGTGCGGCTGTAGGCCGTGATTTCATCGTCACTCTGCAGCGCAAACGGCTCCAGCGTCGCGCCGGTGCTGTCGCGCAGCATGGCCCGCAACTGAATGCGCGTAGAGTCCGGCTGCAGCCGCGAAACCAGCACCCGACCGAGGTACGCGTCGGGCTTCACGCCGCCCGCGCGTTGCAGCGCATCGGCGAGCGTCAGCCCCGGCGCGAATCCCTGCGCACCCGGACTCCAGACGTGCCCGTTCACGACAATCC
>Ga0105044_10004135_pt1 | contig 19921 bp, 15 predicted proteins | sample MAT01_FD_78092 | JGI IMG/M metagenome (GOLD analysis project Ga0105044, IMG submission 78092) | Freshwater microbial communities from Lake Fryxell liftoff mats and glacier meltwater in Antarctica - MAT-01 | ecosystem: Environmental > Aquatic > Freshwater > Ice > Liftoff microbial mat | place...
AGTGCTGCTAGGTTTGCGTTTGAGGACTTGAACATCGCTGTGGGAAAACAAGCCATCCGGTGAGGCACCATAAATGTAGCCTAAGACAGGATGGGGAAGTTTACCAATCGCCTGCTTAATACTGAACTGATCCGGCATATCGCCTACTCCGACCAACGCACGATAAACCTTGTGGATCTGCCGCTTACGCATTTGCTGGCTGAGATGGGCTTTTGCCAAGGGCGATCGCGCCAACAACATCAATCCCGATGTGCCGCGTCCGAGGCGATGGATTGGCACTGGCGTATCGTGCGGATATCGCTGGTGTAATTGACCCAACAATGTATGGTCTAAAAAGCCGCCTCCCGGTAGCACAGGCAATCCCGCAGGCTTTGCGATTACCAGCAAATCTTCATCTTCGTGCAGCACTTCAAACTCTAGCGGCACTTCTGGCTCTTCCCAGGGTTCGCGATGATACGTCAACCATTGCCCCGGTTGTAATGTTGTTTCTGGCGCGATCGCCTGTTCATTCAGCAACACTTGCCCCGCTGCAATTCGGGTTTGCCAGTCATCTTGGCTAGAGTGGCGATAGTGCTGGGTGTAATAATCTAACACCGTCATTCCAGCAGCCGATCGCTTGATTTGCTCTCGATAAATCCAGCCATGGTTCATAGCAATTCTTTTTTAGGCTTTAGAGAGGCGATGAATCCAAAGGTAGTTTTCGCCTTCAGGGGAACACTTTGCCTGAATTAGGGCGTTGGAGTAGTAGAGGTTTTGTCCAGACCGATCATTACGATAGCCAGAGGATGTCCATTCACCGTAAGGATCGTTTACAAAAAAACCATTTTGGTCGTAGCCACGAACTACGATAATGTGTCCAAAGCTGGTGAAATAGCCATGGATAATGCAAGGACGACCTTCTGCGATCGCCTTGCGAATATCAGATTGGCGACCGCGCATTGTAAAGTCATTCTTCAAGCCGTAGTTTCGCGACATGGTGGCTAAATCATTGCCATCCCAGCGGCTTAACCCTTTGTTGATCATGTATTGATATAGCTCATCTTCCAGTTGCCCCACGCCTGTATTGCCCTTGATTTGAAAATAGGTCATGACCATCGCAAACGCAGTCACATTGCAAGCACCAGTTGGGTTTAGCGCATTGTCAAGCTGGCTTTTGTGGGGAACGTTTAGCTGTTTGGTTGGGGGAATGCCTCCTGGTTCCGGCTCCGGTTGGGGAATGAGAAGAATCTTTGGCTGCGTGTTAATAAATTCAAAGTCTGGAGTGTAGACATACCAGGTGTTCCGGGGTGGATTGCCTAACGAATCCCATAGAAGAGAAAGCTTGTAATGATTGTTGGGTGCGGTTGCCCATGACTGGAGATTGACAATTCTGCCGGAGGCGATCGATACCTTATTCTGTGCCGGTAGCTGTGCAGAACTAGCAGTGGATTGCTTAAACACCGTGTTGCGCGTAATTTTGAGACTAGCCGGTTGGATCAGTTGAATGTGGGGAATGTGGACATACCAAGTGTTGCGAGGCGGATTGCCCAAGAAATCTCCCATCAGGGCAATTTTCAAGTAGCTTCTATCGACCGCTTTCCAGGAATGAATATTCAATACCTTGCCCGCTGGAACCGAAACTTTATCCTCTGGCGGTAGCTGAACTGCATCTTCAGTAGTCTGCTTAAAGACGGTATCCTGGACAACCTTAAGCTGTATAGCCATACGCTTTATCCTAAATTTTGCTCTGTTGCTTAACCATTTTGTCTAAGGTGCGATCGCGGAGAATGTTAATCTAATTGTCATTGAAGTTGCAGTCTTTAAACCTCAGAAAACTCGTGGGCAAGGGGCTTCAGCCTTTTGTCTCTGCAATTTGAACCTATCAGCTTAGTGAATGCAAAAATGATTTCCGCTCCAGTTAGATAATTGATCGCAATCATACTAAACCTTACTCTTCATCGCGCTGCACGCCGCGAATAATCCGAGATAGTTCAGATTTCTCATCTACAGTAATTCGGCTAGGTGAGCCGCTGATGATTCGTTCAAAGTTGCGGAATGAATCTTTAATTTCGGGTCCGCGATCGCTAATGATATATTCTCGAATGCCCTTGTCATGCCAGGAACCGCGCATTTTGAATACGTTGATGGCACGAGACATTTCACCGCGAATTTCCACATATTGCAGCACCAAAATGGTGTCGGTAATGGCGGAGATATGCGTGTTGGTGATGGAGTTTGACCCCATAAATTGATCGGTGGTGTTGGTAAAAAATCCCGTGATTTCTTCTTGCTTGGCAAACCCGGTTACGCCAATCACAAACTGGCGAAAGGCGTTGTTGCTGACTCCACGGGCGATCGCTGAGAGAGAATCGATCGCAATTCGGGCTGGCTTAAAATCGGCAATCTCCTGCTTAATCGTTTGCAAGTGATCCTCCAACCCTGCCGACTCCGGATAGGTGCAAAGAATTTTTAGTAAGCCTTGCTGCTCCAATTCTTCAAAATCAATTCCCCAAGAAGAGGCATTGCGGGATAGCTGAGCGCGCGACTCTTCATAGGCAAACAAAATTGCCCGTTCCCCTCGAACGCAGCTTTCTTCCAAGAACTTGCTGACCAGCATCGTTTTGCCCGTTCCCGTTGCGCCCGTCGCCAGAATGATCGAATCTTTGAAATAGCCGCCACCGCACATTTCATCCAGAGTTTTCACGCCAGACGAGACGCGCACATTCGACGATCGCTGAGTCAACCGCATTGCTCCCAAGGGGAAAATATTAATCCCTTGGCGCGTCATCGTAAACGGATATTCACCCTTCATATGGGTAGTGCCGCGCAGCTTCAAAATTTCGATCGTGCGGCGGCGGCGTTCACCCTCCAGCACATTTCGCAAAATCACCACATTATCCGAGACAAATTCTTCTACGCCAAACCGGGCAACCTGCCCATACTCATCCATTCGTTCCGTGGTCATGATCGTGGTCACACCGACTTGCTTTAACCGCGCCACAATCCGAAAAATTTCTCGCCGCACCACCGAAACTGCATCATATTGTTGAAACACTGCCGTAATGGAATCAATCGAAACGCGCTTCGCTTTATATTTGCGAATCGCATATTGAATCCGCTCAATCAGCGCCGAGAGGTCAAAATTGCCCACCACATCCTGCCCATCGGGGTCAGGAGAAGCATCCAGAATAAATAGCTTGCCTTCATCGACAAACTTTTGCAGATCCCAGCCAAAGCTAAAGGCATTTTTGATAATATCGGCAGGCGACTCTTCAAAGGTGACGAACACGCCAGACTCATCAAAATCAACGATGCCGTTATATAAAAACTGGACGGCAAGTAGAGTTTTCCCGGTGCCAGAAGTGCCGCTTACGAGGGTCGTTCTGCCAACGGGCAAACCACCGTGGCTAATATCATCAAACCCCTCAATCATCGTGCGGATTTTGTCAACCCCGGCTGCGGTGATGCCGCTCTTATTTTGTTGATTCAATTCATTCATGTCGATTTTTGAATTGACCTGTTCATTGCGGTGAGAAGACAAAGTTTTTAGAAAACCGACAATATGTAGGAGCTATGAAGATATTTTATGGAAGCCGCGAAATATATCAAAGGCGACGGCTGCATCGGCGGCTGAACATAGCATACAGACACAACTTTAATTAATTATAATTGTCTGCCTGTTCTGCTCAATCCAACCCCATAATGGGGGCTGAAGTTTGAAAAACTAAGCGCTTGTTTATTATTCTCTATTAAATTTTGCTAATTCACACTGCCAATAGAAAAAGGTGGTGTTTGGTTTGAACGTCGTTTGCATCCAGTTGTTTTTATTGGGCGCTTCGCTTAAAGCTCAAGAATAGAGCGCGATTAAAAAAAGCTTGTAATCCCTCAAGGGTCATTCCACACGTCAGGCTTTACCTTCACTTCACGGCGCAATTGATCATGCTTCTGCCTAATATCTGCTTGAGTGAGTTGGTGTATGCTGTTCCGGTTTTTCCAAAAACGGTGACAATTCAAGCAGCGCTAACCGCGTTAAGCCAAAGCCAATGCGATCGCCTAATCATTGTAGATTCGCAGCAACAGCCGATTGGCATCGTCAAATTACAGCGCTTGATGCCCCAATTGCTGTCGTCTGAAAGCCCCGTTTCCCTGCCTCCTTTGAAATTGCCGCCGCGATTGACTTCGCCCATTACCGCGATCGCTCCTTCTGTGATCGAGCCGATCATTCTAGTGCCAGCCGAGTGGAAACTACACCAACTGATGATGCGGGTGCAATTTCCTGATTCGGACGCGATCGCCCTGATCAACAGCACAGGTGAGGTTTTGGGGCTTTTAGACACCGAACAAGTCTTTCAACTCCTAGCTGAAAACCCGATCGTTCCGCCTGAAACCGAAGTAATCTCTGATTCCTACTTGCCCGCCTTCTTATCAAAATTGCCAGAAGAAACCCCACTAAGCGACCACTCAGCCCAGCAACAGCGCCAAATTATCCAGCTTACTCAGCAGTTGGTCGCTCAACGTGCCGAACTAGAACAGCGGATCAAAACTCAACAAGGTGAAATTAATCAACTGCGGCAGCAAAACCAACCTACAAGCCCAATACCCTCTTCACTAAGTGTTCAATTTGAAGCCGTTTCAGCGCCAACCTCTCAAGTCGTACTATTCAATGCATTGGTGGCATTATTAGAACGCTTACCACTGCCGCTAATGTTGCAAACCAACAGTGGCGAGGTGTTAGCCCAAAACTCCATTTGGCGAAGTCAAGTCGGTGATTTGCTCGATCCGGCATGGATTCGTCAAGAAGCTTCTCATTTATTGGGAGAACCGGGCGCAGACCCATCGCTCTCAGAACCGAACCTTTGCCAACTGGGAACCTCACCCGACACATGCGTTTGTTCATGTCCTCTAAAAGATGGGCAGGAACGGATTTTGCAATTCATTAAAATTCCACTTTGTACCCTGCTGCCAGACTGGAACTTAGACTGGTCAAAGCCTTTAACTCAAGTAGCTCCGGCATTCCTACCACAACCAAGCTCATCTCAGGTCGGCTCGTTCCGATTGGCTAACCTAACTGCTGATGGCAACTCCTTCAATACGGAAGTCGATCAGTTTAACAGCGTCAATCTATCCAAGCATACACCTCCAAGCGTTTTGGCAGAGACCTTTCAGACCGCGATCGCCGCAGAGACTGAAGCACTTTGGCTCGTGCAAGCCCAAGATGTGACTGCCCAACAGCAGCTAGCCCACGAACTCACTGCCAAGAATGCCGATCTCGTCCAGCTTAATCGGCTCAAAGATGAATTTTTAGCCTGCATTAGCCACGAGCTAAAAACTCCGCTCACTTCCGTGTTGGGCTTGTCTAGCTTGCTCAAAGATCAAACCTTGGGCGAACTGAATCCGCGTCAAGTGCGTTACGCCCAACTGATTTATCAAAGTAGCCGCCATTTGATGACGGTGGTGAACGATATTCTAGATTTAACGCGGATTGAAACAGGTCAATTGCAATTGTTGTTTGCACCCGTTCAAATCTCTACGGTGTGCGCTCAGGCGTTTGAGCAAGCGAAGCAACTACGACTATTAGAAAATAAATCAGAAATCCCGCCAACGGATGAGCAGCTAACGGGTCAATTTTCGTTGGAGGTTACTTCTGGGCTAGATATTCTGATTGCTGATGAACTGCGCCTGCGCCAAATGCTAATGCATCTCCTGTCAAACGCGCTCAAGTTTACCGAACCAGGCAAGCGAGTTGGTTTAAAGGTGAATCGGTGGGGCGGCTGGATTGCCTTTACGGTTTGGGATCAAGGCATTGGCATTCCGGCAGAAAAGCAGCACTTGATCTTTCAGAAATTTCAGCAGCTTGAAAACCCGTTGACCCGCCAATTTGAAGGGGCGGGGTTGGGATTGGTGCTAACGCGGCGATTGGCTCGACTGCATGGTGGGGATGTCACCTTTTTGTCTAAAGAAGACGAAGGCAGTCAATTTACTGTTTTGTTGCCACCATTACCGCCTAATAAAGCGCCTGCTTATCAGGATGAGATTGGGAATGACAATGCGTTGACTGCTGAGTCGGGTGAATGGTTAGGGGGGCGATCGCCCATTTATCTGCCGCAGGATCGTTTTAGAGCGGATGTTGGATCTACTGGCTCCACTCGCCGCGATCGCTTAGTTTTAATTGTGGAAGGTGTGCCGCAGTTCATCGAAGCGCTATCGGATCAGCTTGAGGTTTTGGGCTATCGGGTTGTGATTGCTCGCTCTGGCACAGAAGCATTGGAAAAAGCTCGCCGATTGCAGCCCTGCATCATTTTTCTCAATCCGTTGCTGCCCTTACTATCGGGTTGGGACGTGCTGACGTTGCTTAAGTCCAACGCAGAAACCCAGCATCTCCCGGTGGTGATCATGGCGACGACGGTGGAGGAGGAAGAGGCATATCGCTGTCGTGCAGATGGGTTTATGAATTTGCCTGTTCAAACTAAGATGTTGGCGCAGACCTTGAAAAAGCTTTTGATCGAGACAGAGGAACCGATTTCTCGCGATCGCCCGATCTTAAACCTGACGATTTTGCGGCTGTATTCTGATGCACCCGGCGATCGCGTTTCAACTCCTCTAAAGGATTTAAATCATCTGCTCCAATCCCATCGCTATCGTATTTTAGAGTCTGATGACTTAGAGCAAGCCGAGCTACTAGCCCGTGTGTGGAAGCCTCACGTCGTTTTATTAGAGGGTTCTCTATCCGACCCAGCCGCCTATTTAGACCAATTAAGCCGCTCCCCGTCTTTGTCTGTTCTGCCACTGGTAACCCTCGATCCAGCGGTGACTCAAGCCGCCAGTCAAATTCCCGGCTTGCTCGTGTTTCCATACCTGGCAAAAACCACAGCTACCCAAGATGACGAGGTTAGCCCTGCAACGCTGCTAGAAGTCCTTCAGATTGCAGCTATGTCAGTGTGGCAACCGTCGATTTTGGCGGTGGATATTTCCACTTTGCTGTTGTCGGCTGATCACGTTACTACGCCACTCTATGCGCCATTAGAAGCATTTCCGAAACAAGTGGAATGGCTGCAAGCTCTAACTCAGTATCTTCAAACAGCAGGACTACGCAGTCAGATCAAGCAGTGTTGGCAAGAAGTTATCCAGCAAATTCAGTCTCAAAGTGTCGATTTATTATTGATTTGCTGGACTAGTGATGTGCCTCAACCTGACGCGATCGCTCTCCTCTCTTCCCTAGAATTTTTAAAACACCTGCCGCCTATTCTTATCCTGGATCATCGCCATCATCAAGCTTCCTCCATGCCCGATCCGTTACCCGATAGTGTTATTCAGCTTGCCACACAAGTACTGGTTGCACCCACCAACATGACAGACCTGTTAAGAGAAATTCACTGGGCAATGCGAATAGGAAAGGGCGAGTGACGAGTGACGAGTGCCAAATATTAAAAACCTCCCACTTCGACATTCGCATTTCGTCCTTCGACATTCGCACCTCTCTCCTCACCCATCCCCGCGCAGTATAGGTGCTTTCCCTTTGCCATTTCCGTAGAGCCTGGGATAAGGCTTTAACAATTTTTTCCCCTGATAGACCTGAAACACATCGACGATAGCGCCGCCGCGCCAAATGGGAATTTCTCCAATCTGCTCAAAGCTTTGAAAATATCCTGCATATTTACTGGAATTTAATTGACGTTTAGAACCGAGGTAGAGTCCATCTTTACCCACCCATTCCTCAGGCGTTGACCAAAACGCAAAACCCCGCAGGTCATCGTTAAAGCAAATAATCGGCGGATGATCAAGCGGTGCAAGTGCCATGCCAACATAGCCCGCCGTGAAGATATCATCCGCAAAAACAAAATCAGCTTGCTTGAGCGCACTGGTTAAAGTAGCAGATTCTTCAAACCCACGCCGAACCTGTTGAATATCTACCAGTTGCACAGAGCCATCAACTGTTGCCGGAATCAATCCACCCAGCACAGCGTAGGCGCTAGGTTTTTGTAATGTTCCTAATGTGAGATGGGAGAGGGCGATCGCCAGCAATATGCTAATGATCAATGCTGAACTCCACAGCCAGCGACGCACTCCACGCAGCGACCACCGTGCAGCGCGATCGCCCAACAGCAGAGTCATCCCCCAAAAACCCGGCATTGCCCAAGTCGGCAAAATCGGACGATAGCCACCCATCAACGTGAAGCTCAGAATAATGGGTAGGGAAATCCAGCGAATTAGGGATATGGCGAGTGGCGAGTGGCGAGTGGCGAGTGGCGAATGCGGGGGGAGATGCCACTGATCCCAGGTTGTTCTTAAGCTGACCCACCACAGGGGAAAGCCAAAAGTAGGAAAGAGATAGCCAATGCCGATGAAGATGGTGCCGACAAGTTCTAACAGGCTATAGCTGCGATTGGGAATGGCTCTACTGGATTGATAGCGCAGGGAAACCCAGTTGTGCTGAAGGTTCCAGATAATAATGGGGGAAATTGTCAGGAAAAATAACCCCAATGCTGCCAGCATCCAGGGAGATTTGAAGGCGGCACGATGCTGACGGCTGGTGAAGCAAAATCCAACTAAGCCCAGTCCTAAAACGACTCCATGATATTTACTAAGGCACGCCAAACCAACGATCAGCCCGATCGCGGCAAGTCGCCAGCTTGGATTGTAGTTTGGTCGGCTGAAGAATTCTTCAGCAGCAATCAAAAGAGCGGCAGACCAAAAAAAGATTAGCGGACTATCGGGTAGGGTTAATACGCCAAAGCCGATAAAAAAGATGGGAATGAGCGAGGCGATCGCGACGGTTAAAACTGCCGCTTTTTGAGAAAACAGTCGCACACTGGTGAGGTATAGCAGAATCAAAGCTCCGGTGTAGAGCAATAGTGAACCAATGCGAATCGTAAATTGCGATACCTGCCCCGTCAGCCAAGGTCCCAAACCCGTTGATAGCCCCACCATCAGCGGATGGTCAAAGTAGCTCCAGTCTGGATGCTGCGTATAGAGATAGTAGTAAGCTTCATCAAAACCGGGGGGAAGCCAAACTGCGATCGCGCTTCGTACCAACAAGCCGCCCATTAACAACCAGACAATTGGGCGCACTCCAAAACCCCACCCTTTGGCAAATTTCCCCATTCAGCTTCCTTCGCTTGCAGTCATGCCCAGCTCATTGAACTCATTACCAATTGCGCCAGCCGCCCTTGGCTTGAGCCTGTTCACTCAATTGAGCAGGGCGATTGAGCAGCAGCGATTCATAGGTCTGGCTGCTGCCCCATTGATCAATTTCTCGCGCTCTTAACACGGGGACTGGATGACTCAGTTGAGCCGTCATTGCCTGTTTCAGCAGTTCGCCAAGCTGATCCTTACTAATGTCGTCATAGGCTCGTGCTTGAGCCAAAAAAGCATCTAAATTAAGCTGACTGGCAAGAGTGGGAGAACCGCCTGCTAGTTTCATTAAGACTGAAGCCACTACTCTCGGATTTTGGGTTGCCAGCAGTGCCGCGCGATCGCAGCTAAACTCTGCACAGCGAACCCACTCCATAAGCTGAGCTTGCAGGCTTTGAGCGACAGCCGCACCCCAAGGAAGTTGCCCCGCAGCCAGAACTAATATATTTGCCAAAGTCAAATACACGCCATGCTCACACTTCAGGTGTCCCAATTCATGGGCAATCACTGCCTGCACTTCCTCTGGGGTCAGCAAATCAATTAAAGACGTATGCACCACAATAAATGGCTGCTCACCCCGCATGGCAAACGTATAAGCGTTTGGCGCAGGATGTTGACGCACATAAAGCTGAGGCGGCTCTAAATCCAATACTTTGCAAGCTTCTAGCAGCGAATTGTGTAAATCGGGCAACTGCTGATCGCTGACCAAAATGCTGGAAGCAATATTTTCTAAGTAAAAAAACTGCCCCGCCAATGGACCGAGCAAATTACGTACAATCACATCCAGACCAGGCAACTGCTTGAGGTTTGCCGTGGCTTCTAAATCGAGCGGATGGCGAAAATGGTCGGCGCGTAAACCAAGCAGCGGAGTTTTGAAAAAATCCATGAACGAATGCCAAAAACAGTACAAACTGCTCGTGAAAGAGCCTAGAGATGAAGCGATAGCGCTCAGCGCGACGAAGTCGTTCGCCTCTGTTACTGCCAGTATAACGAGCCTGACGGGCGGTGATGGCATGACTCTCAAAGTAGGTGGAACGCATAAGTTCCACCCATAAATCTTCCAGGCAACTCCTAACCAGGCTGATTTAACGAACCAGGCTGATTTAAAATTGATGGTTTAGCAGGTAACATCACAGCGTCATTAGAGCGGTCATCTAGCTGAGTTTCTGACTTAATTCGGTGCATCCGAGCGCCCAACTTTTGCAGCTTAGCCTCTAGTTGCTCATAGCCCCGATCCAAGTGGTGCAGTCCTTGAATAATGGTTTTGCCATTCGCTGCCAAGCCTGCCAACACTAGCGCTGCCGAGGCTCGGAGATCCGTCGCAACAACGGGCGCACCCGACAGCATCGGAACACCCCGAATAATGGCATGATTTCCCTTGATGCGGATATCTGCACCCATCCGGCTTAACTCCGGTACATGACCCATGCGATTTTCAAACACTGTTTCTGAAATAACGCTGTCTCCCTCACTCAACGTCAACAGCGCCATGAATTGTGCCTGCATATCGGTCGGAAAACCAGGATAAGGCAACGTCTCAATATCTGTCGCCAATATGCTCTGAGAAGGAATAACGCGAACACTATGGGTGCCTTCGTTGACCACCTGCACGCCCATCGCCTGTAGTTTGGCAATCACCGCCGTCAAATGGTCGGGAATCACAGGAGATACCAAAATTTCAGAGCGAGTGATTGCGCCCGCTACCAAAAAAGTGCCGGCTTCAACCCGATCAGGAATAATGCTGTAATCGGCGGTGTGTAAGCGAGACACGCCAGCGATCGTAATCGTATTGGTGCCAGCCCCGCGAATTTTTGCTCCCATCGCTCGACAGAAGTTGGCTAAATCGATTACTTCCGGTTCTTGAGCGGCGTTTTCAATCGTGGTTTCTCCATCTGCTAAGGTTGCCGCCATCATCAGCGTTTCCGTTGCGCCCACGCTGGGGTAGTCGAGATAAATCTTGGCTCCCTTCAGCCGCTTGTTCACGCCTTTCACATAGGCATAGACAATCCCGTGGTCAATCTGCACCTCTGCCCCTAGTGCCTGCAAACCGCGAACGTGCAAATCAACGGGTCTGGCACCGATCGCGCAACCACCAGGAAGAGGAATCCGAGCAACCCCTAAGCGAGCAAGCAACGGACCAATCACAAAAAAGCTGGCGCGTAGCTGACTGACCAATTCGTAAGGCGCTTTAGATTGTCCAATCGTGGAGGCGTTGATGACTAAGCGATCGCCTTCTCGCTCAACCTTAACCCCCAATGCCGCCAGAATCTCACTCATGCGAGACACATCAACAAGAGAGGGAACATTACGAAGAGAGCATTCCTCTGGGCATAACACGGCACCTGCCATCAGCACCAGTGCCGAATTTTTAGCACCGCTGACGGTTACCTGTCCGCTGAGGGGCTGACCACCCCAAATTTCCAGGATGGAAACATTTTCTTCGGCAAGGGAATGAACATTGGGTAGGCTAGGAGAGAAAGTAATGGGTCTGTCCTCCGCGATTAACTGTGTGACAAATTCGGTCTTGATTTTACCGGAAACATTCCAGTTGTCACAGTTTTTTTAAGTTTGCAATTTGCCTTCCATTGCATGGTTTCGTTATTAGTCCAAAAGTTTACCTGCCGAATGGTTGACAAGAGGTTTCAATTGCCAGATGATTGGAAGTCGCGGATTCATCCGTACTGTTAGCGGAACTGGCGGAATTGGTAGACGCGCTAGATTCAGGTTCTAGTGTCTGTAAAGACTTCCGGGTTCAAGTCCCGGGTTCCGCATTGATATAGAGTGTAATGGGCAACCGAATAGGTGCCCATTTTTATTGGTTACTTTTATTGAAAATAGTTAATTCTTTTTAATATATTTAGCTAAAGTTGATACTAAATTCTAATCATTCCGAATTCATGTTAACTAGCTCACAAAATCCATTGGTGAAGCAGATGCGAAAGTTGCATCGTGCAAAAGATCGGCGAGAGCAGCAGCTTTTTCTTTTGGAAGGAACTCATTTGGTAGAAGCGGCTTGCCTTGCAGATCGCCCCTTGGTGACGGTATGTCTGACTCCTGACTGGCAATTGCGCTATCCAGAACTGTGGCAGCAGATTGAACAGCGCGCTCAGCGATTGGAAGTGGTCAGTCCAGAGGTGTTGCGGGCGATCGCTACTACTGTCGAGCCAGATGGCATCATTGCTACCGTCGAGCGATCATCCACCACTGCGCCTACCTTTCATCAGTTAGGACTGCTGCTAGAAACGATTCAAGACCCTGGCAACTTGGGCACCATCATTCGCACGGCGGCGGCGGCGGGAGCCGATGGACTATTGCTCAGCGCCGACAGCGTTGATTTGGATCATCCCAAAGTGCTTCGAGCTTCAGCGGGGCAATGGTTCCGCCTGCCGATGGCAACTAGCCCCGATTTGCCAGCCGCGATCGCCACTTACCGCCAGCAAGGGTTTCAAATTGTTGCGACTCTGCCCAATGCTGATCGAAACTATTGGGACGTGGATTTTTCTCAACCCACGCTTTTGCTGCTCGGCAATGAGGGTGCAGGGCTATCGCCTGATCTGACCGCGCTTGCCGATCACACTGTTCAGATTCCCTTAGTTTCTGGAGTGGAATCTTTGAATGTGGCGATCGCGGCGGCTCTACTGCTCTACGAAGCAAAACGACAGCAGGCGCTTGTGAATGGATAAGACTAGAACTCCGTACTCAGAAGTTTCTACAAAGTTTCTGGAGTCTGATTGCTTTGAATAAACTGCTCTAGGTCAGCGATCGCGTCTTCAAAGCTATCCAAACTAAACTGGGCAGACTTCTGTGGGGACTGTTGAGAAGCAGCGGGCGTTTCTAAAGTTTCGGGTGGGAGTTCTTCTACAGATTTAATAGGTTCAAACGTTTGCTCTAACTGTGCAAGCGACTCCATGAATGCCTGTGCGGCAGCGCGGCGATCTTCATGCTGTCCCATGGTTTTGACTCCCAAGCGGTCTGAAATATTAAAAGCCAGATTCACCCTGTTTCTGATCATGACAACCGTCCTGCAAACTAAGTTACCTTTAGTCTGCCCAATAATATCCCGATTCTCTGCAAACGTCTTGAGTGAACCTAGAGAGACAAAATCTTATACGAAACGGCTACGAAGCAGCAAAATCTGCTCAAATATAAATTCAATAAGGTTGTCTGATGAGTGATATTCAACCGAAAATAAGGAGAATGAGCAGGAGAGAAACGTGAGCGAGCCATTTGATTACGATTTGCTGATTATTGGAGCGGGTGTAGGAGGGCATGGGGCTGCTCTACACGCCGTCAGTTGCGGGTTAAAAACTGCCGTTATAGAAGCGGCAGACACGGGCGGCACTTGTGTCAATCGGGGCTGCATTCCATCCAAAGCCTTGCTAGCGGCTTCTGGCAAGGTGCGTGAACTGCGTGATACGCGCCATCTTGAAGCGATGGGAATTGGGCTTTCCAGCGTGACGTTTGATCGAGCGGCGATCGCAAACCACGCCAATACCATTGTTACGAAACAGCGGGAAGCCCTAACTGGCAGCCTAAAACGCCTTGGGGTAGACATTATTCAAGGCAGAGCGCGAGTTAGTGCAACGCAGAAAGTGACGGTTGCTACGCCCAATGGCGATCGCACGATCACGGCAAAAGATATTATTTTGGCGACTGGCTCTGTGCCGTTTGTGCCGCCCGGTGTTGAAATTGATGGCAAAACCGTTTTCACCAGTGATGATGCGGTGCGGTTAGAATCGTTGCCGCCTTGGATCGCGATCGTCGGTAGTGGCTACATTGGGCTGGAATTTGCCGATGTTTACTCAGCGTTAGGCTGCGAAATCACCTTGATTGAAGCACTGGATCATCTGATGCCGGGATTTGACCCCGACGTGGCAAAACTGGCGCAGCGAGTGCTGATCACGCCGCGAGATATTGAAACAAAGGTGGGTATGTTGGCAAAACGGGTGATTCCGGGTTCGCCTGTGGTGATTGAACTGGCGGATGCCAAAACCAAGGAAGTAGTGGAGGTGTTGGAAGTGGATGCCTGCCTGATTGCCACGGGTCGGATTCCCTACACCAAAGACCTGGGACTGGAAACGGTGGGCGTTGAATTGGATCGGCGTGGTTTTATCCCCGTCGATGACTATTTGGCGGTGACGAAGGAGGGTCAGCCTGTGTCGCATTTGTGGGCGATCGGAGATGCCACGGGCAAAATGATGCTGGCGCATACGGCATCGGCTCAAGGGGTTGCCGCGATCGAAACAATCTGTGGGCGACCTCGGATGGTTGACTATCACAGTATTCCCGCCGCTGCTTTCACCCATCCCGAAATTGGGTTTGTTGGCATGACGGAACCGATCGCCCAGGAAAAAGCCAAGGCAGAAGGGTTTGAAGTGGGCGTGGCAAGAACGTACTTTAAAGGAAATGCCAAGGCGATCGCTGAAGGAGAAACTGAAGGGCTTGCCAAAGTCATTTTTCGCAAAGACACAGGCGAACTGCTGGGCGTTCATATTTTTGGGCTGCACGCCTCCGATCTAATCCAGGAAGCCGCCAACGCGATCGCCAATCGTCAATCGGTTCACTCCCTCGCCTTCCTGGTTCACGCCCATCCCACTCTCTCAGAAGTGCTGGATGAAGCGTATAAACGAGCCGTGGGAACCCACTAAGATAGTGTTGAATTTTGAGTTTTGAATGTTGAATGAATTCAAAACTCAAAATTGAGAACTCAAAACTCTCCTCCTTGACTTTTCCCTGCGGTAAGTTGCGCTACGCTATCGAATAGCTTGCCGTTAACTGTATTCTACTGTTCCCTATCACCCGCTCTATGCAAATTCGTCGTCGTCCTCCCAATCCTGTTATTGCGGTAGAGTATTTGCGCTATCAAATCAAAGCAGATGATGCGGCTCCACAAAATATCTTGGAAGAAATTGTTTGGCATAAGGAAACTGAGGTTGACAAGTTGCGGGAAGCGGTGCCGTTGGTTGAGCTTCGCAAACGATTGTTAACAGCTCCGACCGTGCGAAATTTTTTAGCGGCGTTGCAGCAATCCACGACTCAGCCTGCGGTGATTGCGGAAGTGAAGAAGGCTTCTCCTAGCAAGGGGATGATTCGAGAGGATTTTGACCCGGTGGCGATCGCCCAAGCTTATCAGCAGGGTGGCGCAACTTGCCTATCTGTTTTAACCGACTCAAAATTCTTCCAGGGTAGCTTTGAGTATTTGGCGGCAATTCGGGCTGCAACAGATCTGCCGCTGCTGTGCAAAGATTTTATTCTGTATCCCTATCAGATGTTCTATGCACGAGTCCATGGAGCCGATGCCGTATTGTTTATTGCTGCCATCCTGTCGGATCAGGATCTGTCATACTTCATCAAGATTGCCCGATCGCTGAATTTGACCGCTTTGATTGAAGTCCACACTCAGGAGGAATTGGATCGAGTCTTAGCACTGGAAGATGTCAATCTGATTGGTATCAACAATCGAAACTTGCAAGATTTCTCGGTTGATTTGCAAACTACTTGCACGTTGTTATCGAATCAAAATCAGGAAATTCGCGATCGCCAGATTCTCATAGTCAGCGAGTCAGGGCTTGATACTGCTGCCGATCTAAACCAAGTGAGTCAAGCAGGTGCCAATGCCGTATTAATCGGTGAATCGCTGATGAAGCAGCCCGATCCAGGAATTGCTCTTTCTGAGCTACTGCGATCGTTAAACACGGCTCTTGTTTCACCCGACTCGAATTCATAGTTATTTTGAATAATAATTAAAGTAGCGATCGCATAGCATTTAACCTGATTTTTTGTAGCGCTCACCGCCGTTTTACTCTTTAACAGTTCAGCAAACTAGGTCACCAATGGAACCGATCCCTCTGCCATCGCACATTCACTACGAACTACTCTTGCAAATGTTAGAACGGCAAACGATGTTTGCAGTGGCTCATAAACCGGGTATTCATGACCAGGTGCAGCAGCTTATTATTACTTTGCGTAAAGCGGTGTCTCAGCAAAAACGGTTGGAAGAAGCCTGTGAGCGCCATCAGCTACCGATTGACTATCGCTGGTCGCTGAACACAACCGAGCAAAATGAATTAGCATCTAAAGATCTTCTGAGGTTGCACCCAGAATAATCTGATGAATGCAGTAGAATAACAAAATTTCAGGCTCATTTCTGCCTGGTTATTGAAATCGTTTTAGAGCGATTTTGCGGCTCCGGTAAAAGGCTACTCGCTGTCTTTGGGAGGTTCTAAGTGACTGAACCAAGTTTAGTTCGCAGTTCGCGATCTATAGAAGAGAATGGCTTCCCAATCGGTTTTAGTATGCCGCCGATCGCAGAATCTGACGGCTCTGAGCAACTGTGGCTGGATCTTGGAGAAACCTCACTGTCTCACAAGTTCAATCATGCCGGAGCTTTGGCGGCTCCTCTTTTCAGTCAAATCTCAATTTCAGCTAGCAGAGATCCAGGTGCTAAACGACTATTTCTGCCTGCTCAAGATAGTTCAAAGGATGAATTATCCGCACTGCGATCGCTGATTTATCAGCAAGTTGAACGGATTGATGATTTAGAGCAAGCGTTAGATCAATCGGTGTCATTTGGGGCTGATCTACGGCTTCAATTGGTCAATCAGCAGTTTCTTGAAGCGCAATTAGCCTCAACTGAGGAAATCGCCAATATTCAGCAGCACGCAATCACTCAGCTAAAGCAGCGACTATCCCAGCAGCAGGTAGCCCTAAAAGCTTATGAAAACCAAACTGATGGTGAAACTCAGTCGTTTCAAGACTTGTTAATCTCACTTGAAGATCTAGCAGAAGGTCAGCAAACCAATCTAAAACGGCTGTGGCTTCGCATTCATAGCGATCGCGCCGAAACTCAAGCTCACCAAACCTATCTAGATTGGCTAACCAAACTGCAACCCACACTTTCAGATCAGCAAAATCTAGAAAGTTTTTCTGAATCGTTTCATGTAGATCGGGCTGATTCCATTATTTCGCCTGAGCAACTGCAACCCACTCTGTTAGAACTGGGGCAACATTTAACCAAGCGCCAAGCCGCGATTGAACAGTTGGAAATGGAGTTGCACCGCGCTCACATTGCTTTGCAAGAACAACAAGCAATGATTGATATGTTGCAACAAACTCATACAACGAAACCTATTGCCAGTGATAGCCCCTTGGATCAGGAACTATTTACGGCTAACTGTAAGATTCAAGAGTTAGAAATTCAACTATCGAAACAAACGACGACTCAAGCAATGCTTCAGCATTTTTGTCAGGAGCTTGAGCAAACGCGCGATCGCCACCAAACCCGGCTCGTCGAATTAGAACATCAGAGCGCAGATATGCAGGAGCAAATCCTCAAGCAAGCTCAGCAGGCAAGTGAATATGAAACAGCAATTCAACATTGGAAAGATCGCTATCACAATGCTCACGAGTATCTCAGCCGCCTCAAAGAACTCATAGAACAGGTGCTACCCAATTCTTCAGCCGAACTGTCCGAGATCTTGATCATTGTTCAAGCGGTAACCGCTGACTCTACAGAGATAGAGGGCGATCGCTTTGACCCAGCCTTCCCCAAAGGATCTAAGATGGACATTCCCGATTTTCTGCTGCGTCGTCATCGCTATCGAGTGCGATCGTGAACTACGAACCCTTTCGGCGACACTCCGATTCGCTAAAACTCTGGCTCTGCCTAGTTGCAGGTTCTTTGCTGTTTCATCTGATTGCATGGGCAACAGTTCGGATTTTTTGGGTAACCCCGATCGTTCAAGCAGACTCATCTGCGATCGCAGTAGAATTTTTGGAACCTGTTGGCGAGGATGACGGCGCATTTTCAAGTCAGTCAGTTCTTCCTCAATCCCAAGCCCAACTAAGCCGACCTGTTGAAGATGACGCTATGCAGATAACGCTCTCCACTCCAGCAATCGCCCTAGCTCAGCGCGTTACAGAAACATCGGCACCCATGCAAACTAGCAAAGCACCCATTCAAACTGTCTCGCCAAAAAAGGCTGTCTCGTCAAAAAAGATCGTTGCATCTGCTGTTGTTGACCCACTCAACCTCAACTCACGACCTAAACGCCCTGCTGAAATTGCTGCACCGACTGCCGATAATTCCGCCATCAAAAACCTTGCGCCTGCTAACTCTGTTACATCCACCACTCGTCTGCCGGATGTGCCCACAGTGCCAAATCCGATAAATAGCAAGGAAAATTCAAATGGGGCGATCGCGTCTGTTGTTATTCCGACTCCGACTCCAGCTAAGTTTATGGCTCAGCTTCGGGCGATCGGCTCAACTTCTAATCTTTCAAATAGCTCCATCGAATCAACGATTTCTGCCCAGCTTTTAGGCGAATCACCTAAAAGTTTTTCCTCAGACCCGTCTGGCTGCGTCCTCACACCCAAAGCCTTCCGTAGTTTTGGTGAAACCGTGACGCTCAAGCTTTTTCTGGATGAAACAGGCGCTTTCAATTCTCAGAAGTGGGTGACGGTCGAACGGTCAAGTGGCAACATTGACTATGATAAGTTAGCAATCTGCGTCACAAAAACCTCTCGTTTTATTCCTGCCTACAGCCTAGAAGGCGATACCAAACGAGCGGTATCAAGCGATATAGAGATAGAAGTCACCTTAATTCAGTAGCCGCAATGCTGCATAATATGCTATTTTTGGTAATGCTTGGTAAGTCGTCTGAGTAAATCTGACGTTCTGCCGACGTTTTTTGCGGGTGTAGTTTAGTGGTAAAACCTTAGCCTTCCAAGCTAATGATGGGGATTCGATTCCCCCCACCCGCTTTAAGAAGAAACCCCTGAAAGGCAATGTTTAAGGGGTTTTAATTTGCTAGGTCATCGTATGCTAAAGATCATTTGTTCTTGAACAGATTGAGGGATTAGGGGCTTTTAGGGTGATTTGGGTGCAGCCTGGATGTAACGAGCAAGTGTACTAAAGAGATGCACTAATCTACCGAGAGTGCGCTGATTCACTTCCCAAAATTCACCGTGCCAAATTTGGATGGACGGTCAAATCAGTCGTCATTTAATCGTCATTTGAACACAGAGCAACTACATGCTTGATCGGGGAAGAACGGCAAGCAAGACAAGAGTTTCGTCAGATAACAAATGCGGCACTGGATAGAATCGATCGCACGTTAGAAGAATTGCGTCGCGATCGCAATTAATCGGATGCATAGAGAAGCTGCTCATTAGGCTTCTTTGAAAAAGCGAATCAGTTCACGCACATGATCAAGCACTTGTCCATCGGTGCTGAGTTGGGAGATCGCGTTTCTGCCTTCCCGTGACAATCGCTCGTGATCGGCTTGATTCGTAGCTTTCAGGTCTTCGTGGGCAGTGGCAAGTTGGGTCAGGTCTTGTCGCAGGGCGGTTGTTAGCCGTTGAACAGTGGCGGCTTGGCTATCTGAATTTTCCACATTAAATTGATACTCTAGTTGCTGCAAGTTGCTTTCTACCTGGGTTAAGCGATCGCGTAATTCCACCACATCTTCACGGGGATAGCGCACTGTTCGCCCAATCGCTTGCAGCCGATCTGCCAAATATTGATAGAGCGCGATCGCCGGACGCAAGATCGTAAACAGCAATGCCGCCGCAGAACTGATGTAGCCAATGGCGCTAATCCCACTGACTGCCAGCGAATATAGCCCCACCGCAGACAGAAGATGCAGGGCGATTGCCACCCACAGCGATCGCTGAGATAACTGCTGCACATAGTTACTAAACCAATAGTCAGACATGGGCAGACCCGCTCATATCTTTTAGTTTAGTCATTTTGAGCGGCAATGCTTTACTCAACTCACGGGCGCGAGTGATTTTCAAGCTGATCCGCCTG